>ERZ813253.128-NODE-128-length-30265-cov-5.071969_pt1 | contig 30265 bp, 31 predicted proteins | sample MGYA00520893_ERZ813253 | MGnify/ENA primary metagenome ERZ813253 (study PRJEB31669, sample SAMD00080414) | marine metagenome | biome: oceanic hadal pelagic zone biome; feature: marine hadalpelagic zone; material: sea water | place: Pacific Ocean:Izu-Bonin Trench...
AAATCTAGATTTGAATCATATGCACCTAACAAAAGTATTGGTGCTGCACAAAATGCAAGTGCCACTGGCTTAAACCAACCACCCATAGTTTTTCTGTCATCTATTATTCCAACAGAAAATCCCAAAACCGATGTTATGATTATAGCTAAAATCTCTGAAATTGGAAAAAAGAAATATAATGTGATTTCTGATGCAACAATCCCAATCAGTATGGAGATGCCACCTGGTCGTGGTATCATAACATTGCCTTTTTTGTTAACATCTTTTACTGTCAGATTTCGCTTTTCTAAGAATTTAATCAAAATTGGAGTAAAAGCGTAAATCAAAAAAAAAGCAATTGCTGATACAATTATCGCAATGATTATTTTTTCTTGCAATTATCTTACCCTTAATTGTGATTTTATGCTATTTGCAACAGCCATACCGATTTTATCTATTGCTGCTAATTGATTAACGGAAGTTGTTGCTAAATCTTGACGCGTTTTGATATTATTTTTGTATAATCTTCTTGCTCTCACGCGTCCAATTCCCTTAATCTTGACAAGATCTATCAATTCTTCTTTTATACCATATCTTATCCTCTGTCGTAAGGCATCAAGCTCACTGATCAGATCAGCCCGTCCAAGTAATCTTGATAGTTCTCTAAGAGAATATACTAACCAATTTGCAGTTTCAACCATTCTGTGTATGTCGCCAGATTCAATGTTTAGTTGATCAGACAAATCAATTTCAGTTCCTTCATTTATCCATAGATCCATTGCAAGTAAGCTTCTTGTACAATCTTGCATTTCAATATGTTTAATTTTTGTTTGTTTGTTATTTTCAATTACGACGTCTGCCCTTTCTTCATCTTTGTTTCTAAGTTCAAATTTTGGAAAAAATTCATTACAGTTGGTAATTAAATGTAAAAAACCAAACGTGTGTTTTCTTCCTTTAGAAACATCATATTCAATTGCGTTACGAAAATCTCTTGCCGTCATTGGATCAATATATAATCTAGAAACCATTTGACCAAATTTAGTAGCTATATAACCGCCTTCTTTGTTAACAATAAATTTTTCATCTTGTAGAAAGCTTTTTGCGTTTTCTAAATTCAACTCAATTGTTTCATCTTCAACTTGCATACCGCCAAGCGTTTGTGAAAAGAATTTGTAAATTCTATCCTCTGTGATTGTAGGTGATGTAACAACCAAGCTAAGTAAATGAATCCTTAGAGAACTTGGTTCTGTAATTTTTGATTCAATGGGTTCTGGCTCGCCATCTACATAATGTTCAAGTAGATCATCTTGAGGAATTTGTTTTGCAATAATTATCGATTCTCCCTCTTTATCATATTGCGGTCTACCAGCTCTTCCACACAACTGCTTGTATTCTAAAACACTAATGGGGGAATTTCCACCAAATTTTGAGTTATATCTCAATATACTTGATATAACCACTCGACGGGCTGGAAGATTTACACCAGCAGCTAACGTTGGAGTTGCAGATAGCAACTTTATTTTACCATTTCTAAATTCTGTTTCAATGATTTCACGACAGTTTTGATTGAGTCCAGCATGATGAAATGCCACACCCTGTTTTACAACAGATGCCAATTTTTTAATTAGTTCTGTTTGTTCATTATTTGAGAGTATTTTTTTTGAAATTTTTCCTAGTTCTGCTAATTCTTTGCTGCCCAATTTCTTTTCAATATATTTTCCAGAATCCATAGCAAGTTTGACAGAGCTAGGTCTAGTCATAGCAAATAACAAACTTTGACCACCATTTTTTACAGAGTCTATGCCTAAACCAATTGACGGTAATCCTACACTATCAAAATTTATTTTGTATGATTCCCTTTCTTGGTTTTTTACAGTAAAGTCGTCATACACTGCTTCTGAAAGTGGCACAGGTCGCCATTTACTTTCAACTGGTTTACACTCCAACCATTCTGCAAGTTCATCGTAATTCGTAATGGTTGCACTTAATGCAATAATCTGTGATTTGTTTCCTGCAAGTCCAAGTTTGAATCTAGTTAGGATCATTTCTAGAGTTGGACCTCTTCCCTCATCTCCAACTAAATGAATTTCATCACTTATCACGAGTCCTATATCATCAATCCATGACGGACTAAATCGCATTAGAGAATCCATCTTTTCGTTTGTAAGAATCAAAATGTCAGAATTTTTTAATGTGTCATCCGAATCAAAATCTCCTGTAGAAATTGCTACTTTGATTTTACGATCAAGCTTTGCGGTTTCCAGCTTCTTAAATTCTGAAAACTTTTCAGCGGCAAGGGCCTTCAAAGGACTGAGATAAACAATTTTTGTTTTATGTTTTTTAATGTGTTGGATTATTGCCAAAATGGCAATGAGTGTTTTTCCACTTGCAGTGGGTGCAGAAACAAGAATATTTTTCCCATCAAGAACTCCTGCTTTGATGGCATCTTCTTGTGGGGGGTAAAGTTCTGTATAGCCTTGGGATTTTAAGAAATTAATTATGTTAGGATCAAGAGGTAATTCATCAATTTTCATCTTACCGTGTTGTAATAACCTGGTTTTGACTCATAAATAGTTGCATCTCGGACCATTCTACGAATATAATTTCTAGCTTCTTCTTCGTTAAATTTCTCTGATTTTACAAGCTCATCAACAAATGTTTGTTCTAGTACTGGTGACTGCGGTTCACCCTCAAGTGATTTTAGAATTTCCATAAACGTAGCCAATTTTGAAACTTCGCTACGAGGGCGACCCTGTAGCACGCCAATGTCAATCTTTCCTGTGTTGACATCTATTCCCGCATTCTTCAACATTTCATTGAATAAGTAAATTGCCCTATCTGCATCATCTTCCTCAACTTGATTTTTCAACAAAATCCTTGCTCGTGCAGTAGATAATCTAATTAGTCCTTCTAGTTGTCTTGGTGTTATCGTGATCATTTTTTCTTTATCTTCGCCTTCAACGCTTCTCATTTTAAGATAGAATTCCATTATCTTATTTTCAGCTTCTTTTGTAAGAACTGGATCATTTTGTTTTGCATATGCCAAATATTTTGTAAGAATATCTACATCTATAAGCGAAGTAGTGTCAGTTCCAGACGTTCCATGCTGACTTAGTATATGCTGCGCTATCTGTCTATCTTTTTCCTTATGTGGGATATCTCTTACAACAAAGATCAAGTCAAATCTTGTAAGAAGTGGGATTGGAAGATTTACATTTTCAGTTAAATTTTTGAATGGATCATATTTTCCAAACATGGGGTTTGCCGCAGCCAATATTGAGGTTCTTGCATTAAGGGTCGCAACTATACCACCCTTGGCTATGCTTGCTGACTGTTGTTCCATCACTTCATGTAGAGCGCTTCTATCCTCTGGTCGCATTTTGTCGAATTCGTCTATACAAACTAGACCTTGATCACCAAGAACTACAGCCCCAGCTTCTAGCATGAAAATTCCTGAAGCATCACGCACAACGGCGGCAGTAAGACCCGCAGCAGTAGAGCCTCTTCCTGACGTATATAGTCCTCTAGGAGCAATCCTTGCACAGAACTTTAGCATTTCACTTTTTGCAGTACCCGGATCTCCAACAAGAAAAACGTTGATGTCTCCTCTAACTTTTGAGCCATCTGAAAGTGCTCGTTGTGTTGAACCGACAATCAACAAAAGAATAGCTTCTTTGAATAACTCATGCCCCCGAATATGCGGTGCAAATGACGCAATCAATCTATCATAAATATCTGGGTTTTTTGATAACGTTCTTATTATTTTCTGTTCATCTGGGGAAATTTCTTCCCTTTCTGTTCGTCTTGTACCTTTAATTCCCCTGCCTCCAATAAATTCAATATTATTTCCATCCATTCGTAGTCTGTAAAGCGCGCTTTCAGATTGTTTTACTCCAAATACTCGTTCCTGCTCAATTCTGACAATTCCAGTTAAAATAATTCTATCACCAGGACGTGCATAATCCACCAAGTCCTGCTTCATACTGACGTTCACATAGTGAGGCAACTGTCCTGGTGGAAGATCCTCAGGCAATTCCTGCAATCTAACTATTTGAAAATCTATGAATCTACTTTCTTCAGCCACTATAGCTAAATTGGTATATGGACACTTTGGACTCTGACATTTTACAGCTTTATCCAAGCTCATTCCATCAAGCAAAGTAAATTTTGAGATGTGTTTATCAAGACACTTGTAAGTTAATTCTTTAGCCAGCGGTTTTACTTCTGAAGCTCTTACCACCATGCCAGATACACTTGTCATCTTTGTGATTACTTCAGAGTTAATCTGACGTAAACTTCGTTCAGCAGGAAAGTTTGCTATACGTGCACGTATGTCATGTTCGATCTTTCTTGCATATTCCGGGAAACGTTCTTGTAATATTTCCTTAATAGCTCTTGAAAATGCATTGAGAATCTCGTCAGGACTTTCAACGAACTTTGATTCAATAAATGGAACCGACACCAAGTCATTAAAATCTACAACAATGTACTTTGCTCTTTTTGGCATCATTTGATCAATTTGTTCAACATAAGAAAAAGATCCTGTAGGATCTTTGAACTGCGTTAGAAATTCCTTTACTTTGTCTGCAAGTGCTGATTCTGTTTGTGATTCCTCTGTAGTCATTTTTTGTTACCTAATATTGTTTTAGAAAACTTTGTGCTATTATCGTGAAGGTTATTGTAGAATTCACGTTCTTCTACAGACAGTTTCTGAGCAATCTCAGCTGTCAGTTTGGATGCATCTGCAAGACGAATTATTTTGGTTTGCCTAGTTCTAAGTAGTTTGTTTAGCATGCTTTCAACCCTGTCATAATCTTTTTCAGGCAATCCTTTCATGTACGATTTCAACTTTATGTAAAAATGAGGATCAGCTTGTTGTTGCACTTGAAGTGTCGACAGATCAAATTGACCTAACATTATCTCCTTTTCAACAGCCTGTTTTAATTGTACAAGCATATCTACATCTTGAATTTCAACATGTTTTTCAGATTCTAAAACCTCTGCAACCCATCTAGGAATATTAAGAATTTCACCCTGTTTTCCTTCAATTGAAATGCCTGAAACATCTAATTTCAGATCTTTTTTAAATTCCACTTTAACATCCTTTAGACTATTTCCTATCGAATGCATGTGTACCAGTTCAGACATTTCCAATGGATCTGTAACACCATTAAACCATTTAATGGATACGATCGATCAAATGAATTTACAAAAAGCTTTGATCATTTGATCCTTTATGTCATTTATTAACAAGACAGGCTGGTTAAGATCCAATGTCGTCATCAAGCGTTATGTGGGTAGAGAAATACCGTCCCCAGAAAATATCTGAATTGATAAATCAAAAGGAAATTATGGGCAGTATTAACTCTATGTTGAAAAACCAGTCTGAATTACCTCATCTTTTATTTTCAGGTTCGGCCGGAGTAGGAAAGACTTCTGCTGCACTTTGTGTATCAAGAGAGATCCTGGGTAAACATTGGCGGGACTATACTTTAGAGCTTAATGCATCTGATGAGCGGGGAATTAACATGGTAAGGGAACGTGTAAAAAAATTTTCACGGTTTGCAGGATTAGATACAGAAATTCCGTTTAAAATAATAATTCTTGACGAGGCAGATGAGATGACAGCAGATGCACAAACTGCACTTAGAAGGATAACTGAAGACACTGCAAAAATTTGCAGATTTATTTTAATTGCAAATAATTTATCAAAAATAATTAAACCTATTCAAAGTAGATGTGTTGTATTCAAATTTACTAAGATTTCAGACAAGGAAATTCTCTCTCAATTAAAATCCATTGGTAAAAAAGAGAAGATTAAGGCAGATGAAAAAGGATTGAGTGCTATATGTGATTATACTGATGGCGATCTACGTCATGCAATTAATATTCTTCAAGCAGCTGCAAGTTCAGGAAATGTAACCGAGTCAGTTGTCAAATCAGTGGTTGGATTAACTAAAACAAATGATGTTCAAGATGTTCTAAAATTAGCCCTTGATGGAAAGATTTCTGATGCAAGGGACAAAATGATAGAACTGATCAAAGTTTATGGAATGTCAGAGTCAGATTTTCTAAAATATATCAATCAGGCAGTTTTTAATTCCAAAGCCAACAACCTTGAGGGAATGTTAGAGACAATTGCAAAGTATGATTACAGAATTTTGGTAGGTGCTAACCCTGAGATTCAGCTGTCAGCACTATTAGCAGAGTTAACAAAATTTGGGAAATAACAAGCGCAGAGAGAGGGATTCGAACCCCCGCGTGCTTGCACACACAGGCTCTCAAGGCCCGCGCTCTACCAGGCTAAGCGACCTCTGCAAAAATCAGTTATTATGACTGGTTAAAATTTGTTTTAAAGAAAAAAAAACGTTAGAAATTACTTTCTAAACAATTCCTTTGCTCGGTACATCATGATGTGAGTGTGGGTTTGCTGCTCCAGAACTTAGATTTTGGTAAGTTCCTGCAGCCTTTTCGTGAAATTCCTGTAAGCCTTGGTCCACTAATACCGCTTGTGGGGGACAAACTGATACACATGCCATACACCAGATACAATCATGTTCTCTAATTGCATCAGCCTTGTCTGTGTAATCTAATCTCTCTTCTTTCTCAGTAGTACCTAGACCTTTCCATGGTGTCTTATCTTTCACTGCATCTATGCCTGAAATGTCCTTGTCAGTTCTGTACCATTGAAATATTTGTACAGGACAAGCCTCAATACATGCGCCGTCTGCAACACAAGAATCCCAGTCATTTGCCACCATAGTACCTGTTATACCTAGAGGAACCATCTTCTCTTTGTGCTTTTTATAGTCAGCAAGAACTTTTTCGTCCTTTGATGCTTCAACTAGCCCTTGAGATGGCCAAATCCAGTGAAAATTTTCGCCGTCATCCAGTGCAATCTTTCCGATCGGCTTTTTGTCTCCTTTACAGAAGTCCTCTTGAATTGGCATTAAGAATTCTATTTTTAGATATTATTTAAATCTAGACAAATTTAGTTATTCCTAACTGGAAATTTTAAAATTTTTAGCCATAACACCATTTTTCATTTTTCCTTACGTTCATATCGTTTCATGATGGTTTTTGATTGTTGGATATTATCAAATATGATGTTTATAGCGGACCAAATATTGGAATTTTTACCAGTGTAAATGACAAATTTGTTTTTATTCCAAATGGATTTGCCAAAACTAAGGCTGAGAATTTAGCACGCTATCTTCAAACTGAATATCTTATGACGCCTGTTGCCAACACCAGATTACTTGGTATTCTAATGGTTCTAAACAATCATGGAATACTTTTACCTAAAACATCTTCTCCAGATGAGATCGCAAATTTACGAAAATGCACTGGCTTGAATGTAAAAATATTAGATACGAAATACAATGCCCTAGGAAATTTAATCTGCGTTAATGATAAGGGCGGAGTTATTTCTCCCTTTATTGAAAAGGAATTCATCAAAGAAATTGAGGATGTTTTAGATATCGAAGTGATCCAAAAGAAGGTTGCTGGATTTCATCAGGTTGGTGCTGTAATGGAGGCTAACAATCTTGGAGGTATTATTCATCCTGAGGCAGATGAGGAAGACATTAAAAACTTTTCAAATGTTTTAGGTGTTAACCTTGAACCTGCAACAATAAATGGAGGAATTCCATTTGTTTCCTCTGGCATGTTAGCAAACAGTAATGCTGTTGTAGTTGGCAACTTAACAAACGGCCCTGAAATTATGATGCTAACAAGAGCATTTACAAATTAAGAACGTCTTTTGGGCTTGTAACTAAGTCGTCTAAAGAAATTTGCTTTTCTGTTCTATCCACCATATTTCTTAAGACAACTTGTTTCTCTGAAAATTCTTTGGGCGCGAATATAACACAAAACTTTGAGTTTGCTGACATTTCCATCTGTTTTTTTAATGACTTTGCAGTTAAATCGATGTTTGTTGATATTCCAAGTTTTCGTAGTTTTGAGACGCAATTAATTGCATCTGATTTTAATTCGTCATTTACGTAGAGTACAGATATTGTATCAGCAGGTGGAATAGAAGAAATGCCTTGATCATCAAGGCGTAGAATAATTCTTTCTACACCTCCCGCTACTCCCGTAGCCCCTAAATCATCACGACCAAACGCATTTGGTAGACTGTCATACCTTCCACCACCTACCAACGCACCCAAATCAGAAGTGCTATCGAATGCTTCAAAGACTATACCCGTGTAATAATCAAGACCCCTTACAATACCGAAGTTAATTCTGATGTTATCCACTCCTCTGTTTTTTAGTGAACGATACAGATTACATAATTCATTCCAACTATCTAATAATTCTCTCCAACCACCACCTTCAATTGAAGCATCAAAGCTTTGTTCAATTTCATCCGGTGTTCCCTTAAGATTTGAAAACTCTAATATTTTTTCCAATTTTTCTAGAGAATATCCCTTTTTCTTGTATTCTTGCAGTATTTCGTCTTTTGATTTTTTTTGAATCTTGTCTACAGCTCTGAAAATATCATGAAGTAAGGTGGTTTCATTTGATTCAAAAACATGGTTGATATACGATTCAACTAGTTTTCTATGATTGATATCAATACTGATGTTTTGTAGTTTGAGATTATCAAAAAACCTAGATGTAAATTCTATAAGTTCTGCATCATGTTCTGTGTTTAGGTTACCAAATGTTTCAATGTTCCACTGATGAAAGAATCGATATCTGCCTTTTTGTGGTTCATCGTATCTCCAAACACCACCAAATGAAGAAAATTTTGCAGGCAATTTCAGATTTTTTTGTGATGCAGCATATCTTGTTAGACCAACGGTAAAATCAAATCTTAGTGCTACCTCTCTATCGCCCTTATCTTTGAATTGATATATCTCATCACGAATGGATGGTCCACTCTTTGCTTCTAGCACGGATAAAAGTTCAATCGGTGAAGGTTCAATCAAATCAAATCCAAAAGTTTTTGCAGTATCCAAAAATGTTTGACGAACGAACTCAATTTTTATCATTTCGTCCGTATCGAAGTCCTTCATTCCACGTGGTAGTTCCATTCAAAAAAAAATCGTAAAAAGTACCTTTAAGATTTGCTGTTTACTTTAACTCATTAATAGCAGAAATTTATAAAAAAAGTATGAGCTACAGGTATCTCGAACATTCAACTGACGCATTTATAGAAGTTAAAGCAAAAACCTTAGAAGAAGCGTTTTCGGTAGCTGGAAAATCAGTTGTTGAAACTATAATAGATTTGAAAAACATTCAGGAAATTGAAGAAAAAAATATCAATGTGAAAGGGAGAAACCTCCTAAATCTGTTGTATAACTGGTTGGAAGAGATTGTAACGATAACGATAACTGATGGTTTTGCTATAAAGAATTTCTCTGTTAATATTAAAAAAAATGATGGGTATGAAATCATTTCAAAGATTTCTGGTGAAAAATTAGACCTAAAAAAACATAATTTCAAAATAGAAATCAAGTCTCCCACATTTCATTTAATGGAAATAAAAGAAAACGATGAAATTACTATGCAGTATCTTTTGGACTTGTAAATAATTCAATAGCCATAGATTGGATCGATTTTTCGTTTAATCTCTACAATCTCATTTAGTGTATTTCTTTCTTCAGAGCTTAATCTCTGCGTAAAGCGATTTAGCAATTTCTTTGCATCAGAAGAAGAAGGCAATGTGTAGAACACATCTTCTTCAGCGATCTGTCTTCCTATAGTTACGTTTTGAACAGAGCACGCCACCTCTTGTCCAACTTTAGCAGAAGTGATGGTTTTGCCATCATGTTGGAGTTGATGTATAACGCCAATTTTTTTCCCATCTTTGTTCATGAAGGAAATTTTCTGACGTAGATTTCCTACATCCACTCTAATACCAAACACTGCAGGGTTGTTATTTCTAAAAACAAAGCCTTTCAGAAAAGTAAACTTGCATATTGGAGTTAGTTCAGCCAAAATAGAATTTTCTTCATCCGCTTTATCATCCTCGACCCATTGTGTGTATGTATCAATTAAACTGTAGATTATTTTATCAGTGAAAACTCTAATATGATTATCTTCCGCTTCAGTTTCAGCATCTTGTAAAACCTTCACATTGAATGATAAAATTACACCCAAATGTCTATCATTTTCCTTCATTGCCATAGCTTCTAGAACATCTCGACGAGTTACTGGTCCTATGTCAGCTTTTGAAATAGGAATTTGTTGGCGACGTAGCATTTCTGTTAAAGCCTCAAGAGATCCAATAGCATCACATTTTAGAATTACTCCATTTGTTTCAGTATTAATAAAAACAGATTGCATCTCGTCTTCAATGGATTTTTTAAAACCTTCTATCTCCGAGTTATCACTGGTTGCATAAAGTGTACTACCAGGCAAAACACCCTCCAAATCTGGTGATGCTATTTTTACACCAGCAGCTGCTTGTATGTGTTCTACTGGTTTGAATTTATCTCGTGGATCTCTCATTTCGTCTAGTGCCTTTGGCAACAGCAAAGCTTTTGGTTTTGTTACAATTACTGAATCTCTTTTTGCGACTATTATAGAATCATCTTTTTTCAACTGACCATCGATTAAAATCACATTTGCTGTAGGACCCAAGCCCACTTCATCATTAACTTCTAGTATGATTCCTCGATTAGACTTTTCCTCTTGGTTTAATTTCTCTTTTAGATATTGCTGTGTTAATCCAACCAAAACTGCAAATAGTTCAGGTATACCTATGCCTGTTTTTGCACTAACAGGAACTATTGCAATCTCCTTTTTGTAGTCATTAATCCTGTAAAATGCTTCTGATTGATATCCCAAAACAGAAAGTGCAGTAACTACATTGTAGATTTTTTCATCCAAAAATGTTTGCACTTCAGGATTTTGTTTCTCAATGGTTTCTGAAATAAACTGTGTTTCTGTATCCTTCCAACCGGAAATCATGTCGGTTTTATTCAGTGCCACGACAAAAGGTACCTTACGGCTTTCTAAAATTTTTAAACTTTCATTAGTTTGAGGTTGAAAGCCTTTGTTTGCATCAACTACTAAAATTGCAATGTCTGCTGCAGAACCTCCGCGTGAGCGCAAATTTGTAAAAATTTCGTGGCCTGGTGTATCAATTACTAAAATGCCTGGAATTTTATGTTCAACCTTACTTAATTTTTCATACAACGGTCCACAAATTTTCTGTATAGTTTCTACTGGTAGAAAACTTGCACCTATATGCTGAGTTATACCACCAGCTTCTCTTCCCTGTACACCAGTTCCACGTACTTTGTCAAGTAGCGAGGTTTTTCCAGAATCAACATGTCCTAAAACGGACACAATGGGTTGCCGAATGCGCATTTTTAATCACTAGAATACTACATTCACTTCCTTATCAAAACTTTCTCTTGAATCTGAGGCATGGATAGAGTTTTCGAGTATTCCTGTACCAAAATCACCACGTATTGTACCCGGACTAGCTTCCTTAGGATTGGTTTTACCGATAATTTCCCTAGTTACATTGATGACATTGTCACCTTCAATTATTGCCGCTACAACCGTTCCAGACGTAATAAATGACACCAATTCACCAAAAAATGGTTTAGAGCTATGTACAGAATAGAACTGTTCAGCCATTTCTACAGTAAAATTGAACGTTTTTAATTTTGAAATACTAAATCCTTTCTTTTTAAAACGTGATAGAATTTCTTCTACCAGATTTCGTTTTACAGCATCTGGCTTTACAATGATTAGTGTTTGATCAGCCAACTTACTTTTTGACTTTAATCCCGCCTTTAACGTATTTTTTTGTCCATTTTAGCTTTCTAGGGTCACGTTTTAGAACAAGAGCATTTTTTTTACATTTAGACGAACAAAACCACTGTACCGTTCCATCATTTTTTGCAAGCATTGTTCCTGATCCTTTTGCTACTGGACGATTACAAAAACTACATAATTTTTCTAACATGCTCATAAGACTCACCTAATCTTTTTGGCTTCTCGTTCTGTTTCTCTTAATACCAGAATATCAGATATGCGTATTGACCCCTTGACGTTTCTTGTAAGTACTCTTCCTTTGTCTTTACCATCCAAGATTTTTACTCTAACTTGAATAACTTCTCCAGCAATACCCGTTCTGCCTACAATTTGAATAACTTCAGCGGGTGATAATTCGTCACCTGATTTTGTGCTCATGGTTCTGGTTTAGCTTCTGGTTCTGGTTTAGCTTCTGGTTCTGGTTTAGCTTCTGGTTCTGGTTTAGCTTCTGGTTCTGGTTTAGCTTCTGGTTCTGGTTTTGATTTGCCCTCTTTAATTTTTTTAATTGAGGCTACGACTTGATCAATTATGTGTTGAGCATCGCCAGAATCTAAAATTGCAGCCGCTGCCGAAGTGACATCAATCCCTAATGCTTTTCCTAACTCTTGTTTACTTGGAACAAAAGCATAAGCAGCTCCTTGCTCTTCACATATTATTGGAAGATGTGCTACAACCTCTGGTGGTTCCACATCTTCAGCAATAATGATTAGTTTACTTATACCCCTTTCAATAGCTTTAGTAGCCTCATTTGTGCCTTTTTTCACTTTTCCAGTCTCAACAGCTACTCTAAGGGATTCATAGATAGGACTAACCAAATTTTCTGGCATATCAAATTTAACATAGTACGGCTTTGCCATTTACATCACCCTGAGGGATCATCTCCATTCCAAGAATCAATCTAATTGGTATTAAAAACGTTATCTGTCTAGAAACGATTTAATTTTTTGGGTATATTCTTTCATAAGTGTTTCAAGGTTTTTTTCTGAATCAGATTCTGCATAAATTCTAATTATAGGCTCAGTGCCACTAGGTCTTACCATAACCCAGTTTTTCTTATCAAAAATAATCTTTATACCGTCTGTAGTATCCGCACTTGGAAATTCAGCTAAAAGTTTAGAGATTATCTTATCTGCATCTTCCTTTTTGCATGAAATTTTATCTTTAGTTGTAAAAGAAGGTGGCAAAGTAGCAAGTTCTTCCCTCATACTTTTGTTTGAGCTTGCAAGAAGTTCCAAGAATAAAGATAATGTCATACCACCGTCTCTGACATGATTATGTTTTCCAAACATGAATCCACCATTTTCTTCAAATCCTAAAAGCGCATTTTCAGTGATCATTTTTCTTGAAACTTCAATACTTCCAACTTTGGTTCTGATAACAGTGGAATTAGTTTGTGTAACTATCTCATCAATCGAATTTCCAGAATTCATACACGTTACTACTTTAGAATTTGGGTTTTTCTTTAGTAGATAATTTGATAACAATAATGCAGATTTATCACCAGATAGTAACATTCCTTTATTATCACAAAATATACTTCTATCACCATCACCATCAAATGCAATACCAAGATTAGCATTATTTTTTACAACAGCGGAAGATAGTTCTTGAAGATTGTACGGAGTTGGTTCAGGTCCCCTGCCAGAAAAGCTACCATCAATTTCTCGGTTGATTGTTATAATTTCACATTCCAATTGCTCACACAGTTTTATCGCAGTAACTGATTGAGCGCCATTTCCAAGATCTAATACAACTTTGAGTTTTCTTGACTTTATTTTTGAAACGTCTACTTGTGATTTTATTCCATCTAGATATGTTTGAACCGCTCTATCATCATTTTTTGTTGAGCCCCATGTAGAAGAATTATGTTTCCAATTTTTTTTGAAAAAAATATCTTCAATGACTTTCTCATCTTCACGTGAAACTTCTACGCCATCACTAGCAACTGGTTTAATTCCATTATACTCAGGAGGATTATGCGAAGCAGTAATCATAATTCCACCATTATATCCTAGTGCTTTAGTTGCAAATTCCAGGCAAGGAGTAGGAATAAGACCAGCGAGATGACAATCTAGTCCAGCATAATTTAACGTAGAGCAAACTAATTTTGAAACCACAACACTAGAGTCTCTTCCATCATATCCAACAAGTATTCTGCCTTCCTTGAAATAAGTTGAAATTGCTAATACAAGATCATGCACAAACTCTAAAGTGAAATCCTCAGAAAAAACTCCTCTCACACCATTTGTTCCAAATAATTTATCCATGTAATGTAATTCAATACCGATAAATTTGTCTGTTGTTACACAAAGCTTGCGGGAGTCGCCCAGCCTGGTCAAAGGCGCAGGGCTTAGGACCCTGTCTCTTAGGAGTTCGTGGGTTCAAATCCCACCTCCCGCACCATTTGATATTATAGACAATTTACTTAGCGTACTAAGCATTATATGGAATTAATTACCAACGACGCCAATGAGGAAAACCATAGTTGGTATCACTGTTGTTGGAAAAGATAGAGAAGGTGTTGTTGCACAATTTACAAGCTTTGTATTCCAGAATGGCGGTAACGTTGAGAAAGTTAACCAGAATGTAATCAAGGGTTTGTTTGGAATGTATCTAGAAGTATCTTTTACTTCTAAGATTAATTTTAAGCAACTTGATTCTGGACTTCAAAAATTAGGCAAAAAACTAAGGATGGAGGTAAGTACACATTCTGAAACTAATACGGAAAAAAATATTGCCATATTTGCTACCAAAGAGGAACACTGCCTGAAAGAAATCTTATCAGCTAGGCGTGCTATTAGGGGTAAGATTTCCGTTGTTGTTTGTACGGAAAGAGCACTTGCGCCACTTGCAAAAAAGATAAAAATTCCATTTGTTGTTATTGAAGACAGAAGCCAAGAGAAGGCTGAAGAGAAACTACTCAAAATTTGTAAAAAATATCAGGTGGATCTGATTGTTCTGGCAAGATATATGAGAATTTTGACACCAAACTTTGTCTGGCGATACCCAAATAGGATAATTAACATCCATCCATCTTTACTTCCGGCATTTCCAGGCTCGCTGGCATATGCACAGGCATTTGAGCGAGGAACAAAAATTGTCGGTGTAACATCACACTATGTAACAGAAAACCTTGATCAGGGACCAATAATCTTCCAAGATTCCTTCAAAGTAATCCCAGAGGACACTCTCGAGTCAATAAAAAAGAGAGGCCAGAAATTAGAAGCAACTACCCTCTTGAAGGCTGTAAAGTTGCATTTGGATAACAAGTTAGAAGTTCGCTGGAGAAAAGTTCACACCAAGTCAAAGTGAAAGTAATGGACGCTAACGAGCTATATGATCCTGAATTTAGAAAATTAATCAAGTCAAAAAATCTACAATCATAATTCCTGTTGGCTCTATTGAACAACATGGCGCTCACTTACCAATAACAACTGACTCTGACATTGTTACAGAGATTGCTTCACGTTTGGCAAAAAAATGTGGCTTCATAGTTTTTCCAACCATCAGTTACGGACTCTCATTTGAACATGAGCCTTTATCCAGCATAAGTATCCGAGATGTTGATTATAGATCATTCCTAGACGATATTCTTTGGTCACTAGGGAAAATGAGTGTCAATCTCAGTTCTGTTATAATTTTAAACGGTCATCATGGGAATCTTGAAGCCTTGAAAAAATTGCCAACATATCTAAAGAAACACTTTGCTCCACATGAAGGAATGCCAAAATGTTATTCATATTGGCATTTTATGAAGCACGAATTTGACCATGCTGGCTTTGTAGAGACCTCACTAATGCTGGCTATTTCAGATAAAGTCAAAATGAAAAAGGCGAAAAAGGGCTTGATAACAAAGGGCTTGAGCGAGAAGGAAATACAAAGAATTAACAAACTTTCTACACAACCAGGCGGATTTCCCAAGGTTGCAAAGAACGGAGTGTGGGGTGACCCAACTGGTGCAACAAAGAAGGACGGAGAGAAGTTTCTTGCAGAAATTGTAAGGAACCTAGCAAAAGAGTGTCAATCTTGACTTACTGACTAAAACCGAAAGTTTCACCAATGAATGTTTAATATAATCCATCAATAGAGTTCTCAATAAGTGATATAATGTCCGTTGATATGGCAGTAAAAGTACTGGATGAAAGTATTAACAAAATAGTACTGATCAAGCTGAAAGGAAACAAGACCATTAGGGGTAATCTTCTTGGCTTTGATCAACACATGAACCTGCTACTCGACCAAGCAGAAGAGATCCCTTCTGAGGGCGATTCTAAGAGTCTAGGATCCATAGTCGTGAGAGGAGATAACGTAGTCATGATATCTCCGCCTCCTGCATAAAGGTGATAGTAATATGGTGAAAGGAACAACATCGATGGGTGGTTTTACTAGAAAGAAAGTACACATCAGATGTAGACGATGTGGTAAAAACTCATTTCATTTACGTCATCACACTTGTGCGAGTTGTGGGTTCCCTGATTCTAAACGAAGAAAGTACTCTTGGATCAAATGGTATACGTAAATGCAAGAAATAGAATATGGTTTTAAAAATGAGGCTAACTCATTAATTATAGAACGAGATATTCTTACAAAAACAATTTTTAGGGTTTACCAGCAAGATTCTCATTTAACAAAAATCCAGCGAGACAAGCTTTTAACAAGATATCAGCATCAACTAGCGGTTGTAGTAACTAAGATAGAGGAAATAGGAAAAGCAATGAGGCATACAGGCACAAATCCTTTGGATGAAGGACTATTCGCGGCTATGGAACAAAAATTATCGAGGATAGATGAAAGATTACAAGAAATGTCATCAAAAATAGCTCCATCAAACAAACGGACAGAGCGACAAATACAAAAATCAGCATTAAACATGCAATCATCAGTTCAAAAAAATAAGAAAAAATCTGCTTACACATCAGATATGAAACTAACCTCAAATAACTATAGACCTCTTGAAATCACTACTCTAACTCAGGTGTCAAATGAACTTCCGGAGTTTTTCCGTAGAAAATTCAAACCATCTGTATCAAAAATACAACACATGGAATCTAATGATAATGAGAAAGTAGTTAAAATTGAAGTAAATGTAAATGAGGTAAAAGTAACACAATCTAATGTTTGTGAATATCCTGACTGTAACAATCCAAAGTTTTCTAACAAGCATTGTTCGGTGCATACTGGCTCAAATGTAAAAAAATCTGACAATAATGAAAAAGAAGTAATTCTTTCTGGTTTGGAAGTAGAAAAATCAGAAAAGGTAACTATGACTGACGACATATCATCAGACGATAATAATGTGGAAGAAGACGATGGTGATCTCAGTGAAATTAAAAAAAGAATAGAACAATCGTTGTCCAACTTAGATCAGGCTGAGGTAGAATAATTGACATATGATGATGCCATTAAGGCATTATCAAACGATGCACTCAAACTTGTAAAAAATCACCAAACGATAGGATTAGGTAGTGGCAGAGCTGCCACTGCGTTTGTAAAATCATTATCATTGTTTGTGAAAAAAAAGAAACTCAGTATAAAATGCATTCCAACTTCTTTGCAAATAAAATTAGAAGCGGAGAAGGGAAAATTACATCTTATAGATACTGTTCTAGATAAAATTGATATTGTTTTTGATGGGGCTGATCAGATTGACAAAGAAAAAAATCTGATAAAGGGTGGTGGAGGTGCATTACTAAGAGAAAACATTCTGATTAGTGCAGCAAAAAAAGTTGTAATCATGGCAGATGATTCAAAATTTGTTACAAATTTCAACAGAGATGTTCCAGTTGAAGTTCATCATTTAGCTAGAAACACGGTAGCCAAACATATTTCAAAAATTGGTGGCAGATCACGTATCAGAACTCTTGATAGGGGCTATCCATTCATTACAGAAAATGGGAACATTATTCTTGATTGTAATTTTGGCGTGATAAAAAAACCAAAATTATTACAGGAAAAGATTAAGAAAATTTCTGGAGTTTTAGAGGTAGGTATTTTCACCAGAAAACCGGATATTATCTACAAAGCCAGATCAACTGGCAAGTTTGATGTAATCAAGTAGAATTGGTTTTTCTAGATACAAGTTTGCCGTAACCACATTTACCTATAACTTGAGAATCTTCAGAAACGGTTTGACCGCGAATAATGGTTTTAACTGGCCAGCCTTTCAATTTCCATCCCTCATAAACAATGTAATCAGAAAAACCCCCAAATAGCTCAGTTGTTACTTTCTGCTCTTTTTTTAGATCAACTAATGTAATATCTGCATCAGAATTAAGTTCGAGTGAACCTTTTGCAGGATACATACCAAAAATTTTTGCAGCATTCATACTAGTGAGATTTGCTAATTGAGAGACGGAAATTCTATTTTTGTTTACACCCTCACTTAGCATTAATGGTAATAGTGTTCCAATACCTGGAAAACCTGCAAGAGCATCCCAAACCGTATTTCCATCTAGTTTGAGTTTTAACTGATTTGCAACATGGTCCGTTCCAATTGTATTTATCTGGTTTTGACTAATTGCATTCCAGACGGACAAAACATCATCTTCACTTCTGATTGGTGGCATTACCTTAGCAAGATAACCTTCTTGGTTTTCATGAGAGAGTGTTAAATAATGAGGGCATGTCTCGACAAAAATTTTCGTTCCATTTTTTCTTTCTTCGCTAATTTGTTCTAATGCACGACGTGAACCTATATGAGCAAAATAAAGAACACAGTTAGAATCTCGAGCATATTTTGAAATAGTTTTAATTGATTTTATTTCCGATTCGGAAGGTCTGCTTTCAGACCACGCATGAAGCCCATCTAGATTTTTTTCCTTAGCCTTTTTTATTCCACAACCACATTCTTCGTAATCTTCTGCATGAACCAAAACAGGACAACCAAGTAAAGATGCATTTTTCACAACTTTTTGAACAATTTCGGAAGTTACTTCTACATGTTCTTCCTGTAATAGATTTTTTCCTGGTTCCATATCCATGTAAACATGATCAACTTCTCCTCCTAGATTCATGTATAACTTGAAGGAAGTAACACCATTTTCTAAACAATATTGCATTTCATCTGCTTGTTTCAAATTAAAAATTGACGCGTGAATCGCATAATCTACATAATGAGATTTTGAGCTTGCGTTTAACTGTGGCAATAATGAATTCTTATACGAATCTCCTAGCCGAAGCATTCGCATCATAGTAGTAATTCCACCAATTGCAGCTGCGTGTGATTCAGATTTGGCAGCATGTTCTATGGGAGAATAAACCCCATAGTGTACATGTGGGTCAATAACACCTGGTATAGCAAGCAACCCATCTGCATTAATTTTTCTATCGGCTGACGGCATCTCATTTGTCAAACCAATTATTTTACCATCATCTAAAACTAGATTTTTGTCAATTATTCCTGTGGGCAGAACTACATGTGAGCCAACAATCACCGTATCACATGTCATCTAATTCTATTATAAAATCCGATATTTGTAGTTGAGCAAATGAATAAAAACTGATTTAATGATGAATATTGAGGGCTGGTGATTTAGTGGTATAATGCCGCGTTCGCAACGCGGTTGTCAAGGGTTCAATTCCCTTCCAGTCCACCACCTAGAAAACATTATACATAAACTAGGAAACTATATCACATGAAAGTCTTCAATAGCAAAGAAGCTGCAGAACAGTATATGTCAAGTCACACACTAACGTTTTCAACCCCTGATCTTACGCTTAAGCGATTTGCGTTTTGGTTGGGGGACATAGTTCCTGACCCAAATAACAAAGAAGAAACAATGCCAAGGCTAATGAACTATATTGAGGAAAAGGATTTTGCACCAACCCAAGTTATTGATGATGAAAAATATGAACCATCTGGGGCTCTGCTTTCGGGAAAGCTTTATGGTAGCGCAAACACAAATCCTGATGCTGAAACTAAATTTTGTTCAGAATGTGGTAAGAAAATTTCTGCTTCTGCTAGATTTTGTACTGAATGTGGTGTTGATCAGTAATAATAGAATGCTATCCACAAAAATTACATTCTAGTTCCACAACTAGTACAAAACTTTGCGTTTGGTCGTAAATCAGAACCACATGAAGAACATTTTCCACCAGATTGTTTAGGTACTAGTGATGGATCGGGAGTAGGCAACGTTCCTGCACTATTAAAACCACCTCCAGCGGAGATTACAGACGCTGGACCACCAACGGGGTTTTGTGCCGTACCAGGACGTGGTCCTGGCATACCACCAGCCATCATTCCCGGTGTGCCCATTCCCGGCATTAAGCCTGGAGATTGTGTTCCTCCTTGTGCTAAGCCTCCTGCCATTTTGTCAATTGATTTTTTTAATTCAAAAATAACTTTGATTGATAAAAATTCTAATGCAGAATATGCAACAACATAGTCACCTAGTTTTTGAAAGAACTCCTTATCCGTTAACTTTCCTTTTTTGTACAAATTGTTAGCATCAAGAAAAGATTCGTAATAATCCTGGGATTCATCAAATAAATTATTTAATTTATCCGACAAAAGGTTTAGGGTATCAACTTCTCCTAGAGACATATAAAATCTAATAATTTATTACAATTATAATTACTTTAGGCTCTATCAAGAAAATAATTTGAGGCTAGAGGTTTTCTATTACCTTGTCAATCATATTTTTGTAGGTTTCTTTAGATGCAGCACCTACTTGCTGGGCAACAATTTCTCCCTTGTTAAATATCATCAAGGTAGGTATGCTGAAAATGTTGTATTTTGATGCTAATTCATTAGCTTCATCAACATTTACTTTTACAAATTTAATCTTCCCGTCATAATCACCAGACAGTTCCTCTACAACTGGTCCAACCATCCTGCATGGTCCACACCACTCAGCCCAGAAATCAACAAAAACAGGTACAGGTGAATTAACAACATCAATTTCCCAAGTTTTTGAATCCGAAACTTTGCTTATCGCCACAACAACATTATCAAGAAATCATACCTAAATACGTTGGGTGTAAAAATCGCAACTTTTCATTGAATCTTAATTACAAATTAATGAAATATACTTAAATGACATTTTAGGTAAGTGGAGATATGAGTGAAGATTTACGGATTAAAAAATTAAGAGGTTCTGGCGGATTTGTAATAGCGCAAGTAACTGATGAACAACAAAGAAAAGGAAATCTGGGCGGTCCTGATCTCTTTTTAGCGCCAATTGGAAGGTTAGATGTAGAAGACATCAAAAAGTACACATGCAATACTTGCGATAAAGAATATGAAGGAGCTCCAAAAATTGAGTACGAAAATCCCAACGAGGAAGTGGCTGAGAATTTGATTCTTGCAGAGAGGGGGCAATATCTTTGTATTACGTGTGGTTCTTCCATTGCGGAATATAGAGAATTTAAGAAACCAAATGAATTAGGTGATGTAGGTTACGCAAAACCAATTGAGACACAAACAGAGACTGTTCAGGAACCAACGAATGATACTCAGCAAGAATCTGATGATCAATACCATGCATTTGATGATGTTGTTGAACAGCCACTAGATTTTGGAGAAACTGACACTGAAACCAAGCCGGTAGATTCATTCAGTTCGATTTCTGGCATGTCAGTCTTTGATGGGAATGCCAAACAAATCGGAATAGCCAAACAGGTAGGTGTAGATTCCAACAATCAGATAATTTTAGTTATTTCAGATAATGAGGGCAATGATGTGAGTATTAACTGGGAGAGAATAAAAAAAGTTGGTGAGATTATTTTACTTGGAGATTCTCAGATAACCACAGCGGGTGTATCTGCACAGCAGGGATTGAGATGTCCAAGCTGTAATTTTGATAATAAACCAGATTCAAAATTCTGTGAGAGTTGTGGAACCAAAATTTAGAAGCAAGATTTATCTTATCATCACAAAGGAAAAAACGTGAATTGACTACAAGCTCAATCAGGGGTATAGTAAAGGACATTATCATTGTGGCTGCATGTGTTGCAGTAATTTGGATTGGTCTTACGGCTTATTTTGGCGCACAAAATCCATTCTATGTGGTTTCTAGCGGAAGTATGTATCCAGAATTAGCTATGTATGATATTATAGTAATTTCAGGACATGCATTATTTGAAGACGTAAAAATTGGAGACATTATTGTATTTGACAGACCAAAAGATCACGATAAGGTGATTGTCCATAGAGTAGTTGCAGTTGTCGTTGACGATCCATTAACATTGAGAACAAAAGGTGACAATAATCAAAATTCTATGGTAGGAACGGACTATCCCATAACTGAAGAGGAATATATTGGAACAGTCGTATATGTAATTCCACAAGTAGGATATATTACAAAAATTTTGCAACCACCGATTAACTACATTATCATTGTCGTAATTATAGGAATAATGATAATTAGACAAATTACAAAAAGCAAGAAGAAAGCATTATTAGAGAAAGTAAAAGCAGAGTCAGAAATTAATGATTTTAACGAATCTCAACCTAACGAGAAAATAGATCAACTACCTAAAGATGCAGAATATTCTGAATCAAAAGATTTTACCACACAAGAAAAAAAACCAACTGAGAAACTTGTTGAAGAAAATACTAAATCAGAAGGCATACCGGAATTTTTTCTTGACAAGGAAAAAGAATCTGAAGAAAAAAAGTAATAAGATTATTCTTTAGAATTGTCTAATTTGAAAACTCGTTTGAAGTAATCAGCGTTTTCTAGGGTTTCTTCGCCTTTCTCTTGGACTTTAGCCAGATCTTTTGCAAGTTTTTTCTTGTAACCTAGTTGCATTATGCGTGCAATTTGAATTCTCTGGGCTTGCGGTGAGCCTGCCCCATGCATTGATTCTGTAAGATAACCCACAGCATTTCTACCCATGGTCATGTTTTCAATCAAACGTAAAATTCTCATCTTGTTTTCAACGTCAACACCCTTTCTTGCCTTCAGGTATTTTTTGAGTAGTGGTCCTGTTTCTGGACTTCTAAATTCAGCTTCAGATGGCAGTGTAACCATTAGTCCGCCAGCAATGTCTTGGGCAAACCTGCCTATTTGATAAGGGAAGCGTGTAACGTTGTGTTTGCACACGTTTGCTAACATATCGTCGTTTTGCCAAACTCCAGACTTCATTTTATGAGATTGATACGATGACGCAATTCCCGTGCCGTAGATTGTCTCGTTTAGATGAGTCATCTCAACTAGTTTATCCTTGATGTGAGAAACATTAGGTATACCATTATAGTCTGCTATAGAAGCTGCAGCACCAATAAGAACGTCACCTACACCAGTCTTACAAACATAGCTTCGTCTGTGATAACATGTAAACCTCTCAATTAACATAGATGCAAATTCGTACTCACCATCCATGAAGATCAATTCATTTGGAATGAAAGCCCTGTCAAAGATTACCATTGCTTCTTGACCAGAGAATTGAGAGTTACCTTGATCCATATCACCAGGTTCCATACTTCTTGTATCACATGACTGCCTGCCATAGATGTAAGTTATTCCCGGAGCGTCTACTGGAATGCAGCCAACAATTGCATAATCTTTATCTTTTTCAGTCAATCTTATGGCTGGCATAACAATCATCCAATGAGAGTTAATACAGCCAGTCTGGTGAGCCTTTGCGCCAGAAATGTAAACACCCTTGTCATCTCTATCTACGATATGAAGAAACAGGTCAGGATCTTCTTGCTCAGTTGGTCCCTTGCTTCTGTCGCCCTTGACATCAGTCATGGCTCCACCAATTACTACATTTTCATGCTGAACCATCTTGATAAATTCTAACAACCTTTTATGATATTTTGTTCCGTGTTTTTCATCCATCTCAAATGTGGTAGAGTGAAGTGAGTTTAGTGCATCCATACCAACACATCTTTGGAAGCAGGTACCAGTAAGTTGACCTAGCTTTCTTTGCATCTTGTTTTGTAGAACTACATCTTGAGCACTTTCTGCGATATGTAAGAAACGGTTTACTCGTTCTCCTGTGATAGATGATTTTGTTGATGCAAGATCTTCTTCTTCAACAGCAAGATCATAAGTTTTTGCAACTGCGTTTATTGAAGGGCGAATTATTGGATGGTCAACAGGTTCTTTGACAAGTTCACCAAACAAGTAAACTTTGAGATTACGACCTCTCAAACTTTCAATGTATTCTTCACCAGTTCTGATAGGCCTTACTGTTTTTTGCATATCTTAACTACTCAATTCTATTATAAATATTCTAAAAGTATTTTGGTCGTAGCTCTAGCTAATTTAGATACCGATTCTAACATCTAGTATTTTACAGCCTTCACCTTTTTCCATGACCAACACTGGATTCATGTCAAGTTCTTTAATTTCTTTAAAATCAGTGACAAGCTGTGATAACCGTTGAATACATTCAGAAAGTTTTTCTACATCAGAAGGTTTTTCACCCCTCACTCCTTCTAACAGCTTCTTTGTCTTGATTGATGAAATCATATCGTTCGCTTCTTGGTCAGTCACAGGTGCAAGTCTGAACGTAACATCTTTCAAGATTTCAACATAAATTCCACCCATGCCGAGCATAAGAACTGGACCAAATCCAGGCTCAAGCTTGGAGCCTATGATCATCTCTTTGCCACCCTTGACCATCTCAACAACCAAAACTCCTTTGATTTCGGCGTTGCTGTCATATTTTTTGGCATTACCAACAATTTCTTTGAAGGCGTTACGAACTTCCTCATCATTTGTCAGGTTAACTTTAACGCCACCGGCATCTGATTTGTGAACTATTTGTGGTGAAGCAATCTTCATGACGACAGAATATCCAATATTGTTTGCAGATTCGACAGCCTCATCTTCCGTCTTTGCAAGAATATTTTTTGGGAGTGGAAATCCATAGGAACCTAAAATTTCAAGACCCTCCTCTTCAAGAAGGTTGGTTCTTCCCTCCTGTTTTACTTTGTCAAATATTTTCTTGACTTTTTCCCTGTCGGCTTCAAATTTTGTAATGTTACCTTCCGGAGTTTTTATCCATTCAACAAATCGAAGCATTGCCTTGAGTGTACGAATGGAACCCTCTGCATATGTATAATACGGAACGTCACCGTTTGCAAGAATTTTTCTATTTGTTATTCCTTCGTCTAAGCCCATTAAACTTGCAAGCATTGTTTTCTTGTATTTTTTTGACATTTTTACAATTACTTCTGCAAGCTTGTCATAATCCAATGTTGCAGAAGGAGTACACATTGAGATTACAGAACCAACATTCTTGTGTGCAAGAACTTCGTTCAAAACATTTTCAAATCTGTTAAAGTCCGCATCACCCACTATGTCAACCGGGTTTCTTGAACTGCCCCAAGGTGGAATAACCGCATCTATTTTTGGTCTAATCTCTTCAATCTCTGCCATTTTGATTCCAAGTTTAGAGCATGAATCAGTTGAAATGATTGCTGGACCGCCAGCATTTGAAACGATTACAAGATCACCTTCTGTAGGAAGGGGCTGTTTAGAAAATGCGGTTGCATAATCAAAAAGTTCCTCCATAGTGTCAACTCGAATGGCACCTGACTGTTTGAGTACAGCGTCATAGATTTCATCCGAGCCCATCAAGGCACCTGTATGGGACATCGCTGCCTTGGCACCCTCAGGGCTTCTACCTGCCTTCAAGACTAGAACTGGTTTTTTAATTTCGTTGTACTTTGTAATTTGCTTACAGACTTTAAGAAACTCTTGACCGTTACCCATGTCTTCTAGATACATCACAATTACCTTGGTCTGTTCGTGGTCTGCTAGGATTTTTAATACATCAATCTCTGTCATATCCGCCTTGTTTCCCATGCTAACAACGGCAGAAAACCCAATTCCCTGTGCACTTGCGTCTTCTACAAGTGCAGCACAAATTGCACCGCTTTGTGATACTAAAGCAATTTGACCAGACTTGGGAGTTATTTTTAGAAAAGTAGAGTTCATCATAGTTTTTGGTTCTAAATTCATCACGCCAAGACAGTTTGGACCAATGACTTTTACACCGTACTTGGTGGCAATATCTTTCAGTTTTTGTTCTAGTTTTTTCCCTTCTTCATCTACTTCTTTGAATCCCGCAGTGATTACAATAGCACCCTTGATTCCCTTTTTTCCACATTCTTCAAGAACTACTGGAACTATCGTATTCTTTGTGATCACAACTGCAAGATCAATGGGATCAGGAACATCCAGAACACTCTTGTACGCTTTTTGATCAAAAACCGTTTCTCTTGTTGGGCTAATCGGATAGACTGTTCCTTTGTAGCCATTCATAATATTAGATGTAATTGCACGACCTACGCTACCTTGTTTATCAGATGCACCTATTACCGCGATAGATTTTGGAGAAAGAAATACTGATTCAGACATTGTGATGAACTTGCTCAACTAATTTTCTGTAATAAAGCTATTCATGATTATCTAACTGCCTAGCATTTTACCAGCAAGATTTTCACTTCTTGGAACCCACGTAAGTTTAAGATTGGAAAATTTTGCCATTAGTGACCAGGCCTCTCTCGCTAGAGAACGGAGTTCTTCGTTATTAATTGCAAATTCATGATTTAGTTGGTTTACTGTATTCTTTGAATCACTGTAAATTATAATTTCGTCATTTGAATTTTCAAATTTTTTTAATGCGGAAATTATTGCCATGTATTCTGCTTGATTATTAGTAATTTCTGGTTTATTTTCATAATTCGATTCACCAGTCTCCTTAACAAAAAATCCATAGCCTGAATTTGTTCCACCGGAACCGTCAACGTAAATGCTTAATGTCATATTTGAATAACCTCAAAAATTTTCCTAATAGTAATGGTGTGGTCCACGTTGCTCTTTACCTAATCTATCTAATCTTTCATTATGGTGTTCGTGTTTTAGACTTCCTCCTTTGTGGGTATGTGTTGGACCATTAGCATGAGTATGCGTAAACATTTCAGGTGTTTTCATAAAAATATCATCAATTCCTAATAAAATCGAGATTACATCATTTGTGGTCTTGATAACTTGTTCTTTTAGTATTTTTGGTTCGAAGATTTTTTTAGAGAATGTTTCAGTAATTTTTCTTTGATTAGTATCAATTCCATACCACTCACATCTGCCATTATTAGAACTAGAGATCTTGGAGCGAAGAGCTGATAAAGTGGAAAGATAGTCCATGCCTGCATTTGTTGCCAATGTTAAAGGTATTTGTTCTAATGAATCTGCAAATTTTGCCATTGCTAATTGCTCCTTTCCATCCACAGAAGTCATAACTTTTCTAATCTTATTTGCAACAATTGCTTCAAATGCACCTCCGCCACCTACAATTTTTGGGTTTTGGATAAAATCACGCAAAACATAAATTCCATCTAATATAGTTCTATGAAACTCGTCAAGATATTTTTTGGAATGTGCGCGGATTAAAATCGTCACAGATTTTGGTTTTTTACATCCTTCAACAAAGACCATTTTGTCATCCCCTATTTCTTTTTCATATACATGGTTTGCAGTTCCAATTTCATTTGGAGATATTTTCTCAATAGTCTGGCATATTTTGGCTCCAGTTGCTTTTTCAAGCCAAAATAGATCATTTTCCTTTACACGTCTCAAGGAAATAATTCCATTTCTTGCAAAGTAGGTTTGTGCCATATCGGATATTCCCTTTCGGGAAAAAACCACATTTGCACCAGACTCGGCTATTTTTTTTACTTTTCTCAGTACCTCAGTTTTTTCTGCTTCTAGAAATGATGACATTTGTTCTGGTGATGTAATAATAATTTCTGATTCTGTTTTAGTTCTAACCGCATCTAATTCCTCATTGATCAAAATGATTTTTGCATTGGAAATTTGCCTAGGCATAAGACTGTTATCGATCGTTTTGTCAATTATGACCCCTTTAACTAATTTAGTATCAGACGCACTTCCAAGTTTTTCTTCAATTTTAATATCATCCACTTCAATGTAGTTTGTTTTTAAATCACATATACTACAAACAGCATCTACTATAATTTTCGAGAGATTTTCTGAATCATCAACTAGAGACGACATTGATTTTGAACTTAGAGCCGTTCTTACCAAGTCGAAAAATATTCCCTTTTCTAAATTCCTAGTCTCAGATATTTCGTTTAAAGTTTCTAGGGATAATTCTGTTGCTCGTTGATAACCAGTGATTATTACAGCTGGGCTAATGCCCAGTTTAATTAATTCAATCGCGTTTTTGGCAAGACTGCCTACTAAAATGACAGAAGATTTTGTACCATCTCCAACGCTGTTATCCACTGTGTTTGCTCCGTCAATGACAACTTTTGCTGACGGGTGTTCAACGTCTATCTTTCGTAAGAATGTTCCACCGTCTTTTGTAATTATAGATTCCCCCATGATATCTATGTACATTTTTTCTAATCCACAAGGCCCAAATGATGTTTTTATCGCGTCAGAAAGCATGCTGGCTGCTAATAGATTACCAATCAATGTCTCATTCCTACCAGCATTCGTGATATCATCTGCAAGAATACCTTTTGGAATGCTCAATCATTGCTTTACTTGTGAGTAATTAATAAAATGGATCAAAAAATTTTTTGTTGATTTTAAAAAGAATAATGATTTATGCAAATACAAGAATGCACGTAATTACTACAAATGAACCAATAATTTGCAGTAATCTAGATTTCTTGTTTTCAAAAGATAGTCTACCACATGAAAAACAATAATGATCTTTTTTCAACACAAACCATACTAACACTTGTTTTAAAAAATTATCTTTTTCTATAATCGCGAGTAATTCTAAAGAGCAACCAAATACATGCCATTGCAATAGTTCCAATCCCTAATCCTACATAAAATGGATCAGGTGGCTGTAGCTGTGTTAGAACAAAACCCATAAGCATGAACATTATAGCAACCACATCACCTTTGTTCATGTGATGGATTTGGAATCAAGCCATTAAAAAGTAGTTATTAATCAAAAAACTTCAATTAACAGAAAAATTGACTATCTGTAATGAAATTTAAGAACTCGCCAAAAGAATCAGACGAATTAATCTATGAAGCAGTTTCATTATTCAAGAAAAATAAATTCAAAATGGCACTATCAATTTTTGACAAACTTTTAAAAATTAATCCAAAAAGCTTGATTGCATTATCGCATAAGGCTGCTACTCTTTATGAGTTATCAAGATTTGATGAGGCGATGAAATACTGTGATCAAGTTCTGGAAGAAGATCCGCTATATCTTCACGCATTGTTTTACAAGGGTTTAGTACTTGGAAAAATGGGTGAACATCAGAAGGCAATCAGCTTCTTTGATAAAGTTTTACAAACAGATCGTAAACATGTGTTGGCATTATACAATGAGGGTGTACAGTTTGGCAAGATTGGCAAATATGAAGATGCAGTAAAATTTTTTGAAAAAACATTAGAGGCTGAGCCAGAAAATTCAAGTGCAATGTATGAAACAGGTCGAGCCCTAGCAAAATTGGGTAAAACCAAGGAGAGTTTGTTGTGGTTTGACCGGGCAATTAAAGTCGATGCAAAAGAATCAATGTCATATTATAACGAGGGGGTAGATCTTACAAAAGCAAACAATCACCAAGAAGCTATTGTGTATTACGATAAAGCATTAGATCTTGATAAAAACAATGTAAAAGCACTGGTAGCAAAAGGCTATACTCTTGATGTAGCCGGTTTTTCTTACAAGCAAGTTGTATCATTGTATGACAGAGCACTAAAAATTGACCCAAAATGTACTGAGGCAATACTGAAGAAGGGAGTTGTGTTTGAGCGAGTTGGTTTATACCATAGGGCAGTTTCATCGTATGAGAATCTGTTAAAAATTGAACCAGAAAACGTTGAGGCGTTATACGGCAAAGCTGTTTCATTAAACTCGCAAAAAAAATACCAGGAGGCGGAATTTTTTTGTAAACGTGCGATAGCTATAGAACCAAAAAATTTGAGGGCTCTTGGCAGTATGGTTTGGATCCTTGAACATCAGAAAAGATACGAAGAAGCCATGACTTATTGCGACAAGGCAATTGAGATTAATCCTAATTTCTTCTACACTTTGAGTTACAAAGGAAAGCTGCTTTACGATTTGGGGAGATTTTCTGAGGCTTTAGTTTACTATGACAAAGCTCTAAAGCTGAGTCCAGACGATAGAAGAGCTCTTCACTACAGAAATAAGATTACAAATAAATTTGAAAAATTAAAGAAAAAACCCTTTCCTATTAAATTTTGACTTAAGCAGGTGTACTAGTTTGAGGACCTGGCTTGAAACCCCTTAAGTCCTCACCTGCAATAACGTCTTCCACAGGTGGTGCATAATCTCTGACATCGTGTCGTTCCTTGCCAGGATAATTCTTTTGTGTAGCTAGTGCAACTGCAATGAATAAGAAGAATGCAATGATAGGTGGAATCATACTATCCAAGCCCGCATATTCTACAGCAAGATAGCCCGTTGTCTCCATATCAATCCAGAAGATTAGTCTTATTCCAGAGCCTACAAGTAGTGCAACAACTGCAGCTGGCATGTTAGATTTCTTCCAAAACAATCCAAGTGTTAACGGAGCCCATGCTCCTGC
>ERZ813253.129-NODE-129-length-30216-cov-8.159693_pt1 | contig 30216 bp, 37 predicted proteins | sample MGYA00520893_ERZ813253 | MGnify/ENA primary metagenome ERZ813253 (study PRJEB31669, sample SAMD00080414) | marine metagenome | biome: oceanic hadal pelagic zone biome; feature: marine hadalpelagic zone; material: sea water | place: Pacific Ocean:Izu-Bonin Trench...
TATCTCGCTTCTTTTCTAATACCTGGTCAAATGTCTTTGGAATGGTTCTCTTATGATTACACATTTTGGCAGCCTCAAGGTTTGCCATTTTTGCATGGTATAATTTCTCGTTTGCTGTTTTTCCTTTAATGTTGTCATGTTCCACAAGATAGTCTTTGACAACTGTTGTTGCTTGGTATGTTCTAAACACTTTGGCAGTTAATCCCTTTACAATTCCTGAAAAATATTTGTTCACATCTCTCGATGTAATATTGTGGAAAATCTCCTCATTTGGTTTTTTCTTTTCAATTAATTTTTTGAGATTTTCTTGAAATTGTTTATCGTCACCAACTGCCTTTAGAGTCTCTTGCCATCTTACACAGTCTTTTCCCAAAAAGTCAAACTCTATTGCATCTGAAGTAATTTTGATGTGTTCTTTTCTTAGAGTTGTAGCACCTACAGTGTCTGCTTCGTCAGGATCTTTTTCGTCTCCAACTCTCATTGCAGTTCTATAAATCAAATAACACGCAGTAGCAACATTACTCTTTTTAGGATCTTTCATATCTTTGACCATTGCTTTTTTAATTTTTTCAATTTCTTTTTCAAGCTTGACAGCTTTTTCATACTTTTCTTTATCTCTGCCTTGTTTTAGGTCGGAACTATCTGCAAGCCACACATACTTTCTTTTCTGTGTAAGAAAATCCATCCAACTGGCTAGCCACATTGAATCATAATCATGCACAATTTTTCCCCATTCCCCTTTCATCGATTTCTTTGCTTCTTTATCCATATTCAGAGTAACATCTTTTGCAGTAACACGAAGTTTCCATTTTCCTCTGAGTGGATGCTCTCCCCTACCAATGAATATGCCTGGTGGCTCTGCCATGTAGTTTCCAACTTCAACTTTCTTTCCATCCATGATGGCAATTCCATATTTTGTTTTCAGCTTTTCTCGTAGTTCTTTTCTCTTCTTTGCCTGTTCTTTCTTTTCTTCTTTGGTCATCATCTCCTTGAGATCTTTTTCCTTGTCAACTACTTTGTAAGCACTTGAAAAATCAATATCCTCATATGAAATTTTTTTAAATTTTGAATTCATAGTTTTGGCAAAATCTGCCGTAAAGTTTTTTTGAAAAACTTTGTCTTGAGCGTATGGCGTATCTTTCTTTTTTGCCCACTGGTAAATCATTTCTTCTTGGTTTAAGTCAAGATCAACACTTTCTCCTTTGATCTTTATCTTAACTCCTTGTGTTTCATAGGCAGGGGGAAATAAGATTCCATTATGCTGTAGAGTTTTCCATTTCATTCTTTTCACTTCAAAATTGCGGACTTTGACAAAAACTGTATTCTATGCGTATATCAATTTAACGTACAAGTGCGATATCAGCTAGGAAATAGCTCTTTACTCATATATTTCTCAAATTCTAGATCTGTTTTCATCTTTTTTGCTTCCATAAACATGGCAGCATCAGTTCCCACAATATATCGTGGCAAAATCTCATCATCGTGAATTGCCTTTATTATGATATTGGCAACTTGAGATGGTGCGGTTCCCATTTCTGCCATCATTTTAAGACCTGCAAGAATGTTATCAGTTAATGCCTTGTATTTAGGATCAGTTTTTGATTCCGGAACCTTCATTGAATTGTAAAAGTTTGTCTTGGTAACTCCAGGCTCAATTAAAGTAGTCTTAATTCCAAATTGACCAAGTTCGTATCTGAGACACTCACTTAATCCTTCTAATGCAAACTTTGAACTGATATAAGCTGGAGAACCAGGTAATCCAATTTTGCCAACAACTGAACTAATGTTTACGATTATTCCTGAATTCTGATTTCTCATAATTGGAGATACCTCCTGAATGATTCTTACAATGCTAAAGAAATTAGTTTCAAACTGTTTTCTAAAATCATCAATTGATACATCTTCTGTACATCCAAACTGTCCGTATCCTGCGTTGTTTACTAAGACATCCAATCTCCCTCCATCTGTAACCACTTTATTGATTGCAGAAACTATTGATTCTTCTTTGTCAACATCTAGTTCTATTACATCTATTGAAAGATTTTCTTTTTTTGCTGAATGTTCTAACTCTACTGCCTTTCCAATATCTCTCATGCTTGCAAAAGTGTGAAAACCATCCCTTGCAAGTGCTAATGCAGTTTCTAATCCAATCCCTGATGAACTACCTGTGACAAGAGCTACTTTTTCCATATCTGTGCTAGATTTTTGTTATATTTATCCCATTTTGATTTATCATACTAATGGTCTATCTCCTTCAGTAGGATCAATCAGCTCTGTTTTTTCACCATTACTAATTCTCTCCAGAATCTCTAATGCAGAATATTTGTGCAAGTATTCGTTATTGTTTCCACATCTATATGAGAACGTGCATCTTGGACATCCAGATTTGTTTTCACATGGACACTCTTTTACAATATACATACTTCTCTCAAGGGCTTTTTCAAATCTATCATACAATGCTTTAGTGGCACCACTTCCTCCTATTGCTCCATCATAGATGAAAATCAAGCCTGAAGTACCTAAAGATATGCCTCCCAAGTCTTGAGATACCCCTCCTGTGATCATATTACTTCCCTCAATTACGACATGCTCTGTTGCATGATACCCACTGGCTTCAGTATAATCTTCATCTTCTGCTTTCCCAATAACTTTGAGAGGTCTTGGTGCATGAAAAACAATTCCCTTGGTAACAAAATCATACTCTAGTGGAGTTTCAAGTAGTACTTTTTCTCCTTGAGTAATCTCTTGTCCTAGTTCTATATTGACATAACCATAAACCTTCTTTTGAATATGCAATTTACAAAATGCTACTTCCACACCCTTTGCCTTTCTTTTCTCAAAAACAGTTTCAATTGTTGGCCACTCTTCTGTAAGAGATTTTGTATAATATGGATAATCTCTTGGAATTTTTTCTAGTTTAGCATAATTTTTTCTGGGATAGTCAAATTCTTTTACTTTGTAACGAATACCTGCCAAAAAATAGATTGCATCTTTATGTAGCTCCTCTAATGCAATTGGTAATATTCTATCCCCCACCTTTCTTTCATTTAGGAAAATATCAATAGACTTCCCAATTCCCCTAATACTGTAATCATTTAACATAGAACTAATTTTGTTAAGATTTGGAATAATTCTATTATTAGCAACTAGAAGATTTTCTTTGATTATGTGGTGCTCTATTATCTCTTGATGTTCTTTTAGTTCATGTTTGGAAATTGGTTTGTCACATGCCATTGCTAAGACTTGAAATTCTTCTACAAACGGATTCTTTGGATCTATGTATATTTTTTCAGTGTCCTCAAAATAATCATCAGGATGATTCTTGTAGTATTGAGATATAGGATCGTTTCCCAACGCCAAAAATGCATATCCTCTTTGTCCCTTTCTTGCTGCTCTTCCAATTCTTTGAATTAGTCTGTTTACTGGAATAGTGGATGATATAACACAATCAACATTACCTACATCTATGCCTAATTCAAGCGTAGGAGTACATGAAATTGCCTGCAGCTTATCTTCTTTGAATTGTTTTTCAACTGCAGTTCTATAATTTGCCATCAAACCTGCCCTGTGAACTTTGATGTTGACTTTTTGTTTTTTTGCTTGTATTGCTAATAACTCAGAGTTTAGATGCGAGTTGTTAAACACCATTGTCTTGTGATTTTTTTCAGTTAATTTCTTTGTCAGTTCTACCATCAATGCTCTTTGAGTTCTAAGAGATGGAAACAACATTACAAAATCTGTCTGACCCTTTTTTCCAGAACCATGAATAATTTGCATTTTTTCTCCAAACAACTGCTGACAAAATTCTTTTGCATCATCAAGTGTAGCTGATGCTGCAATAAACTGTAATTTGTTTCTACAAATCCTCTTGAGTCGTTTAATGATATAATGAACATTTGATCCAAAAATTCCTGAATACACATGTGCTTCATCTACTACAAGAACTCTTGTTGATGATAATAACGAAGAAAACTTTGTCTGATGACAAAGGTGATAATGTAAAATATCAAAATTTGTGACTAGAATGTGTGGCGGATTTTCAATAATTTCTCTTCTTTCTGTTTGTTCTGTATCACCATCAAAAACTTTTACATTAATTCCAATCTTTTCTGCAAATTTTTGAATTTTGGGGTATTGATCTCGTGATAAAGCTTTTGTCGGATACACAAAAATTGCAAAGACATTTCCATCACTTGCATCTTTTTTTATTCTTTGAATTACTGGAATTAAAAATGCCTCAGTTTTTCCTGATGCAGTAGGTGCTTCAATTACAACATTTTTTCCAAAGATAATTTCATGAATTGACTCTTCTTGAAATTTGTAAAATTGTTCTATCTTTAGTTCCTTTAGATGATCAGAAATGGATTCATCTAGTCCAAGGTCTTCAACTTTACAGCCCATTTTAGGCTCAGGACTCTTCAAAACCTTGTATTCTGAGATATAGTCTTTTTTTGAAAACAGAATCTCTTCTGTGATTTTATCTGGCTTGTTTTTACCAATCATTTCTTTTATTTCATTTTCTCCCCTAACAATTCCTTCTTTTTTTAGCTCTTCTGATAGTCCTTTTTCTGTAACTAAGCCTTGATCAAACCTTGAAAGAAATTCAAGAAATACCTCATCAACATTTTTTGAAAATTCTAATAGATCTTCGATACCACATTTTTCACAAGATATATGCATTTTTTTGTTGAATGTTTTCTGAATTTCCATTTTTGACTTACATTTTGGACATGAGAATTTCAAGATCTATTTGATAAGAAATGATTAGTGATTTATTGTTTGATCATTAGTATTGACCCATGACATTATTAAGCTAGGAAATAATCTTGAATTTAAAAATGAAAAAGATCGAAATCAACAAAATTTACAATTTGAATTGTATTGAAGGAATGAATTCAATTCCTAAAAATAAAATTGATCTTGTTATTACTGATCCTCCTTTTGCCATTAACTTTAAAGCAAAAAAAGCAAATTACAACAGAACTTCATCTAGGGTTCTATCTGGATACACTGAAATCAAACCAGAGGATTACTATGATTTTTCATTTACGTGGATGAGTGAAGTTTTTCGAATTCTAAAAGATTCAGGGAGTATGTATGTTTTTTCAGGATGGAATAACCTCAAAGATATTTTGCGAGCATTGGACGATGTTGGATTTGTTACTATTAACCATGTAATTTGGAAATATCAATTTGGCGTAGTAACTAAAAAGAAATTTGTTACTTCTCATTATCATTGTCTTTATGTCTGTAAAAATGACAAAAAGCGAAAATTCTTCCCATTTTCTAGGTTCAAAAAAGATGATAAAACAAAAGATGGAAGAAGTCTTCATTACAAAGACAAAGAGGATGTATGGGATATCAAAAGAGAATACTGGACTGGCTATGAAAAAACCCCAACTAAACTTCCTTCCGAATTAATTAAAAAATTATTGGAATATTCTAGTGAAAAGAAAGACATTGTATTTGATCCTTTTCTTGGGTCAGGACAGGTAGCAGTTGTAAGCAAATCTCTTAACAGAAGATTTCTTGGTTTTGAAATAGTTCCTGACTATTACAAATTTGCCAAAAAACGACTTGATAAAAATATGTACAGAATAAAGAAATCACAATAATCTTTTAGTTATTTTCTGAATCATCTTTTTTCTTTTGACCCATCTTCTCAGAAATCATTTTTCGTAACTCATCATCTGTTTTTTCTATATTTACACCAACTGACTTAGCAATAGTTTCTAACTTTTCACGTTCTGTCTCTACTGGTCCTGAAATTTTTGGTACTTGATCTGATACTTCCTTCATCTGGTCTTGAATTTCATTTTTTGCTTTGTTGTATTCATTAACAGCTTTTCCAAGTTTTTTTGCAGCACCAGGAAGCTTTCCTGTTCCTAAAATCAAAACTATTGCAACAAAAATAATAATTATCCATTCGCTTCCAGCTATATTCAATGAATAATCATGCATATTCTATTATGCTCCAATTTGAAATTAAATGTAATGTTCTATGTTTATGCCTAAACAATCAATTTCATCTTTGGATTCTTCGTGGCTCCAGTTTCTTTCTTGACATTATAGCAAGAAGTGTAACTCCTATTCCTACTATACTAAATATCAAATATGGTGTTTGATCTCCAAATGATTGTGTGATTGGACCCCCAATAATTGGTCCTATTGCCCAACCAATTCCAAAAACTGTTTCATATGCGCCAATTATTTTTCCTGAAATTTCCTTTCTAGTTTTACTCAAAATTATTTCTAACGTCAAGGGGAAAAATATGCTGAACCCAAAACCCATTAGAACTAATGAAGCTGCAAAAATAATGATTGAATCTGCAACAACTGATATGGCTAATCCAATTGATACTGCAATTGTTGCAGCAATCAAAGTCTGACTTGTTTTTCTTGCAAACTTTCCAACTAATGCCAGCGATACAACACGTGATATTCCAAAAACAAAATATAGTAACAAAATATCCGTAGCTGCCATTCCATTGTCATTTAGAAATGCTGGATAAATTGAGAGAATTATTCCAAAAGATGATGTACAGAAAATCAATAAAATTATCACTTCTGGAAATTTTTTCATTTCCTTAATTGATGAAAAAGAGAATCGTTCGTGATTGGTTCTAACTCTTTTTCTTGAGATTATGAGTGCAGCCATTATTGCAGTAGCTAGAATAAATGCTGTAATTTGGAATAGAATTCTGTAGGTAATATCAAGACCATCAAGGAATACTGTGCCTAGTAATGGACCTATCATAAATCCAATAACAAAAAACATTGTAAACCATGAGATGTTTTTTACTCTGTTTTTCTCTGAACTCTCAGTAGCGATAATAGCCTGACATGGTGGCCAAAAAAACGCATGAGCCACTCCTGTCATTATTCTGAATCCCATGATTTCTGGAACTGATTGTGCTATTGATAGAAGATAGATTGATGCTGAATTGATTGCAACTCCCAATGCAAGTAGATATCCACTGTTAAACCTGTCAATGAGAATTCCTACAAAAAGTGGAATGAACATGTAGGGGATAAAATTGCTTAATCCAATTAATCCAAGTTCAGAATACGTAGCACCAATAACATTTTTTGCAAAAATGGGAAGAATTGGTCCATGTAATCCATATGAAATTCCTATGATTAAGGCAGTAATGTTGACTAGTATCAGAACTCTGCTCATTTGTATGCGGCAACCATTATTGCCCCACCCATAAGATCTTTCTCAAATTCTACTCTAGAAAATTTTTCTAGTAATAATCCTTCAAGCTTTTTGTTTTGAGGCCATCTTTTGAATGTACCATACAGTGTTCCAAACTTTAATCCAAGTCTTCCTCCTGCAATAAATGCAAGAATAGGGAGAATACATCTTAGATAAAATGAAACACCTGCTCTGATAAATACCTCATCTGGTTTTCCTAAATCAACAATAACAAATCTACCATCTTTTTTCAATACTCGATGAATTTCAGAAATTGCAATTCTCAAATTGATTGCATCTCTCAATGAATATCCACACAAAACTGCATCAAACTCTTCATCTCTAAATGGAATGTGCTCAAAAACTCCATTTGCCATATCTGGTAATTTTTCAAAATGCATACTTGTGTTTTTGAGCATAGGTACTAGAGGATCAAAAAGTGTGATTGAAATTTTTCCATTAGTTTGTTTTAATGCGACCTTTGACATATTACCGAAACCAGAACCTGCATCTAAAATTTTGTTACCTGGAAATACTCTTTGTGAAATTCCACGATTTCTGTGCTCGCCATCTTTACCCAGTGAAATGATAGAATTTACTTTATCATAAACAGGAATAATCTCTCGAAGTACATCCATTACTTCGCCCCAATAACTTCCTAAACCCATAATTTATCGTCTATGAATACTTGTTTGAATAGTTTTCAAATCTAAAACTTTTATTCTGTACTAAACTTTGATACGTTTTGAGAATAATTCTTTAAATCAGATTCAGAAACTTTCTCGAAAACTTTTGTTTCAGTTGTAACCTTTGCCATTTTAATGTCATCTATTCTATCTTTTTGTTCATTTTTTAGATTAATTGCAGCAATAGCTAAAGATGATACATCATCTATACTCATGTCTGGTTTGTAATGTTTTTCCAAAAAGTCGTTTACATCGTCAGAACCTGCTCCAATTGCAACTGCTGCATATTGTACATAAGTTCCACTAGGATCAGTTACGTAGATTGATTCTCCTTTTTGATCAATACCTGCAATTATCAATGAAACTCCATTTGGACGTACTCCAGAATATTGTGTAAACTGATGAGATTGATCTGCTAAATATTTGGCAATTGTTCCAATTTCAACAGATTCGTCATATGTCATTCTATTTCCTTGTGAAAAGAATCTTGCATTATCTACTTGAATACGTGCATCTGGGATGTATCCTGCAGCGGCAATTCCAACATGGAAATCTACCTGAAAAATTTTTTGTGTAATACCTGTAGTTTGTAATGTTCGAGCTTTTTCTTCTACTGCTATGATAACTCCTTCTTTACTGCACACGCCAATTGCCAAAGTTCCTCTTTTTACAGTCTCCATGGCATATTCTACTTGGTATATTCTACCATCTGGAGAGTACATAGTAGGAGTCATATCGTAACCGCGTGATGCCATCATAATATCACGAGTTTATTCTCAGTCAATTTAAGCGTAATTATCTTGCTTGAAATTTATAATATGGAAAAGATGTGGACATAGAGTTTTAAGCAAAATTGGCCTTAATTCCTTTAAGATAGTATAACTAGTCAACTCTTAGAATTCAAAGAAATACTTAGATCAAGACCAACTTCTACGCAAAGAAAACCCGACAAGCAAACTAGAAAGCTGTTGCTTTACTTGTTTACAAGTACCAGAGGTGGATTTACTAGATTACGCATTATTATGTACTTACTTGATAAACCATACAACACACATCAACTAGCTAAGATACTTGATCTTGATTACAAAGCAGTTCAACATCACATGAAAGTATTAGAGAAAAATAATATGGTGTCAAAAATTGGCGAAAAATATGGAGCAATTTTCCACTTGTCAAATTTTCTTGAAATTAATATCAGTGCCCTTGATGAAGCAATTGAAAAACTAGCTAGAAAGATGAATTACAAAAAGGTCTATCTATAATTTTATGTTCTGAAATTGCGATCAGAAATTTTCAACCAAAAATATATAATCTGACACTAGTAAATAAGATCAACTTGTTCAAGAGTGATCCTTTTGCAAATTCAACTAAACATGTTAATGACGCATGTGATATTCTTGGGATTAAAGATAAAGGATTACGTGAATATCTTGCAATGCCAAACAAAGTTTTGAGAGTAAAGATTCCAGTAAAAATGGATAATGGTAAAATTAGAATTTTCACAGGTTTTAGAAGTCAACATAACAATGATAGAGGTCCATACAAAGGAGGTATTCGTTACTTTAATCCAGAAGGTGGAGTTGAATACATGGAACGTGAAGTTATGGCACTTTCTTCATGGATGACTTGGAAATGTGCAGTTGTTGACATTCCACTAGGTGGCGCAAAGGGTGCAATCTATGTAAACCCAAAAACAGAAAAAATTAGTGATGCAGAATTAGAAAGATTAACAAGAGGATTTGCATTCAAAATTTCTGAAATTATAGGACCTGAAAAAGATATTCCAGCACCTGATGTTTACACAACAGGTAGAGAGATGACACAAATCATGGATACATTTGGCAAACTAAATGGAAATAAACATACTCCAGCTGTAATTACTGGAAAACCAATTTCAATGGGTGGCTCCCTTGCAAGAAATGTTGCAACAGGATTAGGAGCAGCATATTGTGTAAGAGAAGCAGCAAAGCAATTGAAACTGAATCTAAAAGGTGCCAAAGTTGTTTTACAAGGATTTGGAAACGCATCAACATTTGCAGGAGAATCTCTTGAAAAGATGGGTGCTAAAGTAATTGCAGTTAGTGATTCTAAAGGTTCTATTTCTATTCCAAAAAGTGCAAAGGTTAGTAAAATTTTAGAACACAAACAAAAGAAAGGCTCTGTTGTTGGATTTCCTGGAAGTAAAAAAATCTCAACTGAACAATTACTTACTACTAAATGTGATATTTTAGTTCCTGCCGCACTAGAAAATCAAATCAATGCAAAGATTGCAAAGAATCTTAAATGTAAAATTATCGCAGAAGCTGCTAATGGTCCAACATTGCCAGAAGCTGATCCAATTATTTACAAAAAGAAAATTTTGATTATTCCTGATATTTTGGCCAACTCTGGTGGTGTTTGTATCTCATACTTGGAATGGGTACAAAATAACATGGGTTACTACTGGACATTTGATGAGGTTGCAAACAAGATGGAAAAAAATATTACAAAAGGATTCAAGGATGCATATGCCATGTCCAAAAAACACAAAATCAACATGAGAAAAGCTGCTATGGTTTTGGCTGTTGAAAGAGTAGTAGAAGCCTTTAATCAAAAAGGTATTTGGCCATAAAATTAGGCTAGATACGATTCATAACAAACTAGCTGCTCAATAAACATTATCTTACCTTTAGTAATTATTCGAAGTTTTCTTTTGAAAGAAAGATCTACCTTAGTTCTTCTTTGCAATAGTTGAATTGTTTTCCCAGTTAATTTTCTACCTTTTTTGTCTCTATCAAAAAGAATAATCAATCTTTTATATTTTGAAACTGAATCAGTAAAGTTTACCATTCCTGCAAATCTGTGAAATTCTAAAACTTTACCAGAATAACCAAGTTTTTTTAATGCAATAGAATCTCTTTTTCCCTCAACTACTACTACACTGTCTTTCATAGAGTTTAATTCCGAAATAAAATTCTTCAACTCTATAATCTCTTGTTCTGTAACCAGCACAATGTTAAATTCATTTTAACATATTAATCACTTTTCTCAATATGAAATAATGTCTGATGTTTTGCTTGTACAAAATAGCAAAAGTGAAGGTTCTGGATATTTGGGCGTTCTTCTCAAAAATGATGGCTTTGAGATTACTTTAGTTAATGCAAAACATGAACCACTTCCTAAGAAAGATTTTTCACTTGTTATAATTTTAGGAGCACCTGAAAGTGCAAATGATGATTTACTATATCTTCAAGCAGAACAACAACTTATCAAAAACTGTGTTGAAAAAAATATTCCTGTATTGGGAATCTGTTTGGGTTCTCAACTAATTGCTAAAACTTTTGGTGCCAAAGTATACAGTGGACCAAAAAAGGAGATTGGATTTTATAATGATCTAAAAATTCATAACAACACCTCATTTTTTTCTGGCTTCAAAAATCCTTTTACTGTATTTCATTGGCATGAAGATACCTTTGATTTACCTGAAAACGCAGTTAGATTAGCCTCGTCTGAACATTATCTGAATCAAGCATTTCAATACAAAAGCGCAGTTGGGTTACAATTTCATTTGGAGGTAAATGAGGATATGGTCAATTTCTGGCTTGATAATACGGAAGAACAACTACAAAAAATTTCTTATATCAATCCACAAAAAATTCGATCAGATATTGATGAAAATATTTTAACTGTAAAATCAAATATGAAGAATTTTTACAACAACTTTAAATCATCATTCAATCTTTGACCAAAGTTTAATATACTTAGTTTTGATTTTATCGATCGAACCATGGTTGTGGTAAAGAAAATTTTTGAAGAAATTATTCAAACTAAACATAAAATCATCACCGAAGAATTATCAAAATCAATCCTCAAAAGTTATGGTGTTAAAGTTCCACCATTTGCACTTGTAACCACTGTTGAGGATGCAGCAAAACAAGCAAAAAAGATTGGCTTTCCACTTGTAATGAAAGTAGTTTCACCACAAATTTTACATAAAACAGATGTCGGTGGTGTTAAAGTTGGATTAGAAAATATCAATGATGTAAAAAAGACATTCAATGACATGTATGGTCGTCTTTCTAAAAAGAAAGGAGTTGAAGTTAAAGGAATACTTCTTGAAAAGATGGTTCCAAAAGGCGTTGAACTAATTGTTGGTCTTCAAAATGATTCTCAATTCGGTCCTGTAATTATGGTTGGACTAGGAGGTATCATGACTGAAGTGATGAAAGATGTTGCATTTAGAATGCTACCCATCACAACTTCAGATGCAAAATCAATGATTAATGAACTCAAAGGCTCAAAACTTCTCAAAGGATTCAGAGGAAGCGCACCAATTGATCTTAACATGGTTGCAAACATGTTAGTTAGAATTGGAAAACTAGGAGTAGAAAATGCTGACCATTTCAATAGCATTGACTTTAACCCAGTAATTGTATATCCAAAATCTCATTTTGTAGTTGATGCAAAAATTATTCTTAATGATAAAGTAAAGAAAAATTCTATTTCTACAGCAAAACCAAATATTACATCTATGGAGTTATTCTTTACTCCAAAGTCTGTTGCACTAGTTGGCGCATCTGCAACACCCGGAAAGATTGGTAATTCTGTATTAGATGCACTTGGAAAACAAGATTACAAAGGTAAAGTGTATCCAATTAATCCTAAACAAAAGTCAATTCTTGGAATCAAATGTTATCCATCATTAGATGCAATAAAAGCAAAGATTGATCTGGTTGTAGTCTGTATTGATCTTGCAGCATGTGGATCTATTATGAAAACATGTGCTAAGAAAGGAATTCATAATGTTGTAATAGTTTCTGGTGGCGGTAAAGAGCTTGGTGGTAACAGGGCTGCAATGGAAGCTGAAGTCAAAGAATTATCGCTAAAACACAAAATCCGTGTAGTTGGTCCTAATTGTATTGGAATGTTTAATGCAGCAAATAGACTTGATTGCGCATTCCAAGGACAAGAAAGAATGATAAGATCTAAGCTAGGCCCTGTTGCATTTTTCTCACAAAGTGGAACCATGGGAATTAGTATGTTAGAAAGTGCTGATTTGTTTGGTTTATCAAAAATGATCAGTTATGGTAATCGTTCTGATGTTGATGAAGCAGACATGATATGGTATGCTGCAAATGATCCTCAAACAAAAGTAATTGGATTATACGTTGAAGGATTTGGTGATGGACGAAAATTCATCAATACTGCAAAGCGTGTAATGAAAGAAAAGAAGAAACCAATCGTTATTTGGAAGAGTGGAAGAACTGCTCTTGGTGCTAAACAAGCAGCATCACATACAGGTTCTCTTGGAGGTTCAAATGCTATTATCATGGGTGCATTCAAACAAGCAGGAATTATCTCAGTTGATAGTTATCAAGAACTTGTTGGAGTCTTGAAGGCGCTAGCATGGCAACCTCCTGCAAAGGGTAATCGTGTTGCTTTGACTAGTAATGGCGCTGGTCCAATGATTGGCGGTATTGATCATTTAGAAAGATTAGGTCTTACAATAGGAAAGCTGTCGCCACGACTTCTCAAAAAAATAAAGGCTCGCTTTCCACCAACTGTTCCTATTCATAATGGTAATCCAGCAGATGTAGGTGGTGGTGCAACTGCAGATGATTATAGATTTGTCATTCAGCAATTTTATGATGAAAAAAATATTGATATTGCAATGCCATGGTTTGTCTTCCAAGATGATCCACTTGAAGAAACAATTGTCGGTTATCTAGATGATTTCTCAAAGAAAAGAAAGAAACCACTAGTGGTTGGTTGTAATGGTGGTCCATATACTGAAAAAATGATAAAATTGGTTGAGAAACACAATATTCCAGTTTACCAGGACATTCGAACTTGGATTGCAGCTGCATCTGCATTAGCTCAATGGGGCAAAGTACGCGGAAAATAGAGAACATTTAAGTCTCACACAACTTGGAAATTTATCATGTCACTAGTTACTACATCTACTTCTGATGACATTTGTACTGTCAAAATTAACAGACCTGACAAACTTAATGCTATGAATACTGATGTTGCAAAAGAACTAATCAAAACTTTTGAAGCACTCAACCATGATGATAATGTCAAAGTTATTATTTTGACTGGTGAAGGAGACAAGGCATTTTCTGCTGGTGCAGATATTGAATATATGTCAAAAATTTCTGCAGATGAATCAGTAGAGTATGCAAAAACTGGTCAACTTGTAACTTCAACTGTTGAACTAGTTAAACAACCAACTATAGCAGCTGTTAATGGTTTTGCTTTAGGTGGAGGTTGTGAACTTGCAATGTCTTGTGATATTAGAATTGCTGCAGATACTGCAAGAATGGGTCAACCAGAAGTAACAATTGGTATTCCTCCTGGATGGGGTGGAACACAAAGATTGATGAGAATTGTGGGAATAGCAAAGGCAAAAGAACTTGTTTACACTGGAAAAATAATCAAAGCAGATGAAGCAAAAGAGATCGGTCTTGTAAATAAAGTCGTTCCTCTTGCATCATTACAAGAAGAAGCTATGAAAATGGCACAACAAATAGCTAAAAACTCTACAATGGGTGTTCAAATGTCTAAAATTGCAATCAACAAGGGACGAAATGCAGATCTTGATACTGGTCTTTCAATAGAACTACTTGCTTGGAGAAATTGTTTTACTCATCCTGATAGAGAAGAACGTATGACTGCATTTGTTAACAAGTCAAAGAAATAGCTATTTCTAACTTCCTTCTTATTTTATTCAACTTTGAAAATTACCAATGTTTGATGATGATAAAGTTATTGGAATTACCCTTCAAATGACTTAGGTACCTAACAAGTTATAGACTAGTTTGTAGATTATTTTGATATTGAACATAAAGGACCCAAATAAAATATTTAGAAGATCCATTATCAAAGGTTTCTTTGAACCTCAACTGATTAATCTAGATTTTAAAAAATCATCAGTAAAACATCCTTCTATAAATGATGATGGTCTAATGCAATCTGATCTACTTCATGTATTTTTTGATATAGAGACTGGTTCTGATTATCCTGACGGGGATGAGTGGTTTATCGTAGATATGTTATTTCCTTATGATGTAAAACTTCCTGATAATTTGAAAGGAACAGATTATTTTACTACTATCTTAGTTGATGAAGGAAAAACATATTGGCATCACCGTGAACTCATTCGTTACAAGTATGGAAAATCCAAGAGACTAGATTCTGCTTTGGAATTTATAGAATCAAAATACAAAGAACTTCATAAATTATTAGAACCGTTACAAAAAGATCTCAAGTAATCTCTTTCCATGAATCTTCCCTGAAAATATATTTCTTATTTTCAGATGATACTGTGTCAATACGCCACCTAACTGATTTTAAATCAAACTTGTACATAATTTCTGAAATTCCTGATGGTAGTTTTTCAGGATCAAGGTGATATGGCAATAATTCTAAAACAAAATCAATTTTCTCCACAGCATTATTGAACCAATGTCTGTCCTCACTATCAACAGTAAAAATAATTTTCGGATTTCCAGAAAAACTGATTATAATTTTTAAAGCGTTTCTACCACCCCTTCTTCTTTTAATTTCTTTGAAAAGCGCTTTGACTTTGTCCCATCGTTTGAAATCAAACCATTGAAAAAATGCTTCATTAAATAGAAGAGGAATTTCAACCTCTAAGAAACTCACAAAATTCTCATCATTTGGTTCAATTTCATCTTGAATGACAGTGAAATGAGAGTTTAGAAATTCATAAAGAACTTGAATTTCCCATGGAGAAATCCCATAATAGCGTAATGTTGTCTTCAACTTTTCTGGCAATAATTTCAAATCATAAAAATTGTAATTAAAGCTTCAAACCAAGTAATAATGGGTCAAATTCACCTTAAAATTAAAATTATATGGCACGAGTTAGTTATTTCAGACATGAAGAAAGAATATGTAGTAAAAAGCATTGATGCAGCACCTGATGGGGCACCATATGTGATAGTCTCATTATCCTCAATTAAAGATCTTAAAGAAGGAACTCAAAATCCACAATCTGCTTTTGGTACCCCAAAGGTTATGGGATTTTCAAACATGAATGATATGATGAAGGATCTAAACAAGATGATGTCTGGAGGAGGTATGGGAATGCAATCAGGTGTAACTCAATTAAAACTTGAAATGCATGAATACAAAGACATGGGTCTTGCAGTTGGAGATAAAGTATTTTTAGAATTAAGTAAAGCTGAAACTCTGGGAGTTTAAACTATCAAATTGTGTTGAAATATTTCCAACCATAAAAAGCAACAACAGTCACAATTACAAATACCATTGGCTTCCATGCAAATACTGGAAGACTCGGTGATGCCAGTTTAACTTTATAGTTATCTAAAATCACGTGAACATTTTTCTTTATTTTATCATGCCAAATGCTATACTCTACCTGGTATTTTTTTAGAATCTCTTCTACTTCATAAATGACTGGGGTTCTCTGAGAGAACAGATGTTGAAGATAGTCTCTTGAAACCTCTACTTCTGCATGAATTCCGATTAATCCTTTTTTGAGATCAACCATTCTAATGTGCATTTCCCATGGTTTTTTTAACTTTAGATTAAGTCCACTTCCAATTTGTTCTGGTTGCTTATGCTCAAATTTTACCTTGGTAAATCCCTCCTTCATAAAAATTTTCGTCAATTCATCAAAACTCTTCTTTACAACGACATGAAGTTGTTCAACCCCATTCTTGTTATCAACATCAATCTTGTGTTTTAATCCATTAAGAAATGAAATTGTTTTTGGATATGTTGTAACATATTCCATAATTCGTTTCCAAAAAACCTCTATTTAAAGCAGAATAAACTAGAATTCTAGATCTTTACAGGGTTTGATAATCCTCTAACGTAAACACATTGATCCGGGGATATTTCCATCTCTGAATGATTGATTTCTCTATCCGTAAGTTTTGCACCTGAATTTCTAACTATGGCAAATGGTTTTGACTCGGCACCTTCGCCCATCTTGTGATTTGCAATTGTTGCAAGATTATCAACTACTGCCTGAAATGTTACTTTTAATGGATTACCGTCAAGATCTTTTTTTGCCCTCATATCTAAAACTGGTTCAATCCCGGCGCATGCTATTGCAACTCCTGATGTCCCAATTCTTGCTGGCATTAATCTACTATCAACTAGAATTATTCCAACATGAATAAACAATTTTAAGAAAATTTTTCTACGAATCTGTTCTGCAATAAGATATGGATTTGTTGGATATAGAATTACTCTTCCTTTTTTTACATTAGATTTGTCAATGCCGGCATTTGGTGCCATTATGTTATCTGCTGACGTAATTACAAATCCAGCAATACCGCCAAAAATTTTATCAGACTCCCTGATAATAATTTCAGCAATTTCAGGTTTTAACCGAAACTTTTTTGAAATTTCTGAACCTTCATCTGAGATTTTGATTTTTTGTAATTCAATAATCCTTCCCTGTGAATTTGAGATATATTTTGTTGAAATTACTAAAACATCTCCATCTTGTAATTTTGTATTATTTTTTTCTAATGTTTCAACTAAGACCTCAAAAACATCAAATTTTTCTTCCATTCTCTCTGCTAAAAGTGGTAAAACGGTTAGGTTCATAATATTCTGAGCACTTCTTTTCTTTTTTATTGTTCTGAAAAGCTTTTAATCTGCAGAACAAGCTTTTGTGTTTATGAATATTGTTGAGAAAATTCTTGCGCGTGCATCTGGGAAATCTAAAGTCTCTCCAGATGATGTTATTTTTGCTAATGTTGACAAGGTAATGCTTCATGATGTCTCAGGACCGGGTGTCATCAAAGTCTTTGAGAAACTAAAGAATCAAGGAATTTCGGTTGATAAATTATGGGATCCTACAAAAGTTTGGGTAGCCGAAGATCACTTTGTTCCTTCCGCAGATAAAGTTTCAGCAGAAAATATTGTAAAATTATCAAACTTTACAAAAAAATATGGAATTGAAAAACATTTCAAATATGGTATGGGGCAATACGGTATTTGCCATACATTGTCTCATGAAGAAGCTTTGGTAATGCCGGGTGATGTTTATGTTGGTGGAGATTCTCACACTAATACAACTGGTGCTTTAGGTGCATTTGCTTGTGGATTAGGACATACTGATATTGCTTATGTCTTATTGAATGGAAAGATTTGGTTTAAGGTTCCAGAAACTTACTACTTCAAGATAAATGGAAAATTACCAGATCACGTAATGGCTAAAGATTTGATTCTCAAAATAATTGGGGATATAGGAACTGATGGTGGTACCTATAGAACCATGCAGTTTGGTGGAAGTGGAGTTGATGAAATGTCTGTACAAAGCAGACTAACATTATGTAATATGACCACTGAAGCAGGTGCAAAGAATGGAATTGTTGAACCAGATCAAAAAGTGATTGATTATCTTACTAGTAGAGGAGCCACAAATGTAAATTTAGTTAATGGTGACGATGATGCAGAATACGCCAAAGTATTTGAATATGAAAGTTCAGAGATGGAACCTCTTGTTGCAAAACCATTTTCTCCTGATAATATTTCAGTTGTCAGAGAAGCTCCATCTGTTGAATTGGATAAATCATACATTGGATCTTGTACCGGTGCAAAATACGAAGATTTGGTAGCAGTAGCAAAAATTCTCAAAGGAAGAAAAGTAAAGATTAGGACAGAAATTTTACCTGCAGCAATTTCAATTTATCAACGTGCTATGGAAAATGGCCTTTTGAAAATTTTCTTAGACGCTGGTGCAACAATTGGACCTCCAACCTGTGGAGCATGTTGTGGCGCTCATATGGGTGTCTTGGCAAAAGATGAAATCTGTATCAGCACTACAAATCGAAACTTCCCAGGTAGAATGGGTCATATTGAATCACAAACATATCTTTCGTCTCCTCTAGTTGCAGCAGCCTCAGCAGTTACTGGCAAAATCACTGATCCGAGGGATTTGAAATGAAAGGAAATATCATAAAATATGCCCAAGACAATATTGATACTGATGTAATTATTCCCGGTCAATATCTAAAAGTGCATGATTATGCTGAACTTGCAACTCACGCCATGGAGGGATTAGATCCTGATTTTCACTCTAAGGTAAAAGAAGGTGATTTTATTTTATCTGGTAGAAATTTTGGATGTGGTTCATCTCGTGAGCATGCTCCTATTGCTTTGTCCCATTCTGGAATAAAGGCCGTACTTGCATTATCTTTTGCAAGAATTTTTTATCGAAATGCAGTTGATGGTGCGTTTTTGTTACCAATTGAAATTGATAAAGATGCATATGATGGAATTTCAGAAGGTGATGAAATAGATATTTCACTATCTACTAATGAAATTAAAAACATCACTAAACATCAGACATACAAAATGAAACCCTTTTCGGAAATCATCGGTAAGATAATTGCTGCAGGTGGTCTCTTCAAGTATAAGCCAGATCAGGATTAAAATGGGAAAAACTCTTTTTGAAAAAATTTGGGAGTCTCATATTGTTGTTGAAAAACAAAATGGTCCTTCTCTAATCTATATTGATAGACATCTTGTACATGAAGTAACATCACCTCAAGCCTTTGATGGATTACGTATGAATAAAAGAAAAGTTCGAAGACCTGATTTAACTATCGCTACAATGGATCATAATGTTCCAACAAATGACAGGTCACTTCCTATATTGGATCAAACTTCAGCTGTCCAAATCCAAACTTTGGAAAAAAACTGTAAAGATTTTGGAATTAAATTATTTGATATTAATAGTCCTAATCAAGGAATTGTTCATGTGATTGGCCCTCAACTTGGAATCACACTGCCTGGTACTACAATTGTTTGTGGTGATAGTCATACATCAACTCATGGGGCTTTTGGAGCATTAGCTCTTGGAATCGGAACTAGTGAGGTTGAACATGTTTTAACATCGCAAACCTTATGGTTAGAAAAACCAAAATCATTTGAAATTAAAGTAGAGGGAAAAAGAAAGAATCCCCATGCAGTTACTGCAAAAGATATAGTACTTTCAATTATCAAAAATATTGGAACTGGGGGAGGAACTGGTACTGTAATTGAATATCGTGGTCAGGGTATCACTGATCTTTCAATGGAGCAAAGAATGACCATTTGTAACATGTCCGTTGAGGCTGGATCACGTGCAGGTTTGATTGAACCTGATGAAAAGGCCTTTGATTATCTCAGAGGTAGGCAATACACCCCAAAAAACTATGAATCCCTTGTTGATAACTGGAAAGAACATCTAAAAACAGACAGTGACGCAAAATTTGAAAAACAATTTACTTTGAATATTAATGACATTGCACCTCAAGTCAGTTGGGGTACAAATCCCGGAATGACTTGTGATGTAACTGAATCAATACCCTCTCCTGATGAATTTTCCAAAGGTGATCCTAATCAAAAGAAAAGTGCAGAAAAAGCCCTCGAGTACATGGATCTTGAACCCGGAACTCCAATCACTGACATTAAAATCGATAGAGTGTTTATCGGATCATGTACAAATGCAAGATTAGAAGATCTCATTGAAGCATCCAAAGTTATCAAAAAACAAAAAATTTCAACAAATGTTAAAGCTATGGTTGTTCCAGGTTCTCAGATGGTAAAAAAAGAAGCTGAAGAACTAGGTCTTGACAAAATTTTCATTAATGCAAATTTTGAATGGAGAGAAGCTGGATGTAGCATGTGTCTTGGCATGAATCCTGATATCTTGTCTCCTGGTGAAAGATGTGCCAGTACATCAAACAGAAATTTTGAAGGTAGACAGGGAACTGGTGGAAGAACTCATTTAGTAAGTCCTGTGATGGCAGCAGCAGCTGCAATTAAAGGACACTTTGTAGATGTCAGAGAATTGGATCTGAGTTAGAATGGAACCTTTCAAAAAAGTAAAGAGTATCATAACTCCACTTGATCAAGTAAATGTTGATACTGATCAAATTGTTCCAAAACAATTCCTGAAATTGGTTCACAAGTCTGGATTTGGCAAATTTTTGTTCTATAATTGGCGATATGATGAAAATGAGAAGATTAAACCTGATTTTGTCTTAAATGATTCAAAATATAATAATTCTAAAATTTTGGTAACAGGAGATAATTTTGGGTGTGGCTCCAGCAGGGAACATGCAATTTGGGCACTTTTAGACTATGGTTTTTCTGTAATCATTGCACCTTCTTTTGCAGATATTTTCTTTAGTAATTGCTTCAAAAATGGGTTTTTACCAATTTCATTAGATCAAAAAATAGTTGAGAAACTACAACAAGAAGTAGATATAATTGAAGTAGATCTGGAAACACAAATCATCAAAACTTCTTCTGAAGAGATATCCTTTAAGATAGATCCTTACAAGAAAAAAATTCTCTTAGAAGGTTTAGATGATATTGCACAAACTTTACAATTTGAAAACAAAATATCTGAATTTGAAAGAAAGTCTAAAGTCCCATCTGTTTTATAATTTTCATTACCATTTTTTCATTTCTTTCTAGAACCATAGGCGATTCTACATCAATCCATTCTTTGTTCCCAATGTCATAAGCACTAATTTTCCCTTCTTTTGACAGCTGTTGTAAAATATCATATGATAGATTGATCTTATTTTGTTTTTGTTTTGCCTTGATTCGTTTAATGACGTCTTTTCCAAGTATGTAGATGCCTAAACATTCAGATAACTGCAATTTCATAACAGGTTTTTCTTTGAATTCTTTTATGATTCCATCTTCTACAATTGCAAATCCTGTTTCTTCTCTTCTTTTTGTTCTAGTTGCAATACATGCAGAACTATTTTTTTCTCTGAAAAATTCTCTCATCTTTTTTAGATCTATTGCACACAAGTTATCTACAAACCATAACAAAAATTCTGATTCACCTTTGAGCTTTTTCTCAATATGTAGTAGATCTCCTCCTGTACCACTTTGTGAATCTTGAACAAAAGTGATATTTTTTTGATTTCCATAATAGTTTTTTATTTGTCCTCCCAATCCATTAAAATCTGAAATTATTATAATCTCTTTTACAAAACTGAATGATTTTAGATATTTTATAACATAATCAATCAATGGCTTACCATTAATGGGGGTCATTGCTTTTGGAAAATATTCAGTATAAGGTTTACCTCTAGTTCCCTTACCGCCTGCTAAAATTATAGCCTTCACAGTCTAACGGTAGGATTTTTGTTTTCTTGCTCTTGCACCTGGTCCACCAAATTTCTTTGGTTCTTTTCGTCTGGCATCTCCGCTTATTAGATATTTATCAAATTCTGTGATTCGTTTTCTAAGATCTTCCCTAGTAGATTTTGGAAATGGATGTTCCTTTGGTTCTTTTTTAGATTTTGTCCATCCTGTAAGCGCTCTTGATATTCCAGTTGCAATAGCACTGGCTTGTCCCATAAAACCTCCTCCTCTCACTCTAACAGAAATATCTATTTTCTCTCTCAAATCACCTGTGATTTCTAATGGTACCAAAATTACTTCACGAGCAGTTTCTTGTGGAATCATTTCAACTGGAACATTGTTAATTCTAACTTTACCTCGTCCTTTTGTAATATAGACATGTGCACTGGCTGTTTTTCTAGTTGCAAAATAAATTTCAGTTTTTGGAGTTGTCATTCAGTCCATCCTATTACTCTGCATAATTCTGCCATTGTAGTATAATTTGATGTAGATTTTTTAATTTTCGCTTTTTCAAATTGAATTTTTTTAAATGATTTTAATTCTTTTGGAGAACCAATGTAAGTTCTAAGTCTTTGATGTGATTCTTTACCTGATGGTTTTCTATCATATGGTAACATTCCACGAATCATTTTTGCCATAATTGTATCAGGTCTTCTGTAATGTACTGGTCCATGTTTTGGATTAATAACACTGTTAATTTCCAAAAATTCTCTATATTCTTTGATTTGATTACTTTTTGTTCCACTCATCATAATTTTATCACAATTTACAACTGAAACTCTGTTTCCATTAATTAGTAACTTTGCTACATTTGATGATAATCTTCCAGCAATATGATTTGTTGCATCAACTACAATTGGCCTATCTGTTCTAACAACTGTTTCTTGACTAGCCAAGCAGCATTACTCCTTTCCCAGTAGGATTCTGCTCAATAAGATCTGAAAAACTAATAATCTTTCCACCGCTACCAATGATTTTATTTGCAGCAAAATTTGAAATTGAAAATGAACACAATGTAATTTTGTGAGGAACGTTACCTGTTCCAAGAACTTTTCCTGGACAGACTACTGTATCGTTTTCTTTTGTTAGCTGACCAATCCTCTTCAAGTTGATATCTCTTCTTGCGATGGATGGCTTTAATGCATATTTTGCCAATTTTGCCCAAATTGGAGCATCATTTTTGATTGATGCCTTTTTTAGATCTTTGGCCATACGTATAACCACTTGATTAGTCATGTGAATAATGCGGTTTAAAACCCAAATATAATGTGTATGCTTAATTATTCTTCGATTTGATTAATCATATCTTTGAATTCTACTAATCTATTATTCACTTGATCAACACCTGCAAGAATAATTTGTTCTGGTCTGAGAGCACCAGTTGATTCTACAGTGAGTATGCTTTCATCTTTTTTGTCTGTCTCAATAAGAGTTGAAATATTTGCTGAGTTCCATTTAGCATGATCTGTTCCGCGTCCAAGTCTTGCGTAACATTCAATTTTAACTCGTTGACCTGGAGCTAGCTGAACAATTGAAATTTTATCTGAAACTGGTTTTATCGAATCATCTTCAGAGGATAACTCGTTTGAAAAGACAGTTCTTGTCACATCTGATTCTCCTGTATCTAAAACTAGCATGACTTTGCAGTTTGAACAACCGGATTCACTGTTACAATCACATTTGGATGGTTCATTAAATCTAGACAAGTCGGTTGTTATTGGAATTAACCCTAATCTATGTGCCAAACCTTCATCTGGCAGTACAGAAGAATTTTCTATAATGTCTACTGTGTCAATTGCAAAGATTGGAACACCATTTAGACAGATGCGTCTAAGTGCATTTGCGTATTGAATGGGAACTCCTTTTAGCTTTACAGATATTTTTTGGCTATCTTTCTTAATTACTTCAAGAGATGACAAATCTTGAACAAAATCTTCAAAGTCCCCATAAATATCTAGCTAGTTTTACGTATAGATAAATACCAAATTATCATACATGTTTTAGAAATGGTTGATGTTACAGTAGTTCGATATTCCTTTGAGGGTGAAAAATTTGAGATTTTGGTTAAGCCTGACCCAGCATTGGATTACAAGTTAGGCAAGAAAAAGGATGTTTCTGCAGTTTTGGTTTCAGATGAAATTTACACTGATTCGGGAAAAGGCACAAAGCCTGGAAATGAAAAATTACTCAAGGCTTTCAAAACTGAAGACAAGACTGAAATTGCTCAGATAATTCTTCAGAAAGGTGATCTGAATCTTACAACTGACCAAAGACGAAAAATGATTGATGAAAAGAAAAAACAGATTGTTGAGTTTGTCGCCAAGACATACGTAGATCCTAAAACTCACTTACCTCATCCTCCAATAAGAGTTGAGCAAGCAATGAAAGATGCCAGAGTTTCAGTTGATCCTCAAAAAAGCGTAGACGAACAAGTACAAGACATTGTTGAAAAATTGCGTTCAATTATTGCTCTTAAATCTGAGAATCTGCAATTGGAAATTATAATTCCTGCACAATATGCATCTCAATCATATGCTGTTCTCAAATCTGTTGGTTCTCTAAAACAAGAAGAATGGCAAAATAACGGTTCTTTGAAAGCAATACTAGAAATACCTGCTGCGGCAAGGCCAAACGTGATTGATAGATTAGGTTCTATTACCAAAGGTTCTGCTTCAGTTGAGGTAATTAAGTAATGGAAAATAAAAGAAAATATGTTATTCCAGGTGATCTGGTAACTACAGGACCTTTTAGACCTGAACAAAATGTTATACTTGAAGGAAATAAGATAATTTCTACATCTATAGGAATTTCTGAAATTTATGATGACTCTGTTAGAGTAATTCCCTTAACTGGAAAATATATTCCAAAAATTGATGACTTAGTCATTGGCAAAGTCCTTTCTCATACATCATTATCTTGGGAATTAGATATCAATTCTTGTTATGTTGGATTCTTACCAGCACAGGATGTCTTTGGACGAGACTTTTCTGCTCATGCTGATGAACTTGCCTCAAAACTAAAAACAGGAGATCTTGTTGCTGCAAGAATTGCTAATTTTGATAGAACAAGAGATCCACTGATAACAATTTCTGATAGAGATTTAGGTAAAATCGACTCTGGAACCTTGGTAAAAATCTCTCCAAGTAAGGTTCCACGCCTAATTGGAAAAAGAGGTACAATGATCCAGACTATAGAAATGGCTACTGATGCAGCAATCACAATTGGTCAAAATGGATGGGTGGTGGTTTCATGCGAATCCCACGAGGGATTATTAAAGGCTAAAAAAGCAATTCAAATGGTTAATGAGAAAGCACACGTTGCAAATTTGACTGATCAAGTGAAAAAAATGTTAGAATCAAAGAGTGAATCATAATGGGTGGAAGAGAAGCAACAATGGTCCTGTTGGACGAAAATGGAATTCGTTGTGATGGAAGAAAAATAGACGAAACAAGAAAAATTACGATTAAAGCTGGTGTATTAAAAAACGCGGATGGATCTGCTTACATTGAATTTGGTGATAATAAAATACTAGTTGGAATATTTGGTCCAAGAGATGTTCATCCAAAACACATGTCTGATACTGATACAGGGATTTTACGAGTTAGATATCATATGGAACCATTTTCTGTAACTGAAAGAAAAAATCCCGCTCCTTCAAGAAGAGAAATTGAAATTTCCAAAGTAATCAAAGAGGCATTAGAGCCTGCAGTTATGTTAGAAAAATTTCCAAGAACAGCAGTTGATGTATTTATCGAAGTCTTGCAAGCAGATGGCGGTACTAGATGCGCTGCACTTTCTGCAGCTTCTGTTGCATTAGCAGATGCTGGAATCCCAATGAGAGATCTGGTTGCAGCATGTGCTTCAGGTAAAGTAGCAGATACTATAGTTCTTGATGTTAACAATGAAGAGGACCAAGCAGGTCAAGCAGATATGCCAATTGGTTACATGCCAAATCTTAAAAAAATTACGTTATTACAATTAGATGGTATCCTAACTCCTGAGGAATATAAAAAATGCGTAGAAGTTGGGGTCAATGGCTGTAAAATTGTTTATGAATTACAAAAGAAAGCACTCACTGACAAATACTTTGGAAATGGAAGCGATTAGAAATGGCATCAAAATCTGTTATTGATGAATTAAAAAAAACACAAATCCTTGAATTACTGGAACAAGGAAAAAGAGTAGACGGACGAGCACTAGATGAACCACGAGAAATATCAATTGAAACTAATGCAATTCCTAAAGCAAACGGTTCAGCAAAAGTGCGACTTGGTGATACCGAAGTTTTATGTGGAGTAAAAATACAACCAGACAGACCTTTCCCAGACATGGGTGACAAAGGTATCTTCATATGTACTGCTGAACTATTGCCACTTTCACATCCTACTGTTGAAACTGGACCACCACAACCTCATGTAATTGAATTGGCACGAGTTACTGATAGGGGAATTAGAGAAAGTCACATGATTGATCTGTCACAATTAGTTATTGAAAAAGACAAATCAGTAGTTGGTGTATTTGCTGATATTGTAGTTATTGATTATGATGGAAATCTCTTTGATGCATGCTCTTATGCTGCTACTGCTGCGTTACTTACATCAACAACTCCAAAATGGACTATGGTCGATGATAAAGTAACACTTGTTGATGGTGAAGAATCTCCATTACCAACCACAACAATTCCTGTATCTGTAACTATGGGCAAGATTGGAAATTACATTATTGTTGATCCAAATGGAGATGAATGGGATAGCATGGATGCTAGAATTACAATTACTACTAATTCTGATGGAAACATTTGTGCTTTGCAAAAAGGTGGAAGTGATGGATTTACACAAGAAGAAATTGTACAGTGTGGAGAAATTTCTGTCAGAGTAGGTGCAAAAATTAGAGAAAAATTAAAAGAATCTCAACAGGGAAGTCAATAAAATGGTCAAACACACAAAAGCAAAAAAATCTCTTAAAGGATTAGGTGCAAGATATGGAATTAAGCTTAGGAAGCAGTATACAAAAATCCATTTTCAATTAAAAGAAAAGAGAGCCTGTCCTGAATGTGGCTCAAAGACATTTAGTAGAGATGCAGTGGGAATTTGGTCTTGTAAAAAATGTGGCCTTAAAGTAGCTGGAACTGCATATGACATTAAACTTTAGTGCCATAATCACAGTTGATGCAAAAGACAAAACAAAGGCAATTTATGATTCTGTAAATACTGACAACGAATTTTATCCAGAAAATCCTGTAAAGACTGAGATTAAATTCAATGAAAAGTTAAGTATTTCAGTTGAATCTGAACATTTACCTCACTTGAGAGCAAATCTTAACTCTACACTTAGACTAATCCAAGTCAGTTATGATTCAATTGAATCGGTAAAGATATAATGAAATAAAATTTTTGATCAATTATGTCATCACCACAAATGCCTCCTTGGCTTCAAGAACAACTAATGAAATTACAACAATCTCAACAAAATCTCCAATCTATCATGACTCAGAAACAACATCTTGAAATGGAAAAAGCAGAAACAGAAAAAGCTCTTGAGGAATTAAAGAAAGTAGCAGATGGCGATGCAGTATTCAAACATGCTGGTACTGTCTTGATCAAATCAACAAAAAAAGAACTCATTAGCGAATTAGAAGAAAAACAAGAGATGGCAAAAACGCGTGTGACAGTTCTTGAAAAGCAAGAAACTCGTGTCAAAGAATCTCTCAAAGAACAAGAATCAAAAATTAATGAAATGATGAAAGCTAGTTCTACAAAATCTCCACCAGCAGAAAATAATCCTAGAAAATAATCTCTAACACCGATTTCAAATAAGATATTAACAAATCCTTGCAAACAGTATGCGTGAAATTACAAAATCTTCGAATAATTGTAGACGAAAGAGAGCGTAAAAGTGGAATTCCAGAACTTCTAAAATCAGTTGGCTTGAACGTTGAGATGAAGACACTTCCAATAGGTGATTATATTGTTGCACCAGAAACCATTGTAGAGAGAAAGAGCATTCGTGATCTAATGTCATCTGTTTTTGATGGAAGACTCTTTGATCAGTGTTCCAGACTCAAAGAACATTTTCAACATCCTATTGTATTGATAGAGGGAAATGTTGATGAAATTGAAGAAATCACTGAGAATCCACTGATATTCTATGGGGCTATTTCTACTGTTGTTCTTGATTTTAAAATTCCAGTGATTCCTACTCCTAATGCAATTCATACAGCTAAATTATTAGTGTCATTATGTTCCAGAAAAGATTCTCCAAAGGGTCCTTATCTGAAGAAAATCAAAAAATCTTCTGATTTACAAAAGCAACAACTTTCAGTTCTTTGCAGTTTGCCAGGAATAGGAGAGAAATTTGCAGTTAGAATGCTTGAGAAATTTGGAACTCCCTTCAAAGTTTTCACTGCAACTGCTACTGAGCTGGCAAAAGTTGAAGGATTAGGTGAAGCGCGAGCAAAGAAAATCAGAAAAATGTTAGAATCTACAAGTAAATTTCTCAAAAAGTCTAACCAAAAAACTTTGCATGATACATAGCAGTTCATTTATTGAATGGTGCGGAAAGTGATTAGCCCTTGAGTAATTTTCTTTTTAACGGAGTTCCACATATTGGACACTCTATTTTATTAGTATAGTTAGTTCTGCATGCTGGACAATAGTGAACCCATTTTCCAACATCTTTTATTCCTTGAGTCATAATTGGCGATATTTTTAAACCTAAATTCTTTGCTACATTTGATATTGCAAAATCATCACTAATTATTTCACCATTCATTTCAATGCATAATGCAATGATTGAAATGTCTTGTTTTGATAACTGTGGAAAATCTCCAGTATCTTTTGCTGCCTTTATTGCAGCCGCTGTTGATTCTTTGTCTGGCTCTCTAATTTTCAGTTTTTTAGTTTCAAGCAAAGTTCCAAGAGCATCATGATTTTTCTTTATGTGTTTGATTTCATCATAAGCAAGAGATGTGGTGTAGTAATTATTAGATGATCTAAATGGAACTCCTGCATAAAATGCACTGGCATCTAAAATTCTAAAATCCAAGTTTACTCATTTGTCTCAGTCCTCGTTTTTTCAATCTTACAAAGACCGCTGGTTTTTTGTATTTCTTAATAATTATTGGTTCTCCATATCCTGCAGCTTTGATCACCTGTGCATCCATCACAATGTTGCAGTCATGAGAACATGTAATCTCAATCTTTTCATCTGGTACTACAATTGACGCTAATCTGTATACTGGTGCAACAGGGGTGATAATTAAAACACCCAAACTTTCATGCAAAATTGGTCCGCCTAATGAAAACGAGTGACCCGTAGATCCACTAGGAGTTGCAATAATTACTCCATCCATTTTTTGTTTTACGATATCATTTTGAAATTTTATTTTAATTTCTGCAGTTTTAGTCAAGTTTGTTCTACCAATGTAGATCTCATTTAATGCTGGTGGAAATTCTTTTCCCCCACAAGACGCAACTACTCTTATTCTTTTGTCTAAGAAGAATTTATTTTTTAAAATTTGATTTATTGTTTCATCAAATTCTTCAATTGTTATCTCTGATAGAATTCCTCTATTTCCGCCTACGTTGATTGTTAGAATTGGTGTTTCATTCACCAGGTTTCTAAAAACTCGAAGAGTTGTTCCATCTCCACCAAGAGTGATAACAAGGTCTAGTTTTACCTTTTTTAATTCCTCTAACGTATCAATTTTTTTTGCTCCCCTTACTTCAATTGGTGAAATTGTATAGACTGTCAATTTTTTTGCCAAAAGTTTTTTTACAACATCTTTTCCAGCTTGTTCTGATTCTTTCGAACCAACTTTACTAATCACTGCAACTTTTTGAAGTTTCAAGCAGTTCTTCTGAATTCTGTTAACATAAAAATGATATTTTTTATGTATTGTAAAAACAATTAAGTATGAAAACATATCCGTACAAATTATGAGTTACGCACATCCCGAAGTTTTAGTAGATACTGAATGGGTATCAAAAAATCCACCTAATGATAATATGAAATTAGTGGAAGTTGATTATGATCCAGTAAATGGATATCAAAAAGGTCACATTAGTGGTGCTAGTCTAATCTGGTGGAAACGTGACATTAACGATCCAGTTACAAGAGATATCATTAACAAAAAACAATTTGAAGCATTAATGTCAAAAAATGGAATTACTCCAGACACTGAAGTAATTCTTT
>ERZ813253.130-NODE-130-length-30195-cov-10.509079_pt1 | contig 30195 bp, 29 predicted proteins | sample MGYA00520893_ERZ813253 | MGnify/ENA primary metagenome ERZ813253 (study PRJEB31669, sample SAMD00080414) | marine metagenome | biome: oceanic hadal pelagic zone biome; feature: marine hadalpelagic zone; material: sea water | place: Pacific Ocean:Izu-Bonin Trench...
CTCGCCATCCGGTAATAATTCTACACTCCTTATTCGGGAAAATGGAACCGAGCTTGCATTTGGAGATGACAGCCTCTTATATACCATTCCGGGAGTTACCTATACCCAAATGAACTCTGATAGTAATGAAATTTGTTTCCGCATACCCATTGATGCCGGGACATGCGATGATTGCACTGCCACCATCCACCTGTACCAGGATGACAATGGGTTTGATGGTAAAATTCAGTATATCTCCGACATCCCAATTGTAGATTCAAATGCATCCTCCAATGATGACACCGGTCCCGATATTTATGTATATCAGAATGGAGGACCCCTAATAGAAGGCTCCGCTATTATTCCCGGTTTAGATTTGACCATCAGCCTGGATGACAGCTCCGGAATCAATCTCATGGAAACCATTGGACATGGAATTCGCTATGCCTTTGATGATGATGACCTCACCCTTATTTCAGGTGACGAATTTATTTACGAAACCTGCTCCGAAGGGAAGGTCCAAATACCAGTTGATCTGGGAAATTCTCCTGGCAGTTTTCACTTTTACCTGGAAGCCTGGGATGGTCTGAATAATAAATCTACCATTGATCTCAATTTTGATATTCTGGGTACCCCTCAAAAGAGCGAACTTTTGCTGAGTAAAGTATATCCGTTCCCCAATCCATTTTCAGAGGGCACTCATTTCACTATGTTTGTGTCGGATACTCCTGCCAATATCACCATTACAGTCTATTCACTCATGGGTGAAAAAGTTATCGAATTACCTGAATTCCCTGCAGGGGAATCCTTTATTGCCATTCCCTGGGATGGTAAAAGTGAATCAGGAAATAAAATCGCAAATGGAGCCTATTTTTATCATGTGAAAGCTGAAAAAGATGGCAAGAATGTATTTGAAGATATCTTTAAATTGGCCAAAGTAGAATGAAGTTTATTTTAGCATCCAGCAGCCCTCGCCGAAGAGAATTACTTCTTCGTCTGCAAACCCCTTTTGACATCATCCTCCCCGATGTGGATGAATCTATTATTCCACCTGACGGAAGCCCGGAAACCTACTGCACCGCTTTGGCAGAATTAAAGGCAAATGACATCAGTCAGCACTACCCCAATAATTTGGTGATTGGGTCTGACACTATAGTGGTTTTAGATGACCAGATTATGGGAAAACCGGACGACAAGGCCCAGGCTCAAAAAATGCTGGAATCCCTCAGTGGAAGAACCCATCATGTCTATACCGGTGTCTGCCTTAAATGGGCTGAAAGAAATATTCATCACCTCTTTGCTGAAATAACCATGGTTACTTTTCGGGAACTTGAAGAGCGGGACATTAACCATTATATTGAAAGCTGCCCTCCTTATGATAAAGCCGGTTCCTACGGCATTCAGGACTGGAGCGCTGTTTTTGTACAAGAAATTAAAGGCTGCTATGATAATGTGGTTGGATTCCCCATTTCACGCTTTTACCAGGAATTAAAAAAACTGGGGATTAATTTATTGGACAGTCTTTCAGAAGCATCTTAATTTGACCCCCCTATTATGACAAGCACAGAAGCATTTTTTGACGCATTAAAATCGCATAGAGAGTCTCAAAATATTGAGATTTCGGAAATCTGCGAATTTACAAAAATAAATCAAAAATATATTCAAGCCATTGAGTCTGGTGATTTTACGGTTTTACCTACGGTGTATATGCGCTTATTTTTGCGGGCATACGCCGAATTTATCGGAGCAGATTCTGCTAAAGCCCTGGAAGATTATGAATTACTGACTACGGGCACTATTCAGAAAAAAACGGATATTGATGTAAAATCAAGTGATGTAACTGAACAATCTCAGCCAAATATAGGTTTTGAGAATGAAACCCCGCCTCAAATTACCCCTCAAAAAATTGCAACGGGTGCAGCTGTCATTATTGGACTTTTCCTCGTTTTATACTGGGCGGGACAAATAACCAGTGAACAAAATATCGAGTTAGAAAATACACCTGCTCCGGTGGAAACTATTTCTCCGGAAACACCATCGGAGACCCCCATTGAAACTGCACCCTCAGAAGATGCCAATCCTGACATTGGTGCAGTGGAAAAAAAAAGTCCAATAATTGATAAACCAGCCGTGTCCCCTGAGCCTGTGGAAGGGGAACCACGAAGATTGGCTGCTGAGCTTGTCGAAGCAAGCAATTTTCCCAACAAACTCCCTTTAAACAGTAACGATTTTCTTGCGGAGAATAAAGACAGGGAATCAACCAATATCTTGAAACTCTTTGCCCCCTTCACCATTACCATTACAACATTGGAAGAAACCAAGCTTAATCTGAGTAAAATAACAGGTGGAGTATATACTGTACTTATAAATGAGGCTATTGAGGGCGGGAAGGAATTTGAATTCGATTTTGAGTCCACCATTAACTTTGAGTTTTGGAGCAATGCCCATATTAAAGTGAAATTGAATGAAATTCCTCTGGATAATTTTCTGTCAGATGATGGACTATCCGTTCGGGGCTCCTACGAAGCTGAAAAATCTCAGTTGTATCTGGGGTTTTACAGGAAGTAAAACTTTCCGCTATATCTACACTCAAAATATGTTAAACAAAGGAGGAAGGTACTACGATAGACACTCCTAGGTTATATGAGTATTAAGACTACTGAGATATATGCAAACTGGGTTAGGAAGGAAGAATTGGAGAGGTGGGTTTAGGTATTTTCGAGGGGGTATCCCCATACCCCAAATAGTCAAATAGACAACAGAACTAATCCCTCAAACAACGAATACTAAACCCGTTCTGCTCATAGTTGCTGTACCGGTACACATAAGAATAATTGGAATACAGCCTCCTGCTCCAGGCATAGCCACTATTGCCATCAGAAGACGACCAAAAGTAACCGTAGTTACCCATATTGCCGTAGGCACCATTAGTGCTGCTGCGGTAACCAGCGGGAAGACCAGTAAAGCCACTTTCGTTGGTAGCCCCCGTATTAGGACTGTTCCAATGATCTAATCCTGCTTCTTTCATTTTACCGCCTGCTACCGAAGTTCCACCAAGATAATCTGTTAATACTGTATATTCCTCATCAGTAGGAACGTGCCATCCATCTGGACATACACCCCTATCATCATCTACGGCTGCAAAGTTATAGAGATTTCCATAAATATCAGCAAATGTAGAATCGTTGTCATATACTCCATATTGACCTTCATCAAAACTACCAAAATCTTCGTTACTTGGATATGCTATCTCATCCTCATTATTATAGTGGGTTACTTTTAAGTTCTCAGCCATCCACAACTGTTCCCCAATCTGTATGGTTTCGTATACATTTCCATCAATATCTACACAAACATCGGTTGTATCTGAACCTCCTTCCCAACAATCAGTCAAAATACAATTTACCTCAATCACAATATCCTGTATATTCAAGTCACCATCACCATTGGCATCACACTGGCTGTACCCAATCTGAACACCCAGTAACATCGTAATAATCAAACAACTTTTCACGTAATTCATAAATTTCTCTTTGCTCATATTTAAATCCGATGGGGCTTGCCCCATACCCCAAATAGTCAACAGAACTAATCCCCCAAACAACGAATACTAAAGCCAACTAACTTATTGAGGTTGTACCGGCTCACATCTGAATAATAGTAACTCAGTAGCCGGTACCAGGCATTGGTACTACTGCTCTCAGAAGACGACCAAAAGTAACCATCGATACCCATACCGATGTAGTAACCACTATTGCTGAAGCGGTAACCAGCGGGAAACGCTGAAAAGCCGCTCGATCCAAATTCGCTGTTATTCTCTAAGTTGCCGTTACTCCATAGGTCAGTGTTACCAGCTAATTTACTGCCCTCATTGGTGCCTCTCCACCCAGAACTATTTGCTTCTTCTTCACTCATACCCAAAAACATCTCTAATTCCATAAACTCCACATCAGAAGGAACGTGCCAACCATCCATACATAAACCCCTCTCATCATCTACCGCAAACCAGTTGTAGAGATTACCATAGGTATCAGCATTGGATGGGTCGTTATTATAAACTGCATACGCACCTGTTTGAAGTTCAGCCCACTCAGAATTAGAATAATCAGTTGGTATTTCATCCCCATTATTATAGTGAGTTGTTTTCAGATTCTCTGCCATCCAAACTTGTTCACCTATCTGAACAGTTCCATAGACATTTCCATCAATATCTACACAAACATCGGTTGTATCTGAACCTCCTTCCCAACAATCAGTCAAAATACAATTTACCTCAATCACAATATCGTGAATATTCAGGTCACCATCACCATTTGCGTCACACTGGCTGTAGGCAGTTGAAAGCAGTAACGTGGTTATAAATAGAGATTCTTTTATATACTTCATATTATTCTCCTCGTAATTCTGTTAGGGATTTAATATATTGTCTACCAGTATAACTACATCCAACACATTGTCAATACCATCCAGATTTAAATCACCACTTTCTGCTCCTGCTACATATCCAACCTCATAAGATATGTCATCATATCCATCACCTTCAACCACCTCACCATCAATAGTTATTTCTTCAAACATATAGAAGATTGACCTTGTGTTTGGTCATAGTACCAGCCTGTTTGTGGTTCTGTCGCACCAAATGTAAATGATAAAAGTAATAATATGGTGATATTTCTAATCATTCCTCCAAAGTGTATGTATCCATTGGAATTTACGGCACTTTTCTCGTCTTATTAAAGAGCTAATTCCCGGGCAAAATAATATGTGATATAAGTCACATTTGGTAGTTCTAAAAATAATTCAGCAGGGAGAGGCTGTCCCCTACGAATAATTACCACCCACGAGAACGGAAATATTTCCCTATAATCCGCTAACTTTTACTTGCATAGTAGTGGGGAAATTGAATATTATTGTGGGTGAGAGTGGGTAATTATCCCTAACTTTTATATGCGGAATAAGAGTTGACAAATACACTACATATATCATTTACCGGCGAGTACCATAATTCCTTGGATACCAAGAACCGGTTGAACATTCCAGCCAAATTTAGGAAGGTGCTGGATCCTGTAAACGACCGCACCTTTGTCATTACCCGGGGGTTTGATAAATGCCTGGTTTTATACCCCTTGGAAGACTGGAGTAAAGTGGAAGAAAAACTGACCATGCTCAGTTCTATTCGGGGGCGGCACCGAAGCTTTGTGCGCTCTGTTACCCGCTATGCCACCTCCGTTCAATATGATGGCCAGGGGAGAATTCAAATTCCTGAATCATTATTGGGTTATTCCGGCATCAAAAAGGAAGTGGCAGTCATTGGCATGATAAATAAAATTGAACTTTGGGATCCAGCCATTATCTCCCAAATGGATGCAACTGAAGCAGGATTGGACGATAACAACTTTGACGATTTAGCCAATGAAATTAATTTTTAATCCTAATGGATCAATCCCTCCCTCACCTTCCGGTATTGCTCGAGGAAACCATATCCCGGCTGTACACAGACCCGGACGGAATATACCTGGATGGAACAGTGGGCTTCGGCGGTCATGCAGAAGCGCTCTTAACCAAACTTTCGAAACAGGGACAATTAATAGGTATCGATCTTGACCCCTATGCTCTGGAATACACTGAAAAACGCCTGTCGGCACCCCGGAATTCTTATTCCCTCCTTAACGGGAACTACAGGGAATATCCTTTCCTCCTCCAAACTCTGGGAGTGGATAAATTGACAGGCATTTTATTTGATCTTGGCACCTCCTCCAGCCAACTCAATACAGGGCGTAGGGGCTTTTCTTTCCAGGAGGATGCTCCCTTGGATATGCGGCTTAATCCCAATGCGGATTGCAGTGCCTATGATTTTCTGAACAATAGCGCAGAATCAGAAATAAGTGCTATTATTCGGGAATATGGTGAAGAACGCTATCATCGAAAAATAGCTGGAATGATATGCAAAGCGGTGCAATCCGGTGCCATGAAAACCACCTTTGATTTAAAACAGGCAGTTTCCAAATGCGTACATCCCCGCTTCTTAAATAAATCCCTAGCACGGGTATTTCAGGCAATCCGCATCAAAATAAATGATGAGTTAGAATCCTTAAAGGATGCCCTTGCAAATTCTACTCAATGGCTTAAAGTTGGGGGACGAATAGCCATTATTTCTTTTCATTCCCTGGAAGACCGGATCGTAAAACAATTTTTTAAAAAATGTGCCCTAACCTGTGTGTGTCCACGGGAATATCCCCGTTGTATTTGTAATACTACCCCTACACTGGAAATTCTCACCCGGAAGGCAATAATACCCAGTGCTGAGGAAATAAAAAATAACCCTCGCTCAAGAAGCGCAAAATTAAGGGTGGCTGAAAGAATCTGATGAATGCTAACCCTAAAAAGAACAAATCAATTTCCGATTTCCTGTTCTTCTTTGGGTTTGTGACGCTTTCCGCTGTTGTTTTTATCAGTATGGTTACATTGAAAAATGAATGTATTTTTCTGCGGAACGAAATTTACCATCTGAATAATATCCGCTCCACTCATCTCAATCGGGTAAAGATTCTTTCCGGAAATGTAAAAAATTTATCCCGCCAGGATCGTATTGAGCAAATCGCTTTTGAAAACTTTCAACTCCATAGTCCATCGCCAGAATCACTAATTGTATATATGGGGTATACTGAATGACCCGCCTTTATAGTTTATACCAGTTCCGGGTTCGATTTATCTCTGCTTTATTTTTTATTTGCTCTTTGGCAATATTAGGGAAGATGTTTTATATACAAACATTTCAAGCATCTAATCTACGTCAAATAACCATGGATGCTGGATTCACTGAGCGTTTAGTTAAGGGGCATAGAGGACACATCTCTGACCGCAACGGGCAGATATTAGCAGAAACAGTAAAAACATACACCTTCTGGGTGAATACTCAAAAAGACGTTGATAGAGATGTAATAGCTGCCCTTTTTTCAACGACATTCAATCAGCCTCTTGATATCTATCAAAATTTACTCTCTAAAAGAAAAAAATATATCCCCTTAACCAAAGCCTTAAACAGATCTCAATGCCTGCCAATTTTGGAAAAGCTGAAGGAAACTAAAGGACTGCAATGTGATGTTTCAGCCAATAGATATTACCCCTTTCATAATTTAGCAAGCCAGGTGGTTGGCTATGTTGACCAAGACCATAAGGGTCAATTTGGAATTGAACGGCAATTTGATCCCCTGTTAAATGGCAAAACCAGTAATCTCATTTATAATCGTTCAGCCAATGGGAGGCTGCGGGAGGCAATCGTGGATCAGCATCCCGCTGTAGAAAATGGTGCTGATATTCAGCTCACAATTGATGCCAATATTCAAACCATTCTCACAGAGGCACTGAAACAGGGGATGAAGCGATCCGGGGCATTGACTGCTAATGGAGTGATTTTAAACCCATTTACTGGTGATATCCTGGCAATGGCATCGCTACCCGATTTTGACCCCAATGCCTTTTGGAAATATGATGTTTCTACATTTGCAAATCGAACTATTTCTGATGCTTATGAACCGGGATCTACTTTCAAGCTCATATCAATGACTGCTGCTTTGGAGACTGAAATATTTACTGCTGAGGATAAATTTTTCTGTGAAAATGGTGAGTATCAAATCTTACCCTCAAAAATTATTCATGATCATGAGCCGCACGGAAATCTATCTCTGTCTGACATTTTCATTTATTCCAGTAATATCGGCTTGGCAAAAATGGTGGATCAAATGGGAGCTCAGCATATTTATGATTATGCCCGGAAATTCGGGTTTGGTATTCGCACCGGAGTGCCCCTCCCCAGTGAAGCTTCCGGAGTTTTGCGGGAATTTAATGAATGGACTAGGCTATCTGGTCCCTTTGTCTCAATGGGACAGGAAATTTCAATTAATACACTGCAATTGGCGCTAGCTTATTCCGCAGCGGCAAATGGGGGCTATCTGCCCAATGCCAGGATTATTAAGAATATTTCTGGAAACGGTTATGAAGAACGGGATTACTCTCCAAAACCAGTAAGAAAAGTGATGACTCGGGAAACCTCAGAAATATTGTTATCCATGATGGAAGACGTTGTCAATCATGGTACTGCAAACAAGGCTCGTATTCCAGGTTTCAGAATTGGCGGAAAAACAGGCACAGCCGAAAAGTTTGTTAACGGTGCCTATTCAAAGCGAGAGTTTATATCTTCCTTTGCAGCAGTATTCCCAATAGGCAACCCCAAATATGTCTGTGTTATTTCTGTTGATTCTCCAAAATATGGCTATCATTGGGGGAACGAAACAGCAGCTCCTATCGTAAAAGAAATATTTGAAAGACTTATCATCAACAATAAAGAATTTATTCCGGTTACCCCTAAAGAAATGCCCCAGTTTGCTCACACAACAATTTCACAACAAATTGCCCCAATGCTGGCAACAGCAGGTGTGAGCCAAAAACAGGATAATTTAGTGCCTAATTTTTTAGGAAAAACCTTGAAGCAAACCATTCAGGAAGCTAAAGATTTAGGGCTGATAATAAATCCGGTTGGAACCTCCGGGAGAGTAGTATGGCAATCGGTCTCTCCCGGTCAACTGGTTGATACTGCGCCCTCTTGTACCATAAAATTGGAATCAATTTAATGCAGCTTCAGGAATTAGTAAAAAATATTCAATTTAAAGGGACTCCGGATAACCGGGAAATATCATCTATCACTTATGATAGCCGAAAAGTGAAGCCTGGAACTTTGTTTGTAGCTATTTCCGGGATGCAGACAGATGGGCATGAATTTATTCCCCAGGCAATTGAAAATGGGGCTGTTGCCATTTTATCAAATGGAAGGAGTCCAAAAACTAAAGCTGTGCCTATTCTGCAGGTGAAGAATCCCCGTCTTGCAATGTCTCAAATTTCAGCTCAGTTTTATGGCAACCCCTCAGCAAAAATAAATATTGTGGGTATTACCGGAACCAATGGTAAAACATCCATTACACATATTTTACATCATATTTTGCAAACTTCCGGCGCTGCCTGCGGCACCTTGGGCACATTAGGATTTCAGACTCCTTCCGGCATGGTAAGCACTGGTTTTACTACGCCCGAATCGGTAGAACTCCAGCAAATGCTCCAAACCCTCACATTGGCAGGGGTTGATAATTTGGTCATGGAAATATCATCCCATGCTTTAGACCTGCATCGGGTGGATGATGTAGAAGTGGATATTGCTGTCTTTTCAAATTTGACCCCTGAGCATTTGGATTTTCATGGTGATATGGAAAAGTATTTCAAATCCAAACTTCAACTGTTTCAAAGTTTATCAAATACCAATACTGCAGTAATTAATCTGGATGATCCTTATGGTGAGAGAATTTGCTCAGGAACAGCTGCAAAAATTATTACCTTTGCAATGAATAAAAAAGCTGACCTCCATCCTGTTCATACTGAATTCACCCTTCATGGTATAAAAGCAGAGCTGCAATTTGAGAAAAAAACAATTTCAATTGACTCCTTACTAATCGGGGAATATAATTTATCAAATATCATGGCTGCAGTTGCAGCTGCTTTAAGCATGGGAATTTCAATTTCCAAAATTGAGAGTGCAATTATAAATATGCCTCCTATTCCCGGCAGAATGGAACATATCCCCTGTGATTGTCCGGGGAAAGTTTTTGTGGATTATGCCCATTCGCCCGATTCCTATGAAAAACTGTTCTCAAGCCTTGTACGCCTCATGGATAACCAGGTGAAATTTATAACGGTGTTTGGCTGCGGTGGTAATAGAGATACTGGAAAACGGGCGGAAATGGCAAAAATTTCAGAAAAGTATGCTTCATTCAGTTTTGTAACCACGGATAATCCTAGAACAGAATTATTGGAAAAAATAAATGCTGATATTATTCAGGGGTTTTCCGGCGATAATTATACGGTAATTCCGGATCGAAAAGAAGCCATTACAACCGCCCTGAAGCAAATGGATGAAAAATCCATTTTATTGGTGCTTGGTAAGGGACCAGAAAATTATCAGGAAATTGGATCGGAAAAAATACCTCATAGCGATATTGAAATTATTAAGGATTATACGAATGCGGGTTGATATTCAAAATAAAACTTATTTTAAAAAGGCGCTGAATACAATTCTCCCCAATTTAAAATTATCTGAATTTTCCGGAATTACAATTGACTCCCGCAAGGTAAAACCGGGAGATATTTTTCTGGCTTTCAAGGGAGAAAATACCGATGGGCATAAATATATTGAGCATGCTGAAAAAGCTGGAGCATCCCTGGCTATTGTTGAAAATAATATTGAAACTACGCTTCCTGTCGCACAGGTGAATTCCACCCGAAATTTCTTAAATGATTTAGCTGCTGCTTACCGCAAAAATATCACCTGTCCATTGATTGGAATTACCGGAACAAATGGAAAAACAACCACCAAGGATTTATTGACCCATGTTCTTTCAGCAGCTATGGATACAATGTCCACAAAAGGAAATTTCAACAGCACCATAGGTGTACCTCTATCGATATTTGAATGTGGGGGAAATGAAGATACTGCAATCATTGAAATGGGTGCCAGCATGCCGGGAGAAATAGAATATATTTGCAATATTGTTCAACCTGATATGGGTATCATCACAAATATTTTTGAAGCCCATTTAGAATATTTTGGAGATATTAATGAGATAGCAAAAACAAAATCAGCCCTGTTTTCATCTCTCCGGGAAGATGGTACGGCATTTATCAATATAGATGATCCCTTCATCTCCAAAATGCCAATTGCCTGTAAGGGAGTGAAATATTCTTTTACTCGATCCGCAGATTATCAGGGCAGTTGGTCTTCTGATGGTAAGATTTTAACAGTCAATAATATTGCTATCAATCTATCTTCCCCATCTGAAACAATGGGAATGAATGCCCTGGCTGTATTCTCCATTGCCGCTCATCTGGGAATGGATGCTCATGTTATAAAAACTCAAATTGAATCCTTTCAACTACCCTCCGGTCGGGGCAATATTTTACAATTCCAGGATATAATGGTGATAAATGATAGTTATAACGCCAACCTTGAATCTGCCTGCACCGGAATAAACAATCTCACTTCTCTTTCTGAAGGAAAGCGGAAAATTGCTGTCATAGGTGATATGCTGGAATTGGGAGAATTAGAAAAGGATCATCATCAAACTTTAGGAAAATATCTATCAGAAAAAAAAGTAGATGCCGTTTTTGCTTTTGGAGAATTAACCCGGCATACCATTAAGGCAATGAATGGCGCTGCAATGTTTCATCAATATTATGCTGACAAGGCTTCTCTTTTAACAGATCTGAAAGCGTTTATCTCAGAAGGCGATATTATTTATGTTAAGGGTTCCCGTGGTATGAAAATGGAAGAAATAATTACAGGGCTACAAGACTGATGTTTTATCATTTACTCTATCCCCTTCGAGATTTTTTCTTCGGTTTCAATGTATTTGGATATATTTCATTCCGTGCAGTTGGCGCAGCACTCACTGCACTTATTATCAGTTTCCTCTTCGGGCCTAAAATCATCCGCACACTCCAGTCTCGCCAAATTGGTGAGACTATACGATTAGATGGGCCTGAATCTCACCTCAAAAAAGAGGGTACTCCAACGATGGGAGGGATAATTGTGTTATTGGCAGTTATCCTTCCCACTTTCCTTTGGGCAAAAGTGGGTGACAAACATATTTTACTGATCCTCCTGGCAACAATGTGGATGGGGTTAATTGGATTTTTGGACGATTATTTAAAAGTAATTAAAAAGTATCCCCGGGGATTAATCGCCCGCTATAAAATGGCTGGGCAAATTAGCCTGGGGTTAATTGTTGGGCTCATACTTATCTATTACCCCGACTCTTCTCAATTCGTTACGTCAATTTCCATTCCCTTTGTTGCTAACGGAACCATTGATATTGGATGGTTTTATGTTCCACTGGTCATTCTGGTTATTACCGGCACGTCTAATGCGGTAAATCTCACCGATGGATTAGATGGTTTAGCAACTGGTCTAGTTGCTATTGCAACCCTTGTTTTTGGAGCTATTGCCTATGCTTCCGGTCGATTGGATTATAGTGATTATCTCAACATCATCTACCTCCCTGGTACTGGAGAATTATTTATCTTCTGCATGGCTCTTATTGGTGCTTGTATCGGATTCTTATGGTTCAACGCAAATCCTGCAAAAATATTTTTAGGGGATACAGGCTCATTGGCTATGGGTGCGGCGCTGGGTACTCTGGCAGTTTTACTGAAAAAAGAAATACTGCTCTTTATGATTGGAGGTGTGTTTGTAGCTGAATCTGTATCTGTAATGATACAGGTATATTATTTCCGTTATACAAAGAAAAAGTACGGTGAAGGCAAACGTATATTCCGCATGGCACCCCTGCACCATCATTTCGAATTATTGGGCTGGCCGGAAAACCATGTTGTTGTTCGATTTTGGATTATCGGCATTCTGTTAGCTCTCATTTCACTTACAACCTTTAAGATACAATGATTGACCTAAATAATATCTCTCAAAATAATTGGGCAAATACACGGATTAGTATTCTTGGCGCTGGAAAAAGTGGTATTGCAGCCGGGGCTCTTGGCGCTCATATCGGTGCCAAAATATTTATAAGTGAAAGAAATGATTCCCCCGGAATTATAGAAAATATTGGCAACTTCAAACATGAATTGGGAGGTCATAGTAATTCTGTTTTAGATGCAGATATTCTTGTAAAAAGCCCCGGGATTCCTAATGACATTCCAATAATTAAAGAATGTGAAAATCAGAATATTCCCATTGTGAGCGAGATTGAATTTGCCTCTTGGTTTACCTCGTCTCCCATTCTGGCTGTTACCGGATCAAATGGAAAAACAACCACTGTGAATCTTTTACATGAAATGTGTATCAGCGATGGAAGAACCTCATTGCTTGGCGGGAATGTGGGTATGCCTTTTTCAGAAAATGTACTCTGGGAACTCAAATCAGATATCAAAACATCCATACACGTTCTGGAATTGAGCAGTTTTCAATTAGAACATATTATTTCGTTTTCTCCCACCATTGCCGGAATACTAAACATTAGCGCTGACCATCTGGATCGATATGCAGATATTAATGCCTATGCGGCAGAAAAGCTAAAATTAGCAGACCATATCCAAGAATCTGGTTGGTTGGTGTATAATGCTGATGACCCTATATTAGCTGAATCTCTGATGGACAGCGCTCGATCAATGGTATTTTCCCTGACGAAAAATGAAAAGTGTCATTTTAAATTGAATGCAACGAAAGTATTTTCCGGTGAGCCTGACAATCCTGACATTTTATTTAATTTTGAAGATACCAAATTAAAAGGCTTTCATAATTTACAAAATATCCTAGCTGCTGCAACAATGGCCCATTCATTTGGGATTTCACAAGAGGCAATTCAAAACACAATTATAAATTTCTCCCCTATTCCACATCGCTTGGAATGGGTTGGCAGCATCCATAATGTGGATTTTTTTAACGATTCAAAGGCTACAAATATCGCTGCTGCAACTGCTGCCATTGAAAGTTTTGAAGATAATTTAATTCTCATTTTGGGTGGACAGGACAAAGGCTCCACAGATTTCAGGCAGCTCATTCCATTTATGGAAAACCGTGTAAAATCAATTATTGCTTATGGTGATGCTGGTGCAGAAATTAAAAATCAGCTCAATGAAAATTTTACAGTTACCTATTGTGAATATTTTAAGGATGCCATGCTCACAGCAAATAACAATTCAACTGCCGGTGATACAATTCTTTTGTCTCCGGCATGTGCCAGTTTTGACCAATTTTCAAATTATGAAGAACGGGGAAATAAATTTGTAGAAATATTTACCAAATTGGAGTTGGGAAATTGAATATTCGCTCCTATCCCAATGATTATTTAATCCTGGGTACAATCTTATTGCTCTCCGGTTTTGGTATTGTAATGATGTACAGTGCCAGCAGTATCTATGCTATGAACGAATTCGATAACTATCTGTATTTCTTTCTTCGCCAGACTATATGGCTCATTATTGGTACAATTCTCATGTTTTTACTAAGTCAGATGAGTTATCGTTATTTAAAGGACTTGGTTTATATCCTCATCCTATTTTCATGGATATTTTTGATAATGGGGTATTTCTTCAAGGGCAATAATCCTGCATCCCGCTGGTTGGTTATTGGAGGCAGAAGCTGGATGACTACCTCTGATTTTGCACGAGTGAGTCTTATTATTTTTACAGCTTATTTTGTTGATAAGAATAAAAAATACCTGAAAGACTGGAAATTTCTGCTCTTTCGATTTACTCCAATATTGGGGATATCACTGGTATTGATTTTATTCCAACCGGATACCAGTACCACCATGATTATTGCTGCCATTATAATGGTAATGCTGTTTATTGCCGGAACAAATTGGCGTTATCTCACAGGTTTATCAATTGCGGGAGTCATTGCTCTCATCTTAAAAATAATGAATACTCCCCATGCCATGGACAGATTCCTCAATTGGAACGATAAGCAAAAAGTACAGTCACTCAATGCATTGGGTACTGGTGGAATTTTAGGCAGTGGATTGGGTGACAGCATTATAAAAAATGGCTATCTCCCGGAAGTACATACCGATTTTATCCTTCCCATTGTTGGGGAGGAGCTGGGATTTATCGGGATCTTCGTTCTCTTTTGTCTTTTTTGGTTTTTATTTACAAAAGGACTCGCAGTGGTGAGAGAAGCGCCTGATTTATTCAGCATGTTTTTATCTATCGGCATTCTTATTTCGGTAATGATTTATTTTTTGGTTAATGCCGCCTATGTGGTGGGATTTGCCCCAACTACTGGCCTTCCTATGCCCTTTATCTCTTATGGCGGCTCACATACCATATTCACTTTTTTGTCCATGGGAATACTGCTGAATATTGCCCGAAAAGGAAGAACTGGAACCAATAGCTATTATAGAGGATTTTCATATGAGTAAAAATCTCCGTATGGTAGTTACTGGAGGTGGTACTGGTGGACATTTCTTTCCGGCAATGGCAATACGTGATGCGCTGCAGGAAAAGGGAGTGGAAGTAAAATATATTGGTTCTAAATTTGGAGTTGAAGCCACCCGGTTTTCAAATAATAGTGAGAATGAATTACTTCTGAACATTCGTGGAATTCAACGGCAGTTAAATTTGAATTCAATAGTGATAAACATTCTTTTCCCATTTAGATTTTTACAGTCCTATTACCAATCGTGGAAATTACTCCATTACTTTAAGCCCCATGTGGTTATCGGAACAGGTGGATATTCATCCGGGCTGCCATTACTGGCTGCCATTCATAAAGGTATCAAAACGGTTATTCAGGAACAGAATTCATACCCGGGAATAACCACCCGGCATTTGGCTGCACGTGTTGATGCTATCTGCATTGCCTACAAAGATGCGGCAGCTCATTTGAAAAAAAAAATCCAATTTTTACGGGAAATCCGGTTCGAGAGGATATTCAGATAATGGATAAATCCCAGGCAAAACAAAAATTTAACTGTAAGGAATCTCTGCCCGTATTGGCTATTCTGGGTGGGAGCCAGGGGTCTGTGCCTTTAAATCGTCATTTCCAAAAAGAATGCAAAAAATACACCCAATCTGGAATCCAAATACTTTGGCAATGTGGTAAAAATGATTATGAACGATTACAACATACTGTTAAAGAAGAGAATGTGCATTTAATTCCATTTTCTGATGATATGGGTGCCTTTTATTCAGCTGCGGACTTGATTGTCTCCCGTGCAGGTGCATTGGCATTATCAGAAATGGCCCTCATGGGTAAAGCAATGGTACTGGTTCCCTTCCCCCATTCTGCTGGAGATCATCAATATAAAAATGCTCAGGCATTTTCCAACTCTGGTGCGGCAGTTGTCTTGTCTCAGTCAAAATTGCCCGCTGGTGATTTGGAAACAACCGTATTAGAATTATTCAAACATCCGAAAAAAATTCAGGAAATGGAAGAACAGTCTATTCAAATGGCAGCCCCCCATGCCACCGAAAACATTATTTCAACCATTATGGAAATAGCAATCAGCTGATGTTTGGCAAAACAAATCATATTCATTTCGTGGGTATCGGCGGTATTGGTATGAGCGGCATGGCAGAACTTCTCCATAAACTTGGTTTTAATATAAGCGGGTCAGACCAAAACAGTTCCGAGCGTACTGAGAGCTTACAAACTATGGGACTTCATATTTCTGAGGGTCATTCTGGAGAAAATGTAAATGGTGCTGATGTAGTGGTATATTCTTCAGCGGTTCAGCGGGATAATCCTGAAATTTTAGCAGCAGAAAACAAACAAGTGCCGGTTATACGCCGGGCAGAAATGCTGGCTGAACTATTGAAAGTAAAACCAACCAGTATCGCAATAGCTGGTACTCACGGAAAAACCACAACCTGTTCCATGTTGGGTGAAATATTAACTGCAGCGGAGCTCAACCCCACCATGGTAATTGGCGGGATTGTGAATAAATTCCAGAGTAACACCATTTCCGGTAGTGGGGATGTTATTGTGGTTGAAGCCGATGAATTTGACCGAAGCTTTCTCACCCTGCAGCCAACCATGGGGCTCATCACCAATTTAGATTTAGAACATTTAGATTGTTACGAAAACCTGGAAGACCTTCAAATGGCATTTACCCAATTTGCCAATGCCGTTCCCTTTTATGGGAAGGTTGGAGTATGTATTGATAATAGTAATGCTGCATCGATTATCCCCAATATTAAACGGCCGGTAGTGACATTTGGAGTGCATGAGGATGCTGAAATTCAGGCTTCCAATTTACGATTTAAAAATAACCACTCTTCTTTTGACCTATCCATTCACGGTGAATTGCAGGGAGAATTAACGGTGCATGTTCCTGGTGAACATAATGTGAAGAATGCCTTGGGGGCAGCGGTACTGGCATTGGAACTGGATACTCCCTTTGATAAAATCCAGGTAGGGTTGGACCAGTATACAGGTGTCCGCCGACGGTTTGATATTAAATATACCACGGATACCAATATCATGATTGTTGATGATTACGCCCATCATCCATCAGAAGTATCAGCCACATTAAAAGCGGCGAAAACCGGTTGGGATAAACGGATAATAGCAATTTTTCAACCGCACCTATTTACCCGGACCAGGGATTTCTACCACGATTTTGCCGAGGAATTTTTACAGGCAGATATACTCATTGTGACAGATATTTATCAGGCAAGGGAAAAACCAATCCCCGGCATTACGGCTCAAATTATATCTGATGAAGCTGAACGGCTTGGGCATAAGCATGTTGAGCTAATTGCAGACCAAACCAACATTCCTGCTCGATTAAAAGAAATTGTTCAAGCAAATGATATGATAATAACCATGGGCGCAGGAAATATATGGCGGCAATGCGAAGGGATTTATGAGGCAATTAATAATTGAACCAAAAACAGAAGAAAGATATTCGTAAAATGCTCACATCTGTAATGACATTTGATGAGCCTTTAGCCAAGCACACCACTTTCGGTATTGGAGGGCCTGCTGCCTGTATGGTTTTTCCGGAGACTCGAGAAGAATTATCTACGCTATTGAAATATGCATATCAGGAAAAAATATCTGCTATTTTTATCGGCTCTGGCTCCAATATCCTGGTGTGGGACAAGGGCTTTGACGGCATAGTCATCTCCCTAAAAAAATCTTTCAAAAACCTCAGCATCAAACAAAATTCACAGATTATTGTTGAATCTGGTGTCATGCTGGGAACCATGGTAAAACAAGCCTTGGCAGCAGAAATCGGCGGATTGGAAAGTCTTATTGGCGTACCAGGCACGGTTGGGGGTGCTCTCATAATGAATGCTGGTGCATTTGGAAGTGAAATATCTAAATATTTTGAAGCAGCAAAAACCATGACCATAGAAGGTGATATAAAATCCTACAAGAAGGGCGAGATAGAATTTTCATACCGTCACTCAACCTTTCCAAAAAATGAAATTCTTTTGGAGGCAACCTTTCAATGTAAACGGGGGAAACCTGGTGATATTTTGAAAGAAAGAAAGGTAGCCTCAGAGGGAAGAAAATCCAATCAACCACTGAAATTCAGGTCTGCCGGAAGCATCTTTAAAAATCCGTCTGATACATTGGCTGCAGGATATCTTATTGATAAAGCCGGGTTAAAAGGTACTGAACGGGGCGGTGCAGCCATTTCGGAAAAACACGCCAACTTTATTGTGAATATGGGTGGAGCAACAGCAGCTGATGTTTTGTATCTAATAAAACTGGCTAAAAAATATGTGGCTAAAAAATTTAATATTAATTTAGAACTGGAAGTAAAACTAATTGGCTTTCCCAAATCTATAACTCAGGATATTTATTATGCATAAAAGACAAAAATTAATTGCCGCTATTCTGAAAATTACTTCAGGTATGGTGGGAATATTTTTATTGGGAATCCTTGTGAATAGCTATTCAAAGCATATTGGATTATTCGATAATTTTGATGTTAAGATTAATGGTAATCAATTTGTTGCAGATGCCCAAATTCAAAAACAGCTGCAGCCATTTATGGCAGAATCCTATTTTTCCATTAATCTGGATGAAATTCAAAGTGCAATATCTTCCCTCGATTATATTGAATGTGTACAGCTAAGCCGAATTCTTCCTAATACGGTGATGGTTCAAATTATTGAGAGAATACCAATTTTACTCATCACCTTAGAAAATGAAAATTTCCTTATGGATAGAAATGGCATGCTCCTACCAGCTAAGGGTAAAGCAATCAGTTTTTTTCCGGTTCCTATTATTAACATTTCAAAAGGTATGGATTACAAATCTGGTTTAACAGACAAAATTGCAGAGGTATTTAAATTTTTAGTTAACGATTACCCTCAGTTCTATGACAACTTAAGTGAGGTCATAATTGGAGACAATAAATGGACGTTTTATAGTGATAGCAAAACCCGAATATTCACAAGCTCAGATAATCTGCAGTCTCAGCTCAATATTTTGAAGAACTTTGAGCGAACGGTATATCCCAACAGACAGTTAGGCGACTATTCATACATTGATTTGAGAGTTGCCGAACAGGTAATAGTTAAAGAAAAATATCAAAAAGGATAAAATTGGAAGAAAAACAAATAATCAGTGGAATTGATATAGGTACAACAAAAATTGCAGTGGTCATAGCTGAATGGGATAAATCCGATAATACGATAAATATCATGGGAGTGGGCGAAGCTCCCTCTGACGGATTGAAAAAGGGCATCGTGGTGAATATGAATAAAACGGTGGATTCCCTCACTCAAGCACTTTCAATGGCAGAACATCAAGCAGATATTGAGGTTGATGGGGCATTTGTGGGCATAACCGGTGATCATATTCGGGGGATCAATTATTCGGGGGTCATTACGGTAAGTAAAGGCAGTAATCGTCAACCAGTTGGGCAGGAAATTACTCAGAGTGATGTACAAAGAGTACTGGATCATGCCCAATCCATAAACCTCTCTCCTGACAGACGCATACTGCATGTACTTTCCCGTGATTTCAAAGTTGATGACCGTAGTGGTATTAAAAATCCCCTGGGGCTGGCAGGACATCGTTTAGAAGCCAAAGTGCATTTGGTAACCAGCGCCATAAACGTAGAAAAAGACCTGCATACCTGCATGGAAAAAGCCGGTGTAGAGGTGATTGAATTTGTTCTTGAGCCTTTGGCATCTGCTCATTCCGTATTGGATGAAAATGAACGAAAGTTAGGGGTGATCCTGGTTGATATTGGTGGTGGTACTACCGATGTAATTGTGTATCATGAAGGTGGAGTCCTCCATGCGGGAACGGTGGCTCTGGGTGGAAGCAATATTACTTACGACATTGCCTACGGGGTGCAAACCACTTTAGAACAGGCTGAACAACTTAAATGCCAGTACGGTTCGGCAAAATCTGCTTTGGCTGATCCAGAAGAGAATATAAATATCACCGGAACCAATGGACGGGAATCTAAAACGATTTCCCGGAAGGATTTGGCAGGAATTATTGAACCACGCATGGACGAAATATTCCGTCTGGTGAAAAATGAAATCCGCAAATCTGACTATCCCGGTGATTATACCTTCGGAATTGTTCTTACAGGTGGAGGCTCTGGGTTGGAACACGTTACTGATCTGGCTCAGGAAATTTTTAAACAACATATTAAAGTGGGACAACCTGAATTAAGCGGTGGGGTTTCAGAAAAAGTGAATAATCCTCGCTATTCCACCAGTGTGGGACTCATTAATTATGGAAAACAAAATTGGTCAGATTTGGAACATGATAATGCCATCAATATAAATTCGATATTCAAACGTTCATTTACGAAAATGGGTAACTGGATAAAAAATTGGTACTAACAATAAAAAAAGAAAAGGAGTAAGACATGTTATTTGAACCTGTAGACCTGAAAGAACAGAAAGCAAAGATAATCGTTGTTGGTGTTGGAGGGGGTGGTGGAAATGCCCTGAACCGCATGATCGAAGATGGAATAAATTCGGTAGATTTTATTGCTGTGAATACCGATGCGCAGGATTTGGAGAATAATAATTCTCAAACCAAACTGCAAATAGGAAAAGAACTGACCAAGGGCCTGGGAGCTGGCGCCGTCGCTGAGATCGGTCAGCAAGCCGTAGAAGAAAATAAAGAGGTCATTGAAAGCGCCTTGCAAAATTCGGACATGGTTTTTATTACTGCCGGTATGGGAGGCGGCACCGGAAGCGGAGCTGCACCTGCAATTGCCAAAATTGCAAAAGAAATGGGCGCTCTGACGGTGGGTATTGTAACCAAACCATTTGCCTTTGAAGGACCTAAACGCCATAAACGGGCATTGGCAGGCATTGAAGAAATGAAGAAGAATTGTGATACCCTTCTGGCAATTCCCAATGAAACGCTTCTAGAAATAACCGATGAAAATACAACCGTTACGGAATCCTTTAAATTGGCGGATTCTGTACTGCACCAGGCAACCAAGGGAATTTCTGACCTCATAAATATTCCCGGGTTAATCAATCTTGATTTTGCAGATGTGAAGACGGTAATGGAAAATATGGGCGATGCGATAATGGGTACAGGTATTGCACATGGTGAAGAACGGGCAATTTTGGCAGCACAACAGGCAATCAACTCGCCCCTGCTTCAAGATGTAAGCATAACCGGATCACAAGGGCTTTTGGTGAACATTACCGGACCTGAAAATATGACTATTCATGAATTGAATGATGCTTCCAGTATTATTTATGAAGAGGCTGGTGACGATGCCAATGTCATTCTGGGGTGCGTATTGGATAAAGACCTCTCTGATGAGGTTCGGGTAACGGTTATTGCTACCGGATTAAATGGGGATGGTAAAAGAGAATATAATTCAATTCCTCATTCGGCTAAACCGAATTTTACACTGCCCTTGGGTGACAATAATATGAAGGAGGATGATAATCGTATATCAGCATTCCAGGATTCACCAACCCCTAAGAATGAACCAGAGAGTAATCCCAGTTTGTTCAAGGATGAAGATTCAAAGGGAGAAACAACTGCGGGACCAGTAATTACCTTTGGTGATGATCTGGATGTACCGGCGTTTATTCGTAACCGCCAGGAATAAACAAGGTAATATATTGCCAGTAATATGATGGACTCCAAAACGGAGTGAGGAGCTTACTCCCTCCTCAATAATTGTTAGATACCAATAAAAGCCTCTCGGATCCGAGAGGCTTTTTATTTAATTGTAATTCAGTAGAGACACAGTGACTGTATCTAAATAAATTTCATCAAACAAAAAAACCTCCGTTTCCTGAACTTATCAAGGGGAGGAGGTTTTTATTTTGTTAAGTTGTATCTGCGTCTAAATAGCTTTCAATACCTTTCCAGATTTTAAACAGTTGGTGCATACTTTAATCCGTTTTTTGGTGCCGTTAATCATTGCACGAACCCGCTGCAGGTTGGGTAACCATCGCCGACGGGTTTTATGATGTGAGTGACTCACATTATTTCCCACAATGGGTTTCTTTCCGCAGATTTCACATATTTTTGCCATAATTCTAATTCCTTATATAAAATACAGGTCGGAAATTTAAGTGTAGTTTCAGATATAATAAAAGAATCGTTTTATTTGTATTATTAAAATTAATGGTCATATGTCAACCATCTGTAGTTTAAAAGTCAAATGTCGGATAGACAAATGGGTCGTCACAGCTTATAATATTAATTGTAGGGTGCGGATTTAAAACACGCCCACAGAATTCCCGGGCAAGTAAACCTTGCCCCTACAGTTTATGGAAAATATAACCTAAAAATGGTCTTCCCCGGTTTTGACTGGAGAACTTTAATACTGCCGCCATGAATTTCTTCAATTATACGTTGGGTGAGGCTTAAACCTAATCCCCAGCCTCGGGGTTTACTGCTGTGCCCAGGGCGAAAGATATTCTTCCAGTCCCCTCGTGGAATACCCTTACCAGTATCACTCACATCCAACTGAATCCCAGCTTCAGTTTGGGTAAGATCAATTGAAATGACCCCATTTTTTGTTCCCATAGCATCTATTGCATTTTTCATGAGGTTCTCTACTGCCCATCTAAGCAGTACCCAGTCGCCTTGAATAGTGATATTACTATTACCGGTAAAGTTTATTTCAACTCCCGATTGATTGGGAAGTCGATTCTTCATATAATCAGTCACCTCAGAAATCAATTCAGATACGACAATTTCTTTCAGTTTTGGTTGGGACCCAATCTTGGAAAATCGCTCAGAAATTTCAGATAGACGTATAATATCTTGATCCATAGAATTAAGTAATGTGGTCTGATCTTCTTTCTCTTCCCGAAGGAGTTTCACCCAACCCATAAGTGATGAAACCGGTGTTCCCAATTGATGGGCTGTCTCTCTCGCCATTCCAGCGTAAATTAAATTCTTCTCACTCCTGCGAATGAGCTGCATTCCCCAAAGAGTAATGAGAATGAATACAATTCCAAAGCCAACTTCCAGATAGGGCATCCAGCGCAGACGGGTTACAACCTGGGAATCGGAATAATGAATTTCTCCCCATTTCACATCATTCCAAACCAGGTCTAAGGGCGGAAAGGTCTGGTCCATTTTTTTCACCATTGTCCAAGCTTTGGAATTATAATCAGCGCTTCCCTCTTTGGCAGAAATCCCCAGGTTCAGTCCAGCGGATATTTCATCTTTTGAGGTAATGAGAATGGGGAAATTCATGGAGGGAAGCAGAATATCCATAACAAAGCGAATGTCCTCCTGATTGCTGCTGTTAATAGCATCAGAGTATGATTTAGCAAGAATCTCTGCTTGTACACGTGCTTCGTTACGCAATTGATTAATCATGATGCGGTTTACCCAGAATATCATGACAATAATGGACATAGCCAAAATAAACAGGCTGAGTTTGATGTTAAATGGTTTCTGCGATGCTTTCATTTACTTTTCGTTTACTTATTATCCCTGCCAGAATGAATAAAATTAATATGGCTGTAGAGCCCCACGTTAAAAAGGTGCCATAGCGGACATCATTGGGGATAAACTCCATGACAATATGATGTTCACCTGCGGGAATGTGTAATCCCCTTAAAATGGTATTTACCGGATGTATTTGCCAATCTGGATGACTGGTAATTTCCCAGCCCTCAGGATAATAAATTTCACTTAACACTAAAAACTGATTCGTAGGCACATTTGCATCAATTTCAATTTTATTGGGTGACCAATGGGTAATTTCTACTTTTGCTTCTGGATTATATTCTATACCACTGATTTCACTTTCAACAATAGCGGTTTGTAAGGGATTAAAATCTTGCTGACGAAGTGCATTTAGCTGATTTTCTAATTCTGGAATATTTTTTAATTCTTGTGGAAATATTACCCGGGGAAGGGCGTATTTAAATTGATACACATTTGTTTTTTGGTATTTGCCTTGATGAAATAATTTCCCAGTGAAGACTAATTCAAATGCAGGATGCGGCAGCTCTTCCATTATGATTACATACTTTACATTGAGCATCTGCAGGACTCCCAGGGAATTCCAACCCACTTCATCCTTCAGCTTATTATAACGATATATTTTTGCCGGATGGTAGCCCATAATGCTTTCAATCTGAAAAGCTGACCATCTGTTTTCATTTGCCAAACTCCCCAGAGGTAATATTCTAAATTGGGAAGTATCCTTTTTTAGAAATCGAATTACCTCATCTTCACTGAGATAGGTGGATTTCACCGATCTTTTGGTCATGGTTGATTGGCGGTAACTATCTTTGTCCGGCGCTATAATTTGATGATCTACCAACGCTAAATCTATCATTGACAGCCCAATAATAATACTCATTGATATTTTGTGCCCAATCCAACCCATACGGGTGATATAAAATGTGCCCGCACCTAGGAGAAGAAATACTATTGAGGCCATCATATCGCTATTGATCATATCCATTCGAAGGCTGTTGAGCACCGGGTGACTTCGAGAACCGAAATCAGGTTGGCTGCCTAACATAAATTTCAATCCAAGTGTAATCAGCAAAACTCCCCCACCCACAAGCAGCAGTTTCTTCACCGCTTCATTATTTTTACTTTCAGCAACCAATTTTGTAGAGACATCCAGACCTAACCCCGCTAATACAGCAACGGAAAATTGGGTGAGGATGAGAAACATGGCCGGCACCCGAAATTTATTGAAATAGGGGAAATAATCATAAAATATCTGGTAAAGAAAAAGGTTTTTCCCAAAGGAAATAAGCAGAGCCAATAGCGCTGTTAATCCAAAGAAATATTTAATTTTCTTTTCGGAAAATAGAAGTCCAATTATGGCTAAAGTAATGACAAGAATCCCCATATAATTGGGATAATCAGTGAAAGGCATATTGCCCCAATAAGTTGCGCCGCCAAATCCATAAAAAGAAGGAATGAAGAAGGTAGCCATTTCACCAAATGAAAACGACCAGGCTGTGGCATATTCAAATCCAGTACCACCCCCACCTCCAGCGCCCCTGATGGAATATGGTGCGTAGTTCAATGCCGGTAGATATATCCACATAGCCATGCATAAACCCAAGATGAGTCCCAAAGCAGTAAAGAGAATCCACTTAGGTTTGTTGGTTATTGACTTGTAAATATTTAATAAAAGCATGAGAATGAGTAATCCCCCTGCCAACCAGGTATAATAGGCAATCTGGACATGAGCTCGCTGAAGCTGCAACCCAACCATTATTCCCAGAATGCCCAAATTGATCAAATTGGTTTTATCATATAGTCGCAGGATGGCCCAGATTACCCAGGGGAGCCATGCTGTTGTCATCATCTGACTGCCATGACCGTGCACTACCATGGTTATGAGATAGGGCATGAGCGCAAATGACAGTCCGCCAAAAAGTGCGCTGAGCCGGTTTGTTCCCAATTGAGTAAGAAGTGCAATGACCCCCATTCCTGCCAGAATAAAATGGAAGATGTAATTCCAAAACCCCGGAAACCCCATCCATTTCAAACAATTAATAATTGCATTTGGAAAATAGAAATCTGATATATTCTGGAATGAATGGATAGATGGTAATCCGCTAAACACCCAGGGGAGCCAGAGGGGATATTCTCCAAATTCTTTTTCAGCAGATTCTATTCCCTGATGTACAGCACTGGGAGAGAGGGAATCAGGACCTGTAAATGTGAACTCCCCTGTAAGTGGTTTATTAAATAGAATTCCTACTGCCAAGGCAATGATGCTCATTGAAATGAAATGAAATTTGTATTTAGTTACTATTTTCATTTTTATTATTTGGTGTAGATTTGAAATTGCCCAAGATAATTTGAACACCCGCCAATAAACCGGAGTCATCTTCATCTAATCCAAGTAGCCAGAGTGTGGTAAAAAAAACAATGACGATAATAAAACCACCACTCATTAAGGTTATGATGGTATGAAATGGCATAATCAATACTTTAATGTAATATCCTGCACCAAAGGCCATTATTCCAGCTAAAATTGGTTTTATGAGTTTAGGACTCCATGGTGTAAGCTGGAGCAGTTTCCAATTTTGTATAATTCGTATAAAGGCTATGAATGACAAAGTTATCAGGGTGGCTATAGCTGCTCCCTTCCCACCCATTCTGGGAATTAAGTAGAAATTTAATCCGATGTTAAAGCCGCAGGCAATAAAGGTGTTCATTAAGTTAATTTTGGGAAATCCCGTCATGTTAAGCGTGGTTCCTCCAATACCAAAGACTGCCTGTATAAAAGCTGCAGTGACCAACAGCATCAATATTGGATATCCCGGTAAAAATTCACTTCCAAAAATCAGCATTATTTTTTTAGGGAAAAGTAGAATCAGAATTGCAAATGGCAGGGAAAAGGTGGTGATCCAACGGGTGACCAATTTAAAAAGATGATTCATTTCTAAGGTCTGTTTTTTGGCATACATTTCAGCCATAAGGGGACCATAAATTCCACCAAAAGACAACAGAACAATGCGGACAATTCCTGCCGTTCTGGCTGCGGGGTGATATAGTCCAACGGTTGCAGGGTCCGTAAAATAGCCCAGCATGATTACGTCGGTCCAATGAAGTACGGTGCCCAGAATCGATATGAACATAATGGGCAGGGAATAATTCAACAAGTCTCGACTAAACTCTCCCTTTTTAACAGATAGAATATTAATCCCTGAAACTTTTTTCAAAAATATCGTTATTGTGATACACCCTAGAACAGCAGAAAGCACAACAGGAATAATAATAGCTGATTCTGCAGAGTAGAAAAAATAACAGACAATCATTGCCAACAGTAAAATGAGTGGGTTTTGAATTTCGGTTACTACAATTTTATACTTAAGTAATTTATAGGCTTGGGTAGAAAATGCAGAAATATGAATAATTATGTAAAAGGGTAGAGACAAGGCATGTATGGTAATAACCTTTGTAAGCAGAGAGGACTGGTTAAAAATATTTTCTGCTAAATAACCAGCAAGGGCTATTTGAATAAGCATGAATATTAACCCGGAGATTGCTCCCATTTTAAGGGCTGACAGGATAGCTGTTTGTTTGTTCTCGTGATTTTCTTCCCGGCTTACTTTTCTAAGAATTCCCTCATCTAAACCCAGCTTGCCCATCACTTCCATAATCCTGGTAATGGCGTTGGACAGGGAATAAATTCCCAACAATTCTACTCCTCCCCAGCGCGCTAAAAGGGTAGTGAATAGGTAACGAAAAACCTGTCCTATTCCCATACCTGTGAAAGAGATTGCGGATTCTTTGGCGATTTTGGTATTGGTATTCATGACTATGTTTTTAATCGATTGGTTACTGCATTAATAATTCTTTTACAATTGTCAGTATCCGAATATTTGAAATATCTCGTTGACATTTCCTTTCTGAAAGAGATACTTAAATCATTACCCGAAAAAATATCCTGTAACCTATTTTGAACCTGGTCCCAATTGTTACAATTAGTACCCAAAACGGTTTCGGAATAATCTTCATATAATTCTCTATCGGTTTTTATATAGTCTTCAAGATCAAATGAGGTTGGTATTATTGGTTTATCTAAAATTAAATAATCCAGTAATACACCTGAATAATCTGTAATTAAAACATCTACGAGAGGTAAAATATTATTTATATCTGGTACATCACTCTCTTCCAAATAAATAATATTTGAAAAAGATTTATTTACTAAATAATTGTTATTTAATTCATGATGGTAATGCATTTTTATGAACATAGCAACATTATTTTGAGATAAAATTTCATTGAATTGGTGAAAGTCCATGGAATCAAATAAGCTGGCACCTCCGTGACCCTCTTTCCTGTGGGTAGGGGCATAGAGTACAATTTTAGCAAATTTACTCCAATCTTGCCTTATGTTAATAAAATTCAATTGGTCTTCTTTGGGAGCCAAAATTTTATCCATTCGGGGATATCCCGTTTCAATAATTTTATTTGTATCAACTCTAAATGCGGATGCCATTCTCTTAGTTACTTCTTCGGATGAAGATATAATTAAATCAAACGAATCATTTAAAAAGGGGAAAATAAATAACAGTGTAGATTTAATTCCATTGTAAAAGGGATTATGATGTTTGTTTTCATTTATTTTATCGTCATACTTGATTTTTTTTAATGGAATCCCATGCCACAATTGAACCTTTAAGGATTTTTCAATGGCATATATATTCACATCAGAATAACCGCAATTAACAAAAGTAACTGTAGCTCTGCATCCATAATAGAATCCTAAAAGAGAATTTTTATGGAATGCCTTAAAGCCTTTGGACCTCAGATTTGATATTATATCCCTTTTATCAGATAACCAAACAGCTGTGACTTCTTTTTTCTCTTTAATTACATATTCAAATAAATAGGAGGTATTATCAGAATAGCGATTACCATACCAGGCACCAAATATCCACATATTTTCAGATTTTGGTATTATTTTACCAAGGAGATAAATGGGATAAAGTAACACTCCAAAAAAGAGTTTATTTAATTGCCTGTTCATACAATTATTTTCATTCCATATTTAAGGAATTATTTCTCTTGGAGCATTTCTACCAGAGACCATGCTTTCCTCAATGTAAAATAGGTTCCCGGGAAACAGGTATAATACACAATTGCTGCTGGATATTGCGTAATCAAACTGAAAACCAATATAAAGTTTCTGGTGGGGACACTCCAGAATACAATCCCCAGTTTTATGAATAATTTTTTGTCAGATTCTTTTTCATCTTTAGGGCTTTTCTGAATGGTATGACGAACCCAATCAAATACTATTGATGCTGATACATTAAACATGCCAATTAGACTTAAAATAAATAAATTAGAAAATGAAAAATATGCTATAATAGCCAGAAAGGTAATTAAATCTTTTAAACCATCAAGTATTGGATCAAAGAACCTTCCAAAATTAGAGACAACACCCCGCAATCGGGCTAATTGTCCATCGGCACAATCCAACACATAGGTGAAAAAATATAATAATGCAGCCATGCCCAATTGATTATTTAATAATTGATAGTTGGCTACCATATTAACGGCAAATGAAACGACGGTAACGATATTGGGGGTAATGGGTGTTGGATTGATTATAATTACAATAACAGCTGCAATTCGACGGCACACTTGATTGGTCCATATATCGCTTACATTACTAACCTCAATAGCCTGGCGATAATTTTCTTTCACTTGGGTAAAAAACTGCATCATTTCACTTTTTGAGTTAAAATCATTAAATGTTTGATGTCCACAAAAATATCATCATTCAAGACAGAATAGTTAACCATTGATTTATATAATTCAGATGTTTCAATATGCCGGTTAATAATCTCGTTTTTCTTCTTATTTTCATTACAGGTATTCTTCAGCCAATTCATTATACTTTGACCGGTTAAAATAAAATCATTTTCCTTAATAATTTGGAATTTTATCATCCAATTAATAATTTCTGTTTTTGTGGGATAATGAATATTCCGCCCCACTAGCCAATCATATTCTTCAGAGATGGAATCATCCGGTGGAACCACCTGTGAAAATAGAAAATACCCGCCTGTTTTTAAACATCTAAATATTTCAGATAACGCCTTTTCAGGGTGATCAATATAATGGATCACATTCCGCATATAGATTAATTCGAAGGTGTTATTTTCAAATTTTAAATTATGTGCATCTCCAACTGTAGCAGAAATTTTTGGGTTTTCAATTTTTAAAATCATATCCGGACTGATGTCGATTCCCCTCAGAGGTCCTAATTTTTCAACCATTTTCTCCGCAACAACTCCCGTTCCGATTCCCACCTCTAAAATGGAGGAAATTTTTTGATTAGGAAGCATATCAAGAAATGAATCAATGAATTTCCTATTTTTCACCCAATCTGTTTTATTATAATGCCCGACCCTTTCTGCCCAGTATTTTTCATCGTAATGTTCCATTTCAATCGGCTTTATTAATAATTTATTTTTTTAATAATTGACCCATACTAATCAGTTTTTTGCTCAGTTTTTTAAATGAAAATGCACCACCTAAACTGGCAGACACATGATGGTATAATTCAGCATCCGGCCAATAATAGCAATTAATTCCCTCTTTTTTTGCTCTCAGGCAGAGGTCCACATCTTCCCCGTACATATTAAACCTCTCATCGAACCCATTCAGTTGATTTATTACCTCCATTGAAGTAAACAGGCAGCAGCCCGTGATATAATCTGTTTGCAGTGGTT
>ERZ813253.132-NODE-132-length-30108-cov-7.921650_pt1 | contig 30108 bp, 28 predicted proteins | sample MGYA00520893_ERZ813253 | MGnify/ENA primary metagenome ERZ813253 (study PRJEB31669, sample SAMD00080414) | marine metagenome | biome: oceanic hadal pelagic zone biome; feature: marine hadalpelagic zone; material: sea water | place: Pacific Ocean:Izu-Bonin Trench...
GGCTAGGTCGATCGTGACCATGTATTGAAACTTCCTGGCGGGGGTTCGTAGGTGTCGAGCGCCTGGCCGGGAAACAGCCTATTCAGCGAGACCTCTTCCGAGGCGACGGCGATGATGTCGTCGGTCTCGTACATGATCATCGGCTTGACCGCGAGACGGTCCTTGGCGTAGCCGATTTCGTCCCTGGTGGAGACCAGGAAGGAGAAGGTGCCGTCGAGATCGTCGATCGAGGTTTCCAGCACATCGCGCAAGGCCACCCCGTTGCTCATCTTGTCGGCGAGGTAAACGGCGATAAGCTCGGAATCATTGTCGGTGGTGAATTCGAAGTCGCGCTGCTCGAGCCGGCGGCGCATCTTCCAGTAATTGGTGATCTGGCCGTTATGGACGATGGCAACGTCGGAAAAGCCGGTCGCCCAGAAGGGATGGGCGGCCTCGGGCTTGACCTCGGATTCGGTGGCCAGGCGCACATGGCCGAGCCCGTGGCTGCCGTGGAAGCCTTGCACGTGGTAGCGCTCGTCGACCTGATGGGCGCCGCCGACATCCTTGATGATCTCCAGGCTCTCGCCGAGGGAAAAGAGCTTGGCGGCATGTTCCATGGCATAGGCGAAGCGCTGCAAATCGCCCTTGAAATCGACCACCACGCGGTAATTCTCGGCGATCGTCTCGTCCTCGACGATGCGCGCCTGATGATCATTCAGGGCGGCGCGGACACGCTCGATGGAGGCCTCGGCCTCGGGCCCGGATCCGATGAAGAAACGCAGCTTGATCTGGCCCTCATGGGCATCGCCATAGAGGGCGTAGCCGGTTGAATCCGGGCCGCGATGCTGGCAGCCGTCCAGCATGTCGATCAACGCGGCCCCGGTATCGAAACCGTCGCCGCCGTGCTTGTACATAATCCCGGCGATACCGCACATGGCGTCTCTCCCGCTGTAACCAGAATAATCGCTCATATCTTATCCGGTGGCGCCGTCACGTACAACCACGAATATGAATATATTATTCCTCAGAGGAATAAAATAGAAGATTTTTCAGGGATGCCGTGCCCCAGCAGCCCTCAAAACTCCGGCGGGGATATGCCGCTGGCCTGGAGCTGGGCGGCGAGGTCGGCTTTCAGCCGCGCCAGGCCCGCCTCGTCGGCGGCTTCACAGCGCGCCACCAGCACCGCCTGGGTGTTGGAGGCGCGCAGCAGCCACCAGCCGTCGGCGCAATTGACCCGCACCCCGTCCACGTCGGAGAAATCGGCGCCCGCCGAAGCCAAGCGCTCAGCGACCTCCTCGACCACGGTGAATTTACGCAGATCGTCGCAGTCGAACCTGATCTCCGGCGTGTTCACGACGCTGGGCAGGGAATCACGCAAGGCCGCCAGGCTGTCGTCGCCGGTGGCGATAATCGAGAGCAGCCTGACGGCGGCATAGAGCGCATCGTCGAAACCGTAATAGCCGTCGGCATAAAAAATATGGCCGCTCATCTCGCCGGCCAGGGGGCTTTTGGTCTCCGCCATCTTGGCCTTGATCAACGAATGGCCGGTGCGCCACATGAGCGCCCGCCCGCCGAGCGCCTCGATGCGGTCGAACAGAACCTGGCTCGCCTTGACGTCGGCGACGATGGTGGCGCCCGGATTGCGGGCCAAGACCTCGCCCGCCAGGATGGCGAGTAACTGATCGCCCCACAGGATGCGCCCAGCGCCGTCGACCACGCCGATGCGATCGCCGTCGCCATCGAAGGCGATGCCCAGGTCGCAGTTGCGCGCAGCCACCAGATCGATGAGCTGGGCGAGATTTTCCGGCACGGTGGGATCGGGATGGTGCGACGGGAACGTACCGTCGATGACCTCGTTCAGCAGGTGATGGGTTCCCGGCAACTTCGCGGTGACTTTCGCCATGGCTTCGCCCGCGGCGCCGTTGCCGGCGTCCCAGGCGACGGTGAGCTCGCGACCGCCTTTAAAATCTCCGGCCACCCGGTCGACATATTCTTCGAGCATGGGCCGCTCCACGACACTGCCCACCCCCGCCACATAGTCAGCGGCGGCGGCCACGCGCCCTAGCTCGGCGATGTCGTCGCCGTAGAACGGGTTCTGGCCGATCATGAATTTGAAGCCGTTCTGATCGGGCGGGTTGTGCGAGCCGGTGACCATGACGGCGCCGTCGGCGTCGAGCACATAGACCGAATAATAGAGCATCGGCGTCGGCCCGAGGCCGATGCGCATGACCTCCATGCCGCCCAGCTTCAGACCCTCGACCAGCGCCGCCTCGAAGGAAGGCGAGCTCAGCCTGCCGTCACGGCCGACGCAGACCCGGCGGCCCTGCCCGCTCCTGCCCGGTTCCCTGGCGACGCGCGTCGCGAAGGCGCGGCCGATGGCATGGGCGTCCCCCGTGCTCAGGGTCTTGTCGACGATGCCCCGGATGTCGTATTCGCGAAGCACCGTGGGGTCGATGGTATGTCCGGCCACTGTTACAGAGCCTTGGGCTTGGTGCCGCGCCCGACGCAGACATAACGGAACCCCGCGCTTTCCATGCTGTCGGGGTCGTAGACGTTGCGCAGATCGATCATCACCGGCGCCGCCATGAGCCGCTTGACCCGCGCCAAGTCGAGGGCGCGGAATTCGTTCCATTCGGTGAGGATTACCACGGCGTCCGCCCCCGCCATGGCCGCGTAAGCGTCGTCGCACCAGTCGACACCCTCGATTTCCTTAGCCCCTTCCGCCATGCCCGCCGGATCGAAGGCCTTTATGATGGCGCCCGCCTCGATCAGGGCCGGCAGGATGACCAGGGCCGGCGCGTCGCGCATGTCGTCGGTGTTGGGCTTGAAGGTGACCCCCAGCACGGCGATGGTCTTGCCGCCGACCGAGCCACCGCAGGCATTGACGATCTTGTCGATCATCGCCAGCTTGCGGGCGCGGTTGGCCTCGACCACGGCCTCGACGATAGGCTGCGGCGCGCCGTATTCCTGGGCGGTGCGCACCAGGGCGATGGTGTCCTTGGGAAAACAGCTTCCGCCGTAGCCCGGGCCGGGATGGAGAAACTTGCGCCCGATGCGCCCGTCGAGGCCGATCCCCCTGGCCACGTCATGGACATCGGCACCGACCTTCTCGCAAAGGTCCGCCATGCCGTTGATGAAGGTGATCTTGGTGGCGAGGAAGCTGTTGCCGGCATATTTAATCAGCTCGGCGGTCTCCAGGCTGGTGAACAGAACCGGGGTCTCGATGAGAAACAGTGGGCTGTAGAGCCGGCGCATGACATCGCGGGCGCGATCGCTCTCGGCGCCGACGACGATCCGGTCGGGACGCATGAAATCGTTGATCGCCGAGCCTTCGCGCAGGAACTCGGGGTTCGAGCAGACGTCGAAGGAGGCCTTCGGGTTGCGCTCCTGGATAACGCGGGCGACCTCTCGCCCGGTGCCCACGGGAACGGTCGATTTGGTGACCACCACGGTGTAGCCGTCGAGCGCGTCGGCGATTTCCCGCGCGGCGTCGTAGACATAACTCAGATCGGCATGGCCGTTACCGCGTCGGGCCGGTGTGCCGACCGCGATGAACACCGCATCGGCGTCCGCCACGCTGGCGCCAATATCCTCGGTGAAGCTGAGCCGCCCGGCTTCCATATTGGCCCGCACCATGTCTTCGAGGCCGGGCTCATAGATCGGAATTTCGCCCCGCTTGAGGCGTTCGATCTTGTCTTGGTCATTATCGACGCAGACCACATCGACGCCGAATTCAGAAAAACAGGCGCCCGACACCAGGCCGACATATCCGGCGCCGACCATGGTGATCTTCATGGCTCATCCCCTTCCTTGCGGATGAAATCAGCGATGTCGTCATGCAGATCTTCACGCGCCAAGGCGCAGGCGATGTTGGCCTGGACGAAACCGGACCGGCTGCCGCAATCGAAGCGACGGCCCTCGAAACGAAGCCCGTGAAACGGCCCCGAGCCGATCATCGCCGACAGGGCGTCGGTAAGCTGAATTTCATTGCCGGCGCCGCGCTGATGACGCGACAGATGGTCGAACACCTCGGGCATCAGGATATAACGGCCGATCACCGCCAGGTTCGAGGGCGCCTTATCGGGAGTCGGCTTTTCAATCAATCCGGCGACCTCGACGAGCCGCCCATCGCTAGACACGGAGGCCGCAGGCTCGATGATGCCATAGCGGTCGGTCTGCTCATTGGGGACTTCCATGGCGGCGACCATGGTGCCGCCGGGCGTCGCCCAGGCGTCGACCAACTGTTTCAGGCAGGGCTGCTCACTCAGGATAAGGTCATCGGCGAGGAGCACGGCGAAGGGCTCATTGCCGACCATGTTGCGGGCGCACCACACCGCATGGCCGAGGCCGAGCGGTTCCTGCTGGCGGGTGTAGCCGACCTGGCCGGCCGGCAGCATCGAGGCCTTGATCGCATCGAGTTCCGCCTGCTTGCCGCGCTCGGCCAGCAAATCGTTGAGTTCGTATGAGTAATCGAAATGGTCCTCGATCACCGTCTTGCCGCGCCCGGTGACGAAGATGAACTCTTCGATTCCGGCGGCGCGCGCCTCCTCGACCGCATATTGAATGAGCGGCTTGTCGACGACCGTCAGCATTTCCTTGGGCATCGCCTTGGTCGCCGGCAGAAACCGGGTGCCGAGACCGCCGACGGGAAATACCGCTTTCCTAATTCTGTTCGCCATGAATTCGTTCACCAATCAGCAAAACTTGGGGCCGAGGGATACAGGGATAACTCAATAAATTCAAGGCCAACCCAATAAATTCAAGGCCTGAACAACTCAGGAACCGGGCAACTCAAGAATCGAGCAGAAATTCCTTGGCCAGGTTGATCTTGGCCGCCAGGTAGGTCGAGCCGCCGCGGTCGGGATGATTGCGCTGCATGAGGTCGCGGTGGGCCGTCTTGATCTCATCCTCCGTGGCGTCCTCGCCGACGCCGAGAATCTCGCGGGCCTCGGTCGTCGTCATTTCCGCCCCACCCGCTCGATCGCGAGAGCCAGAACGGGTATCCATCGCATCACGCCAGCCCGTATGGCGAGACCGATCGAGATAGGCTTCGAGCACCTGGGCGCCCTTTTCATCGGCGCGCAGGCATTCCTCGAAGAGCGCCAGCAATTCATCGAGGCTGAGATCGTCGAACGCGCGCCCCGCAAAAGCGCCTTTTAGCACCATACCCGACATTTCACCGCTGTCATGATCCAGGGTCATGCGCAGGTAATCGGTCTCGACGTCCGAAGTCTGCCCGCCGCTCGGCCGACCGCCGCCAATCCGCCGCAGCATGCGCCACAGCACCGGAATGAAGAAGGCGACCCAAATGATCTGAAAGAACCGGCCGCTGAGGATCAGATAAAGCACGATCAGGGCGGCGATAGAGCCGCCGACCCATTTGATCGCCAGCAGCAGGGTTTTGGTATCAGTGCGAGCGAGCCAATGGGCCGCCGCGATGACCAGCAGGAGAAGAACGACGCCGAGCAACAGGTAGGAAGTCACCCTATTTGGACTCGCTCTGCTGAGCAATTTGCCTGGTGATTTCCCGGGCCGCGCCGCCGTCGCGCTTGGAGAAATCCGCCAGCGCCCGCCGTCCGCCCGCGGCAAACACCGCGACCGCGCCGAGCAGGGAACGAAGCTGTTCGGCGCTGCCCATATCGAAGCGGCAATAGGCGCCGTTGCTAAGCCGGGCAATCTGCTGGAAGGCCTGGGCGGCGACCGGATCGCCGCCTTCGTGAAAGACGAAGACAGGCACCCCGAGCAGGCCCAGCTCACCGGCTTGGTGGCACAGGGAATCGACGTTCTCCTCCATGCAATCGCCGACGAACACCAGGGCGTTGACCTTTTGGCGCTTGGTCTCCTTGAGGGCGTGGCCAAGCACCCGGCCGATCTGCGTATGGCCGCCGATGCAATGCACTCGCGCCATGCACCGCAACAGGGCTTTCGAATCGGACAGCCAGGGGGAGCTCTTGCATTCGCGGAAGCCGCGGTAGAAGACAAGCTGCACCTCGAGGCCGCCGAGGGAGTCGGTCTCCTCGAACATACGGCCCTGGATATGGCAGGCATTGTCCCAGCTCGGCGCCCGGCTGGCGGTGGCGTCCATGGCGAAGATCAGCCGCCCGCGCCCGCCCTCGGTGCGGGCGACGGGCGTCATGGCAACGCGTTTGAGAAACGCATCCACGTCGCCGCCGCCCGTGACCTTGGAAAGCTGATGATCGCCCTTGGTTTTACCCATGGCCCATACTACACCGATTGCCGGCCGGGCGCACCATCAGAGCCTATCCAGCCGGGCGGTCAACAGCGCGAAGAAGCCGTCGGCGTCAATATCCGTGATCACATTGATATTGCCGGACGGGCCCGCCACGGTCTGCCCGAGATGTTCGCCGTCCGCCGTCTCGATGGTCACGTTCATCGCTTCGCCGACAAACAAATCCGGCCGCAACAGATAGGCGATGACGCAGGGGTCGTGCAGCGGCGCGCCGCCCTCGCGCCGCTCAAGATCGAGCGCCAGCATACGCGCCACGGTGGCCGCCGCCGGCCGGTCGATGGCGCGGATCGCAGCCACCCGATCGGGCGTGGCGATCGCGCAATGGGTAACGTCGAGGCCGATCATGGTGAGCGGCGCGCCGGCGCCGAACACCACGGCGGCGGCATGGGGATCGGTGAAAATATTGAATTCGGCGTTGGGCGTTACGTTGCCGCCCGTCAACACGCCGCCCATCAGCACGATCTCGCGGATACGGGGGATGATTTCGGGCTGCTTGACCATGGCCAGAGCGAGGTTGGTCAGGGGCCCGAGCGCCGCCAGGGTAATCTCGCCGTCCGACGCCATCAGGCGATCGACCAGAAAATCCACCGCATGGGCCGGCCGCAAGGCCATGACCGGTTCGGGAAGGTCGGCGCCCGCGAGGCCGTCAGCGCCATGGACACGAACCGCCGTGTCGAGGGGTTTCAGAATGGGGCGCGGACAGCCGGCATGGACAGCCATATCGCCGCGCCCGGCGACCTCGCAAATGCGCAGGGCATTTCGCGCGGTCAGATCGAGCGCAACGTTGCCCGCCACCGTGGTGATGGCGAGCAGATCGAACTCCGGCGAGGCGAAGGCCAGCAGGAGCGCTACCGCGTCGTCCTTGCCGGGATCGCAATCGATAATCAGGGGCCTAGCCGCCATGGCCGATTTCCATTTTTTATGCATCGAACGGGTCGCCACCACCGAATGAGTGTGGTGGTATGTGCCGCATCTGCGTTATATGACGAAGCAAACCAAAACAGCGAATAAAATGAGGTCTTCAATGAGCGGAACCATGACCCTTGATCAATTGCGCGACTTCGTGTCGGGCGGCGAGATCGACACCATTCTGGTCGTCTTTCCCGACATGCAGGGGCGGCTCTTGGGCAAGCGGGTAACCGGTCATTATTTCCTCGATCACGGCCTTGAGCAATTCCATGTCTGCGATTATTTGCTCGCGGTCGATATGGATATGGAGCCGGTGCCGGGCTACAAGGCGTCGTCTTGGGAGCGTGGCTACGGCGATTTTCCGATCCGCCCCGATCTGACCACCCTGCGGCTGATCCCCTGGCTGCCCGCCACGGCTCTGGTCATGGCCGATTGCCTGGACCATGACGGCAACGATCTCGCCCATTCGCCGCGCGCCATCCTGAAGCGCCAAACCGCCCGCGCCAAGGCCATGGGCTACGATGTGATGATGGCGTCCGAACTCGAGCTTTATATCTTCAACGAGACCTTCGAGAGCGCCCACAAGAAGGGCTACAAAGACCTCGAAGCCTCGGGCTGGTACACCGAGGACTACCACATCTTCCAAACCTCCAAGGAAGAGGAGCTGATCCGCGCCATCCGCAACGGCATGGACGCCGCCGGCATCGAAATCGAATTCTCCAAGGGTGAATGGTCGCCCGGCCAGGAGGAGATCAACCTACGCTATACCGACGCCCTGGCCATGGCCGACCGCCACACGATCTATAAGAACGGCGCCAAGGAGATCGCCTATCAACAGGGCAAGGCGCTGACCTTCATGGCGAAATGGCGCGACGACATGGCCGGCAACAGCTGCCACGTCCATACGTCCCTGTGGAACGACGCGGACAACAGCCCGGCCTTCGTCGACGCAACCCACCCGGACGGCACCTCTGAGCTGTTCCGTCATTTCCTAGCCGGTCAGCTTTCTTGCGCCCGCGAGATGACCTATTTTCTTGCCCCCTACATCAATTCCTATAAGCGCTTCTCATCGGGCACCTTCGCGCCGACCAAGGCAATTTGGAGCCGCGACAACCGCACCGCCGGCTTCCGTGTGCTCGGCCCCGGCGTCGGCACCCGGGTCGAGTGCCGCGTGCCGGGCGGCGACTGCAACGTCTATCTCGCCTTCGCCGCTCTGATCGCCGCCGGCCTCCACGGCATCGATAACAAATTAGAGCTCGAACCCGAATTCCGGGGCGACGCCTATAAAGCGGACGATATCCGCGAGATTCCCAAGACCCTGCGCGAAGCCCTCGAGCTGCTCGACAAATCGGACGTCTACCGGGCTGCCTTCGGCGACGATGTGGTGGAGCATTACCTGCACACCGGGCGATGGGAGCAATCAGAATTCGACCGCCACGTCACCGACTGGGAGGTCAGGCGCAATTTCGAGCGCGCCTAGGCACACAATCCAACAAGGACACCGATCCATGAGCGATACTCTCAAAACCATCTCACCGGTCGATAACAGCGTCTATGTGGAGCGCCCTCTGGCCGCCCAGGGCGATATCGACAGCGCCCTCGATGCCGCCATCGCCGGGCAAAACGAGTGGCGCGCCATGACCGTGGCGGAGCGCGCCGCCCTGCTCACTCCCGCCGTCGACGCCTTCGTCGCCGCCAAGGACGACATCGCCCTCGAGATCACCTGGCAGATGGGCCGCCCGCTTTCCCAGGCGCCGGGCGAAATCGCCGGCTTCGAAGAGCGCGCGCGCCACATGATCGCCATCGCCGGCGACGCCCTCGCCGATGTGCAGGTCGGCGACAAGCAGGGCTTCACCCGCTTCATTCGCCGCGCCCCTCTCGGCGTGGTCTTCGTGGTGGCGCCCTGGAACTACCCCTATCTCACGGCGGTCAACGCGGTGGTGCCGGCGCTGATGGCGGGGAATTCCGTGCTGCTCAAGCATTCGGCCCAGACTCCGCTCTGCGCCGAACGCTTCAGCGAGGCCTTCGCCGGCCTGCCCGCCGGGGTTTTCCAGCATCTCCATATGAGCCATGGCGGGGTCGATGCAGTGGTGCGCGACGGGCGCGTAGCCTTCGTCAGCTTCACCGGATCGGTGGGCGGCGGCCACGCCATCCAGCATTCCGCCGCCGACCGCTTCATCGCCGCCAACCTCGAACTCGGCGGCAAGGACCCGGCCTATGTACGCTCCGACGCCGATCTCGCCCACGCCATCGAGACCCTGGTCGACGGCGCCTTCTTCAATTCCGGCCAATCCTGTTGCGGTATCGAGCGCATCTATGTCCATGGCGATGTCTATGACGATTTCGTCGACGGCTTCGTCGATCTCACCAAGGGCTACCGGCTGGGCAATCCGCTCGATCCCGAGACCAACATCGGCCCCATGGTGCGGGCCAGCGCGGCATCCGCCGTGCGCGGGCAAATCGCCGACGCTCTCGCCAAGGGCGGACGCGCGCTCATCGATGCCGCAAGCTTCGCCGCCGACAAGGACGGCTCGCCTTACATGGCGCCCCAGGTGATGGTCGATGTGGACCATTCCATGGCGCTGATGAACGAGGAGACCTTCGGCCCGGCCATCGGCATCATGAAGGTCGCCGGCGATGACGAGGCCGTCGCCCTGATGAACGACAGCGACTATGGGCTGACCGCATCCATCTTCACCGCCGACGAGGACGCGGCCCTGGCGATCGGTGATACGGTCGACACCGGCACCTGGTTCATGAACCGCTGCGATTATCTCGATCCGGCCCTGGCCTGGGTCGGGGTCAAGGACTCGGGCCGGGGCTGCTCCTTATCGGCGCTCGGTTATGACTATCTGACCCGCCCCAAATCTTTTCACCTTCGTACGTCTCTCTAAAGGACCGCGATCAATGAATATCGATCCCAAGACTCTGACCGGCAATTGGAACTATCCGACCGCCATGCGCTTCGGACCGGGCCGTGTTAGAGAACTCGCCGAAGCCTGTAAGTCGCTCGGCATGGCGAAGCCTTTGCTGGTCACCGACCCAGGCCTGCGCGATCTGCCCATGGTGGCGAACGCCATCGCCGACAACAATGCCGCCGGCATCCCGACCACCCTGTTCGCCGACATCAAGGGCAACCCGGTGGGGAAAAATGTCGAGGATGGCGTTGCCGCTTACAAGGCCGCCCATTGCAACGGGGTGATCGCCTTCGGCGGCGGCTCGGCGCTGGACGCCGCCAAGGCCATCGCGCTGATGGTCGGGCAAACCCGCCCGATCTGGGATTTCGAGGACCGCGAGGATTGGTGGACGCGGGTCGATGAGGCGGGAATTGCGCCGATCATCGCCCTGCCGACCACCGCCGGCACCGGCTCGGAGGTGGGCCGCGCCTCGGTGATCGCCGACGAGAAAACCCATCTCAAGAAAATCATCTTCCATCCCAAGATGCTTCCCGCCATCGTCATATCCGACCCGGAGTTGACCATCAGCCTGCCCAAGCACATCACCGCCTGGACCGGCATGGACGCCCTCGCCCACTGCCTGGAGGCCTTTTGCGCGCCGGGCTATCATCCGATGGCCGACGGCATCGCCCTGGAAGGCATGCGCCTGGTCAAGGACTGGCTGCCGAGCGCGGTCGAGGACGGCTCTAACTTGGCGGCGCGCGCCCATATGCTGGTCGCCGCGACCATGGGCGCCACCGCCTTTCAGAAGGGCCTCGGCGCCATCCATGCCCTGTCCCACCCCATCGGCGCGGTCCATGACAAGCATCACGGCCTGACCAACGCGGTGGTCATGCCCTATGTGCTCGACTTCAACCGTTCCGCCATCGAACAGCGGCTGACGGCCTGTGCGCGCTATCTCGACCTGCCCAACCCGTCGTTCGAAGCATTCACGAAATGGGTGCTGACCTTGCGCAGCCAATTGGAGATCGAGCATACCCTGGCCGACCTCGGCATCACCGAGGCGCATGTCGACGAGCTGACCCCCATGGCGGCGATCGACCCGTCCTGCGGCGGCAACCCGATCCCGGTCGGCGAGCCGGAGCTGCGCCAAATGTTCCTGGCCGCGATCCGCGGCGAGCTGGCCTGAACGAAAATTGATGAAAACCGACGCCCAGGGGCATCAACTGACCACGACGAGCGATCAGGCCGTGGCCGGCTATGATGCGGCTGTCGATGCGCTCGCCGGGTTCAAGGCCGATCCCTCGGTCCACGCAAAGGCGGCATTGGAGGCCGATCCCGACTTCGCCATGGGCCATGCCTTGCGCGGCTATTTCTATCTCATGCTCGGGGTGCCGGCGGTCCATGCCAAGGCCAGAGCCTGCCTGGACCGCGCCGAGCAGGGCGTCGCCACGCCGCGCGAGCATACTCATTTCCTTGGCCTGCAGGCTTGGTGCGACGGCGACCTCATCGGCGCCGTGGGGCGCTGGGAAAAACTCCTGATCGACCACCCGACCGACCTTCTGGCGCTCAACCTGACCACCAGCTTCTATTTTCTTTCAGGCGATGCGCACAACCTGCGCGACAGCGTATCGCGCGTCCTGCCGGCCTGGTCGGAAGACATGCCGGGCTACGGCTATGTGCTCGGCAAATACGCCTTCGGCCTCGAGGAATGCGGCGCCTATGAACAGGCCGAGACGCTCGCCCGGCGCGCCGTCGAGATCAATGCGAAGGATATCTGGGCGGTTCATGCCGCCGCCCATGTCATGGAGATGCAGGGCCGCACCGCCGACGGCATCGCCTGGCTCGAAGAGACCGAGGCAGGCTGGACCGATTGCGCTTTCTTCGTCCACCATGTCTGGTGGCACAAGGCGCTTTATCATCTGGCCCGCGACGAGCCCGAGGCGGCCCTCGCCCTCTACGACGACCGGGTGCGCGACGATTTCTCCGAGATCATCTACGACATGCACGACGCCGCCTCCCTGCTGTGGCGGCTCGAACTCGCCTCGGTCGATGTGGGGGAGCGGTGGGGCGAGATGGCCGATATCGCCAAGGCCCATACCGGCGATCACAACGATGCCTTCACCGATGCCCATTTCACCATGTGCCTGGCCGGCGACGGGCGCACGGGCGCGGTGCGAGAGATGATCGCTTCCATGCGCTCCTACGCCGGCAGCAGGAAGGTCACCATGGCGACGATCATGCGCGATGTGGGGATCGACGCCTGCCGGGGCCTCGCCGCCTATGGCGCCGGCGATTACGCCGCCGCGGTCGATTTTCTCCTGCCCATGCGCTACCGGCTTTACCGTATCGGCGGCAGCCACGCCCAACGCGACCTGTTCGCCCAGACTCTGATCGAGGCCGCCTTGCGCTGTAACCGCTTCACCCTGGCCCGCGCACTGACCGCCGAACGTATCGCCGCCATGCCCGGCAATGCCCCCGCCGAGCGCTTGCGCGCCCGCGCATTAAAGGGCCTGACTAAACACTAATTAACCGCGCCACCGAATACCGCGAAGCGGCCGTTCTTGTACCAGCAATCCACATGGCGGAAACCGACCTCGCGCAACCAGGCGAGCTGAACCTCGAGGGTCGCCGGGCGGTCCTCGGCCATGCGCTTGCGCGCCTGAGCGATATCGTCTTTGCTGGCCCCAAGGGCGACAATCTCGGCCAACCACATATTGTCATAGCGTTTCTCCAGCGCCGCCGTCGGTCCCAGCACCTGTTCGGCGTTGACGAAAACGCCGCCGGCGCCGAGCGCCTTGTAAACTTCACCGTAGAGTACATGTTTTTCGTCATCCTTGAGATGATGAATGGCCAGCGCCGAGACCACCACATCGAATTCGCCGGGCATGGCGAGCAGCGAAATATCCGCCTGCATATAGCGGATGCGCTTCCCCTCGCCGAGACGTTTACGGGCAATCTTCAACATTTCGGACGAGATATCGACCAGGGTGATGCGGGCGTTGGGAAAGGCCTCGGCGATCATATGACTGAGAATCCCGGTTCCGGCCCCGAGGTCGAGCACGCGAATATGCGCCTCGGGCGGAAAGGCCAGCAGCTTCATGACCATTCCATAAAAGTCATCGAAACAGGGCAGAAACGTCCGCCGCCCCTCGTCATAATGTTGCGCCGTCTCGTCGAAGACGGCTTTCGCGCCAGTCATTCACCTTCCTCCAGTGACAAAAGCGAGGCGTTTCCGCCGGCCGCCGTGGTGTCTGTTGAGAAACTACGCTCGTTTGCGAAACGATTCAAATAGCGCGGACCGCCGGCCTTGGGTCCGGTGCCCGAAAGGCCCTCGCCGCCGAAGGGCTGGACCCCGACCACGGCGCCAATCATGTTGCGGTTAACGTAGATATTACCGGCGCGAACCCGGGTGGATATGTAATCGACGACCTCGTCGATGCGGCTGTGGATGCCCAGGGTGAGACCGTAGCCGGTGCCGTTGATCGCCTCGATCACCTCGTCGAGCCGGTCGGCGCGGTAGCGGATGACATGCAGGATCGGCCCGAAGACTTCGCGCGTCAGCTGGTCGATACGGTCGATCTCGAAGGCCATGGGCGAGACGAAACTGCCCTCGGCCGTCTCGGCGGGCAGGGCCAGGCGGTTGATCTCGGTGCCCAGGCGCGCCATGCGCTCACCATGGGCTTCGAGCATGGCCTTGGCCGGCTCGTCGATCACCGGGCCGATATCGGTCGCCAGCAAACCCGGATCGCCGATGCGCAACTCATCCATGGCGCCGGAAATCATGGCGAGGGTCCGGGGCGCCACATCGGCCTGGATGAACAGCACGCGCAAGGCCGAGCAACGCTGGCCGGCGGCGCCGAAGGCCGAGGCCAGCACATCCACCACGACCTGCTCGGGGAGCGCGCTCGAATCGACGATCATGGCGTTCTGGCCGCCGGTCTCGGCGATCAAGGGGATGATCGGGCCCTCTCGCGCGGCCAGGGCACGATTGATCGCCCAGGCGGTCTCCGTCGAGCCGGTGAAGGCGACGCCGGCGATGCGTGGATCACTGACCAGTCGGGCGCCGACCAGGGCGCCGTCGCCGGGCAGAAGCACCAGGACGTCTTGCGGCACGCGCGCGCGGTGCAGCAGGCGCACGGCGTAGGCGGCCATCAGGGGGGTCTGCTCGGCGGGTTTGGCGATCACCGCATTGCCGGCCACCAGCGCCGCCGTGACCTGGCCCATGAAGATCGCCAGGGGGAAATTCCACGGGCTGATGCAGACGAAGACGCCGCGCCCGTGGAGCGACAGGCGGTTGCTCTCGCCGGTCGGCCCGGTGAGGGTCGCCGCCCCGGCGAAGTCGGCGCGCGCGCGGCTCGCGTAGTAGCGGCAGAAATCCACCGCCTCGCGAACTTCGGCGAGGGCGTCGGGGATCGTCTTGCCGGCCTCGCGCACGGCAATCGCCAGGGCCTCGGCAACGGTCTCCTCGATCAGATCGGCGGCGCGATCGAGGCAGTCGGCGCGCTCGCCCGCCGCCATGGCGGCCCAGCCGGGCGCGGCGTTGCAAGCTCGATCCAGGGCCGCATCGACCGCCTCTGTATCGGCCTCGACCACATGACCGATCAGGCGGCGGCGGTCGGCGGGATCATGGATCGGGCGGGGAACGCCGGCACCCCCATCGCCGGCCGTCAAAGGCTTGTCCAGCGCCTCGCTCATGGCCTGGGCGAGCGGCTCCAGACGGGACCGGTCGCTGAGATCGATGCCCCGTGAATTGACCCGCGCCGCGCCATAGAGCGACGCAGGCAAGAGAATCCGTGGGTGGGGCTTATGGTCAATATCGCCAAGGCGAGCCACCGGATCGGCGGCGATCTCCTCGACCGGCAGGGCCTCGTCGGTGATGCGGTTGACGAAGGAGCTGTTGGCGCCGTTCTCGAGCAGCCGGCGCACCAGATAGGGCAGCAGGGATTCGTGGCTGCCGACCGGCGCGTAGATCCGGCAGGCCGGGCCCAGTGTCTCCTGGCCAACGACCTCGCCATAGAGCGCTTCGCCCATGCCGTGCAGGCGCTGAAATTCGAAATCCCGCCGCTCACCCGCGAGTTCGAGCACCACCGCCAGAGTCTGAGCGTTATGGGTGGCGAATTGCGGATAGAAGGCGCCCGCGCCATCGAACAGGCGGCGCGCACAGGCGATGTAGGAAACATCGCTCGCCAGCTTGCGGGTGAACACCGGATAGCCGTCGAGGCCCTGCTCCTGGGCCCGCTTGATCTCGCTGTCCCAATAGGCGCCCTTGACCAGACGAACCGGAACACGCCGCCCGCCCTGCTTGGCCAGGACGGCGAGCCAGTCGATGACCATGGGGGCGCGCTTGAGATAGGCCTGCACCACCATGCCGAAACCATCCCAGCCATCGAGAGCGGGGTCGCGATAGACCGCCTCGAAGATATCGAGGGACGGATCCAGCCGGTCGGCTTCCTCGGCATCGACGGAGAGGCCGATGCCGTGCGCCTTGGCGCGGCGAGCGAGATCGAGCAGGCGGCCGGCCAGCGCATCGACCAGGGGCCGCCCCTGGCCATATTCATAGCGCGGATGGAGGGCCGAGAGCTTGACCGAAATGCTCGGCTTGGTCATCAAATCGCCGTCCTTGGCCCCCGCGTGACCACCGATGGCCTCGATCGCCGCGCGGTAGGCTTCGAAATAGGCATCGGCGTCGGCCGCGCACCGCGCCGCCTCGCCGAGCATGTCGAAGGAATGGCGGTAGCCCTTGGCCTCGGCGGGGCGGGCGCGGGCCAGGGCCTCTTTGATGGTGCGGCCCATGACGAACTGACGCCCGAGGATACGCATGGCCTGGATCATGGCGCGGCGGATCACCGGCTCGCCGGATTGTGCGAAAAGCTTGCCGACAACCGATGCCGCCCCTCCCTTGAGCCCCGGATCGAGACGCACCACCCGCCCGGTCAGCATCAAGCCCCAAGTGGAGGCATTGACGAACAGGGAATCGCTATGGCCGAGATGTTTCTCCCAGTCGGCATCGCCCAGCTTGTCTCGGATCAGCCGATCCGCGGTCTCGCTATCGGGAATCCTGAGCAGCGCCTCGGCGAGGCACATGAGGACCACGCCTTCCTGGCTGGAGAGTTCGTATTCCTGGAGAAAGGCGTCGATGCCGCCGGCCCCCTGGCGGCCTTGGCGCACCGCGACCACCAGTTTGCGCGCCCGCGCGGCGATGCGCTTGTCCGCCTCGGGATCGAGCGCCGCCTGGCTAAGAAGCGCCTCGACACAATCGCCCTCATCGGCGCGATAGGCCTGGGCTATGGCGCGGCGCAAGCTATCCCACGGCGGTGGCGGCTGCTCGAAGATCATCGGCCGGGGCGCTCGAAAACGACGATCAGGCAGCCCGAGTCGGTCCAGGAATTATGCTTCGTGCCGGGCGCGTAACTGACGAAATCCATGGCCTGGAAAACCCGGCCGTCGCTGTCGGTCAGGGTGCCTTCCAAGATCAGGAAATCCTCGTAGCCGACATGGGTATGGGGGATGGTCACCGCGCCCGGCTCCATACGCATCATATAGCTGCCGGCGCCCTCGCCCTCGTAGCGCAGGGGCAGCCAGGAGATTTCGGCCTGTATGGGGCCTTCCATATCATAAGGCTGGAAAGGCGACTCAAGGATTGGGATAACCGTGCGCGCGGACTCTTTTTCAGCCATGGTCGAACCTGCAAGAATTGGATACTCTGTTGAGTCTTGGACGAATTGTCGCGCCTTGTGGAACCTGAGAGCAAGCATAAACCCGCCCCTATGACCAATTTCATGACCGACTCCACAATCGAGTCCCTGCTGCGGCGTATGGCCGAGGGACTCGAGCGATTGACGCCGCCGCCGCCCGATGGGGACGACCTCGGCCAGGCCAACGCCTTCGTGTGGCGCGCCGAGAGCGGCCGCTTGGAGCCGGTGGCGTCGGTCAACGCCGTCGACTTGGGCCTGCTCAAGGGCATCGATCGGGTGCGCGACATCCTGCTGGAGAACAGCCGGCGCTTCGCCGACGGCCTGCCGGCCAACAACGCGTTGCTGTGGGGCGCGCGCGGCATGGGCAAAAGCTCTCTGGTCAAGGCGGTCCACGCCGAGCTGGCCCCCCACCATGAGACGCTCACCCTGGTCGAAATTCACCGCGAGGACACCCCGAGCCTGCCGCCCCTGCTCATGCGGCTGGCCGCCCTGCCCCGGCGCTTCGTCATCTTTTGCGACGATCTCTCCTTCGACGATCATGACACCAGCTATAAATCCCTCAAGGCGGTGCTCGAAGGCGGGATCGAGGGGCGGCCCGAAAATGTGCTGTTCTACGCCACCTCGAACCGCCGCCATCTCATGCCGCGCCATATGATCGAGAACGAACGCTCAACCGCCATCAGCCCCGCCGAGGCGGTCGAGGAAAAGGTCTCCCTGTCCGATCGCTTCGGGCTGTGGCTCGGGTTCCACGGCTGCAATCAGGATATCTATCTCGACATCGTCGCGGGCTATGCCGAGCATTACGGCCTGCAGTGCGAGCCCGAGGAGATGCGCGCCGACGCCATCGAATGGTCGATCACCAGGGGCGCGCGCTCGGGCCGGGTCGCCTGGCAGTTCATCCAGGATTTGGCGGGCCGGCTCGAGGTGAAGCTATGAGCAACGAACGCCACAGCAGGCCCCTGCCGACCTTCGCCGCGCGCGAGACCTTTTTCGGCACCGCCAACACAAGCCCGAACGCCGCCATCTCCCTGGCCGGGGTGCCTTTCGACATCGCCACCACCAACCGCGCCGGAGCGCGTGACGGGCCGGCCGCCATCCGTCGCGCCAGCCGCATGTGCGGCGGCGCCTACCCGGACAACTGGGCGGATATGTACGATCTTGATTTCGCCGATGTGGGCAATTTCGGCGTTCTCATGGGCGAGCTCCATGAATCCCTCAAGATGGTCGAGGAGCAGGCCGCCGAGCATGAGCATCTCATCGCCTTCGGCGGCGACCACCTGATCACCCTGCCCCTGCTGCGCGCCGCGCACCGGAAACACGGCCCTCTGGGGCTGGTCCATTTCGACGCCCATGTGGATACCTGGGAAGAAAATTATCTCGCCCCGGTGACCCATGGCACCAATTTCCGCACTGCCATCAACGAAGGGCTGATCGATCCCAAGCGCATGGTTCAGATCGGCATCCGCTGCCGGGTCGATCGCGAAATCTGGGATTGGACCCTGGACCAAGGCGTCACCAACATCACCGCCGAAGACGTCCATATGTCGACGCCCGAAAAAATCGCCGAGCGCATCAAACATGTTGTCGGCGTTGCTGATCATGGGAGCGATAGTGCAGGCAAGACCTACATGACCTTCGACATCGACGGGCTCGATCCGTCCTGCGCGCCGGGCACGGGAACGCCGGAGACCGGCGGGCTGTTCGCCTGGCAGGCCCGAGCCATCATCACCCGCCTGCACGGCGTCAATTTCATCGGCATGGATGTGGTCGAGGTCGCCCCGGCCTATGACGTGGGCGAGATCACGGCGCTCAACGGCGCCTCCATGGCGGCGTTCTACATGAGCCTGCTGGCGGCGCGGAAGGAATAGAGAGCAGTCAGCAGTCAGCAGTCAGCAGTCAGCAGTCAGCAGTCAGCAGTCAGCAGTCAGCAGTCAGCAGTCAGCAGTCAGCAGTCAGCAGTCAGCAGTCAGCAGGACCAGATAGGTGTATATACACCTATGCAAGCGATTATTTGATAATTGTGCGTGTTTTCACACTCTTTAAATGGCTGATGGCTGATGGCTGGCGGAAAATTACTCACTTCTTCGCCAGGTACTTCAGCGGATTGACGGAACCCACCCCGCGGCGGAGTTCGAAATGGATTTGCGGTTCCGTCACGCTGCCGCTGGTGCCGACCCGGCCGATGATATCGCCGCGTTTGACAATATCGCCGCGCTTGACCAGCACCACCTCGTTATGGGCGTAGGCGGTGACCCAGCCCTCGGCGTGGCGGATCAGGATGAGGTTTCCGTAGCCGCGAAGTTCATTGCCGATATAGGCGACGACGCCGTTTTCCGCCGCCACCACCCCGGTACCGCGCGGCGCCGCGATATTGATGCCGTCATTGCGCCGCCCGCCGCTCAAGGGCCCGAACTTGGTGATGATTTTCCCCTTAACCGGCCACAGGAAGGATTGCTTCGAGCGCGGCGGCGGCGACGCAACCGGTTGGGCCGACGAGGCCGGCAACAGAGCCGATGGGGTCAGGATTGCCGGTTTCGACGGCGGCGGCTTTGGCGGGAGGGCAACAGCGCCAGAGGAGACCGCAGCCGTCTGACCCTGGAACAGGGATGCAGTCTTCAGGCGCAGTCGCTGGCCGATGCGCAGGGTATAGGGCGGCTCTAAATCATTGGCCTCGATCAGCGAGGAGATGGGAAGCCCGTAACGCTGGGCGATGGCGTACAGAGAATCGCCCGTCGCCACGGTCACTTCATTGCCGGGCGGTATGGCGAGGGACGCTTGATCGGCTTTATCCTCGCTCTCCACGGGCGCGATGTTCGGGATGATCACCGTGGGCGCGCCGTACACCACCTCCGCCGGCGGCTGTTTGACGCAACCCGCTGCCAGCAGGGCCAGGGCCGCGACCAGCGCTGCTCTGCTTGGTCCCGCCATGGCTAAGAACCCCCAGCGACGATCCGCCGATCCGTCACCAGAGGCACGAAACGCACGGCAAACATGCTCTCGCGCTCGAAGCCATCGTCGGTTCGGGTGATGCAGACCAGCTCCTGATCGTCGCCCTCGGCCCCGATGGGGATGACCATGCGGCCGCCGACGGTGAGCTGTTCGACCAGGCTCATGGGAAGCTCGGGCGCCGCCGCGGTGACAATAATACCATCGAACGGCGCCTGCTCGGGCCACCCCCGATAGCCGTCGCCAAGCCAGGTGACAACATTGGAAAGCCGCAAAGACTTAAACCGCACCTCGGCCTCGCGCATCAAATTGCGATTCCTCTCCATGGTGTAAATCCGGCGGCACAAGGGCGCCAGGATCGCCGTCTGATAGCCCGAGCCGGTGCCGATTTCGAGCAGCTTCATGCGCTTGTCGACATCGAGTTTCACGGTCATGGCGGCAACCACCATGGGCTGGCTGATAGTCTGGCCATGGCCGATGGGCAGGGCGACATTATCGTAGGCCTTGTCGGCCAGATCGGGGGCCAGGAACATCTCGCGCGGCACCCGTTCCATGGCGCTGAGCACGCGGGTATCGGTAATGCCTTCCCGGCGCAGGGTCATGATCAGGCGGATCTTATCGGCCTCGTAATTCATTTCAACGCATCGGCAAGCTTGGCCAAGGTCGGCTCATGGGTGAGGTCGAGGCACAGCGGCGTCACCGTGATGACGCCCCGCTCGATAGCCTCGGCATCCGTGCCGCTTTCCTTGCGCTCGGTGTTGCGCATCTCGCCGATCCAATAGTAGGGCCGGCCGCGCGGGTCGAGCCTCTCGATCAGGGCGTCACCGAATTTATGTTGCCCCTGACGGCAGGCTTCGATGCCGATCACATCGTCGGGCTCCACGTCGGGAAAATTGAGATTGAGCAGTACATTTCCGGGCCAGCCCTTGGCGATCAGCCGGCGGATCGTCCCGGAGGCATGGGCCTCGACCGTCTGCCAGCGGACGCGCTCGCCGTCACCGTAATGCTGGCTCAGGGCGATCGACGGCACCCCCAGAATGGTTGCCTCCATGGCCGCGGCAATGGTGCCCGAATAGGTCACGTCGTCGGCGATGTTGGAGCCCCGGTTGACCCCCGACAGCATCAGGGTAGGGCGCTCATCCGGGATCAGATTGTTGAGCGCCAGCATGACGCAATCCGTCGGCGTACCATCGACCGCCATGCGCCTCTCACCGACGTGACGCACACGAAGCGGCCGATGCAGTGTCAGGGAATGGCCGGCGCCGCTCTGCTCGGTCTCGGGCGCGACGACCCAGACATCGTCGCTCAAACTCGCGGCGATGCGTTCGAGAACCGCGAAGCCGGGCGCGTTGATGCCGTCGTCGTTGCTGATCAGGATGCGCATCAAGCGGACAGGATTCGCGTCATACCGCCCATATAGGGATGCAGGACCTCGGGGATGTCGACGGAGCCGTCCGCCCGCTGGTAATTCTCCAGCAGGGCGACCAGACAGCGCCCCACCGCGAGAGCCGAGCCATTCAGGGTATGGACGTATTCAGTACCTTTTTGCCCGTCGCGGCGGAAGCGGGCCTTCATGCGGCGGGCCTGGAAATCGCCGCAGTTCGAGCAGCTGGAAATTTCCCGGTAAGCGTCCTGGCCCGGCAGCCAGACCTCGATGTCATAGGTCCGTTTGGCCGAAAAGCCCATGTCGCCGCCGCACAGCAGGACAACCCGATAGGCCAGGCCGAGCCGTTGCAGCACCGCCTCGGCGCAGCCCAGCATGCGGTCGAGTTCGTCCGCTGATTCCTCGGGGCGGGTGATGCTGACCAGCTCGACCTTGGTGAACTGGTGCAGGCGGATCATGCCGCGCGTGTCCTTGCCCGCCGAGCCGGCCTCGGAGCGGAAGCAGGGCGTATAGGCGGTGACCCGCTTAGGCAATGTGTCCTCGTCAACGATCTGGTCAGCGACCAGGTTGGTGAGTGACATTTCTGCAGTAGGGATCAGGTATCTTCGATCAAATTCTCCAGCCGCCTCTATATCCTCAGTTAACTCATCCATAGCGATAGCCATAGTTTCAGTTAACTCACTCCGAGCGATATCCATAGATTCCGATAGAAGCTTCTTCGGGGGGTGGTTGAGATCGAAATCAGGTGAATCTTTCTCTTGTTCGACCCACGTATGAATTTTCTCACTTATTTTCGACTCAACGCTCTCCAGCGCTCGTTTCGCTAAGGATTTTGGGTCATAAATCTCAGTTTTAAAAAGATCCGCCTTAAATTTAGGCAAGTTACCTGTACCGTAGGCGGCCTGCTCACGCACCAGCAGGGGCGGGCTGACCTCCGTATAGCCAAACTCCGTCGTGTGCATATCGAGCATGAACTGGGCCAGCGCCCGCTCGAGCCGGGCCAGGGCGCCGGTGAGTATCACAAAGCGCGACCCCGACATGCGCGCCGCGGTCTCGAAATCCATCAAGCCCAGGCCCTCGCCGATATCGAAATGCTCCTTCGGCGCAAAATCGAACGACGGCACATCGCCCCAACGCTTGATCTCCTGATTGTCGGCCTCGTCAGTGCCGGCGGGAACCTCGTCCTCCGGCAGGTTTGGCTCGCCCGACATTAGAGTTTTTAGCTCTTCAACTCGATTTGCGGCAACAACTTCCGCAGCTTTGATTATGTCCTTGTTGACGGAAACTTTTTCCATCAACTCGCTTGTATCTTCGCCTTTGGACTTGGCTATTCCGATTCGTTTCGAGAGCGTGTTGCGGTGCTCTTGAAATTCTTGAAGAAGTTTTTTTGCTTCGCGCACCAACTCATCGAGATCGACAATCTCGCCGGCCATTGGCGCCAGGCCGCGCTTGGCGCGCGCCGCATCGAAGGCGAGCGGATCGTCGCGGATGATTTTCAGGTCGAACATGGGACTCTCGGGACGTTGAATTCTGGCGGGACGTTGAATTCTGGCGGGACGTTGAATTCTGGCGGGACGGTGAATTCTGGCTGGCCCTGTATACGCTGGCGCTGCCGGATCGTCTATCGCCCAGGCAGTCTAACGGCCCAGATTGAAATCGGTCTCCTCGACCGTGTCCTCGCCGCCCAAATCGTCATTGCCGCCGTCATCGGGAGCGTTGCCAGGATCATCGCCGCCTGAATCATCACCGCCTGGATCATCGCCGCCTGGGTCATCGTCACCCGAGTCATTCTGGGCCTCGGCCTTGGCGCGCTTGCGCTCGAGATGGCGCACCGCCAGGATCGAGATTTCGTAGAGCAGGATGATCGGCACCGCCAAGCTGATCTGGCTGAGCGGATCGGGCGGGGTCAGGATGGCGGCCGCGACGAAGGCCATCACGATAGAATATTTCCGTTTGTCGGCGAGCCCGTCCGCGGTCACCATGCCGGCGCGCGCCAGCAGGGTCAGCACCAGGGGCAATTCGAAGCTGATGCCGAAGGCGAAAATTAGCTTCATCACCAGGGAGAGATATTCGTTGACCTTGGCCTCGAGCTGGATCGGCAGGACGCCGTCGCCGCCCATGGTCTCGAAGCTCAGGAAAAACTGCCAGGCGACGGGCATGAGCATGTAGTAGACCAACGCGCCACCGAGGAAAAACAGGACCGGCGTGAGGACGAGAAACGGCAGGAACGCTTGTTTTTCGTTCTTATAGAGGCCGGGTGCGACGAATTTCCACATCTCGTTGGCCATGAAGGGGAACGAGAAGAACAGCGCCGCGAAGAAGGCCACCTTGACCTGGGTGAAGAACACCTCGGTCATGTCCGTGAAGATCATCCTGGCGTCTTCCCGCCCGGCCAGGGCATCGGCCAGGGGAGCAGCGAGGAAATCGAAAATTTCGCCGGCGAAATAGAAGCAGATTAAGAAGGCGACGAGCAGCGCCGCCACGGAGCGGATCAAGCGGTTGCGCAGCTCGATAAGATGTTCGAGCAGCGGCGCCTTGCTGTCTTCGATGTCGGCGTCGATTTGGGTTTCGCTGGCCACGGCCTAGGCGCTGGCCTGCGATTTAGGCGGCGTGTCGGCCTTCGGTGAACTGTCGGGCTTCGGCGAACTGTCGGCCTTTGGCGAACTGTCGGGCTCGGGCAAGGTGTCGGCCTTAGAACCCTCGGGCTTTGCCGGCGCGTCATCGTCCTTGGTGAGAGATTCGATATCCGCTTTGATCTCGCCGGTCGGGTCAATTGAATTGCCAATATCCTTCACCGGATCGAAGCTGCTCGCACTCTCGACAGTCTTCTTGACTTCGTCCAGTTCGGACTCGCGCACCATATCGTCGAAATTTCGTTGAAACTCGCGGGCCATGCGCCGCGCCTTGCCGGCCCATTTCCCGGCGTAGCGCAGGATTCGGGGCAGGTCCTTGGGGCCGATGATAATGAGGGCGATGACGGCAACAACCGCCATCTCGGGCCATCCGATATCAAACATGTTTTCTCATACCACGACGGCGAACGGCCAGCCGCGACGCGCTACGGCGTCAGCCTTCAGCCGCCTCGTCTTTCTTGACGGTGCTATCGGTTGAGTCCGCGGACGCAACGCTGTCGTCGATCTTCTTAGCCTCGGCATCGGGGTCTTCCTTCATACCTGATTTGAAGGCTTTGATCCCTTTTGCCATATCACCCATCAACATGGGGATCTTGCCGCGTCCAAAAAGAAGCAGGGCGATCGCAAGCACGATCAACCAATGCCAAATACTAAACGCTCCCATTCAACTATCTCCTAGGCTCTTTATCATGCCGGTCGGCAAGGCGGCGCATCATATGAGAAAGCGCGCGGCATGGCAACGCCACCCCGGCTATTCCTCGGAAGTGGGCTCGGCGCAGGGAAATACAAAGCTTTGCCGCACATCCAGGGTCAGCATGACCTGGGCGCCTTCAGCCGGGGAGTCGATACTCAGCACGCGGGCGCGCAATTCGGTGCCGTCGTCGGCCATGATGAGGGTGACGATGGACGTGTGACCCAACGGGCGGACCGCCGCGACGATGGCCGGCCTGCCGCCATCGTTAGAGAAGCTCAACGCCTCGGGCCTGATCAGCACATCGACCCGCGCCCCCTCATCGACGCCGTTCGAGTCCAGGCTGCCGAAGAGGCTCGGCACCACGCCGCCCTCGACGGTACCGTGCATGGCGTTCACGTCGCTCAGGAACCTGGCGATGAAGGCGTTGGCGGGCGCATTGTAGAGCTCGGACGGCGTGCCTTGTTGCAGGATGCGCCCGGCCCGCATGACCGCGATATGATCGGCCATGTACATGGCTTCCTCAGGATCGTGGGTCACGATCATGGTCGAGATGCCGGCCATGCGCAGGACCCGCAAGGTCTCGTCGCGCACCTGATTGCGCAGATGGATATCGAGCCCGGTATAGGGCTCATCGAGCAACAGCAGGCGAGGCCGGGGCGCCAGGGCGCGGGCCAGGGCGACGCGCTGTTGTTCGCCGCCCGACAGGGTGTGGGGGTAGCGTTCAGACAGGTCCGCGAGGCCGACAAGATCGAGCATCTGCTTCGGTGTGCCGAGCCGTTCGACCGAGGGCCGGCCCTTCAATCCGAAGGCGACGTTTTCGGCGACCGTGAGATGGGGAAACAGGGCGTAGTCCTGGAACACCAGGCCGACGCCGCGTTCCTCGGGCGGCATCGAGGCGCCGGGCCGCGCGACCTCGGACTCAGCGATGAATACACGGCCCTGTTGCACCGCCTCCAACCCCGCCGCGACCCGCAATACGGTGGTCTTACCACAGCCCGACGGACCCAGCAGGCAGACCAGCTTGCCCTCGCCGACCGTGAGATCGATCGAATCGATGGCCAAGACGCCGTTATAGGCGTGGCAGACGCCTTGCAGTGTCAGGGCGTCCATCAGGCCGCCTCTTTATCCGCCCAATGGCCGGGCCGCGACCGGGCGATGGCGAGGGAGAGCAAGATTACCGGCAGAATGCCGACAGCGACGATGGAGAGCGCCGCGGGGGCCGATTCGGCAAGCTGTTCGTCCTCGGCGAGCTCGAAGGCGCGCACCGCCAGGGTGTTGAAATTAAACGGCCGCATGATCATGGTGGCGGGCAGCTCCTTCATGACATCGACGAAGACCAGCAGGGCGGCGGTCAGCAGACTGCCCGATATGATCGGCATATGAACCCTGGCCAGGGTGGCGCCCGGCCCCAGGCCGAGGGTGCGGGCCGATCCGTCCATGGTCGGCGTCACCTTGCCCAGGCTGGCCTCGACCGTGTTGAAGGATATGGCGAGGAAGCGCACCAGATAGCCGAAGATCAGGGCCGCCAGGGTGCCGCTCAGGATCAAGCCGGTGGACAGGCCGAAGGCCTCCCGCATGAAGGCATCCAGGCGATTGTCGAGCCAGGCGAAAGGCACCAGCACGCCGACCGCGATAACAGCACCGGGGATGGCGTAGCCCATGGAGGATACCCGTGTCGCCCCGGCCATTAGCGGGCCAGGCCTGAGCCTGTGGCCATAAGCCAGCAGCAGCGCCACCGCGACGGCGATCACCGCCGTCGCCGAGGCGAGCATGACGCTGTTCGCCGCCAGGGTCAGGAAGTCGGCGTCGACCACGGTGGATGCGGTCTCCAGGGTCCAGGCGACAAGCTGTCCGCCGGGCAGCAGAAAGCCCAGGAAGATCGGCGTGAAGCAGGCGAGGAAGCCCCATGCCGCCGTCGTTCCACCGAGCTTGTAACGCGGCAGGGCGCGATAGCGGCGCGAGGTGTGATGAAACTTGCGTCCCCCCCGGGAGGATCGCTCAAACAGGATCAGCGCCAGCACGAAAAGCATGAGCGCGGCAGACAGCTGGGCCGCGGCGATCGGCTCGCCGAGCCCGAACCAGGTGCGGAAAATTCCGGTGGTGAAGGTCGATACCGCCAAATACTGCACCGCGCCGAAATCGCCGAGAGTCTCCATCAGGGCCAAGGCCAGGCCGCCGGCGATTGCCGGGCGGGCGAGCGGCAGGGCGACTTCGACAAAGCTTTGCCAGGGGCTGCGTCCCAGGGTGCGGCTGACCTCGATGACGCAGACAGATTGTTCGAGGAAGGCGGCGCGCGCCAGCAGATAGACGTAAGGATAGAGCACCACGGTCATGACCAGGACGGCGCCCCCCAGCGAGCGGATATCGGGGAACCAATAGTCGCCGCGGCCCCAGGCGAAGGCGTCGCGCAAGGCCGATTGAACGGGCCCCGCGAATTCGAACAGGCCGCCATAGGTGAAGGCGATGGCATAGGTCGGCACCGCGAGCGGCAGCAGCAACGCCCATTCGAACAGGGCGCGGCCGGGGAACTGGCACATGGTGACCAGCCAGGCGGTGGCGACGCCGATGGCCAGGGTACCCAGCCCGACGCCGATCATCAGCATCATCGTATTGGCCACATAGCCGGGCAGCACCGTGGCGGCCAGGTGACGCCAGACCTCGCCGGCGGGCACGAACAGGCTGGCCATGACCACGGCGATCGGCGTCGCGACCAGCCCGGCGACGACGAGCGCCGTTATGGTCCAGCCGTCGGGCCGCCGAAACGGCAGACCGGACAGGAAGCCGTTTGGCTTCGCTTCAGGCGCTGAAAGTGACAATGGCTATGTAACCCCTTGTGGTTGCCACGTTTTCAGAACAGCGGCGAACCCGAATATATGACAAATATGATTAACAATTGCAAATGATTCGCAACTAGCCCCTAGTTGCCAGGATCGATAGTGTCGTCGTCTTCAGAATCATTGGCCAGCGGCAGCTCCAGGCCCAAGCCCATGGAGAGGGGCGCATCGTCGAGCAGGCCGGCGGCGCGCAGGTCGGAGACGCCGGGCAGATCATCCAGGGATTCGAGGCCGAAATGGTTGAGAAAATCCATCGTGGTGACCCAGGTTGCGGGGCGTCCCGGAGTACGGCGATGACCGCGCGGCTTGATCCAACCCGCTTCAAGCAGGATATCGAGAGTACCTCGGCTGGTGGCGACGCCACGGATTTCCTCGATTTCGGCCCGGGTGACCGGCTGATGATAGGCGATGATCGACAGGGTCTCGATGGCGGCGCGTGACAGCTTGCGGCTGACCTCGACATCGCGCCGCAATACATAGGATAAATCCTCGGCCGTGCGCAGGGCCCAGCGATTGCCGACGCAAACCAGATTGACCCCGCGGCCGGCGTAGGCCGCTTCGAGCTCGCCGAGCAGCGCCGCAACGTCCACTCCCTCCGGCAAAAGCTCGGCCAGACCGGCCTCGTCGAGCGGCTGGGTCGCGGCAAACAGCAAGGCTTCGAGGATGCGCAGATTCTGCGGATCGTTGCTCATGACGGCTTCTCCACGCTCCGCATGAACAAGGGGGCGAAGGGCTTTGCCTGACGCAACCGCAGGCGTCCCTGACGGGTCAATTCGAGACAAGCGGCGAAGGTGGCGGCCACCGACGCCCGGCCGATCAGGTCATTGGCCAGGCCCGGCGGCAGGCAACTCGCCAGCCGCGTCCAGTCGACCAGCTTGCCCAGTCCGCCGGTCAGCCTGCGCAACGCCTGATCCATCGATTCGATTTGCGACGGCTCGACATTGAGCCGCCCGGCGCGGGTGCGGATTTTATAGCCGGCATAGCCGCGCAGGAGGTCATACAGGGTCGCCTCGAACACCGGGTTCCGCACCATGCGCAAGCCCTCCGGCGCCCCCCGCGCAAAGACATCCTGCCCCAACTGGGGCAGTGCGAAAATTTTCACCCCGGCCCCGCGCATGGCTTCGAGACGGCGCAGTTGGAACGACAGGGCGGCGGCAAGCTCCTCGCCGCTCGGCTCTTCATCGCCGGGCGGCTCGGGCAGCAGCAATCGTGACTTGAGATAGGCCAGCCAGGCCGCCATCACCAGATGATCGGCGGCAATGTCGAGATCGAGATCACGGGCGCGTTCGATATAATCGACATATTGTTCGGCGAGCTGCAGGATCGAGATACGCGCGAGATCAACCTTCTGCTGGCGCGCCAGGGTCAGCAGCACATCGAGCGGCCCTTCATAGCCGTCGAGATCAACCACCAGACGGCGCTCGTCATCTTCCCTCAGGCCGTCCCAGTGCGCCTCGTGTTTATCGTCACTCTCAAACGTCATCGTTTTTTGCTCAACCATGGCCGGTCACCGTCGCGATGAATTCGATAGCGAATCCGATAGGCGGCCCCATTATGGACGCTAAGGGGCTGATGGCAAAACCGAGAAGCGAACTTACCATCGGGACAATGAACAGCAGGCCGACCAGGATCAGCATGCCGAAGCGTTCCAGCTTGGCAAAACGGACCGCCAAAGGCATGGGCAACAGCCCGGTCAGCACACGGCCGCCGTCAAGCGGCGGCAACGGCAGCATGTTGAATATTGCCAGCACCACGTTGATCACCAGCATATTGGACAGGTTGTCACCGACCCAGCCGGCGGCGGCGGGCGGCAGGGTCACCACCAGATGGAACAGCAGGCCGGCAATGATGGCCAGGGCGATGTTCATGGCCGGCCCGGCCAGGGCGACCCAGACCATGTCGCGCTTCGGCGCCCCCAGCCGCGAGAAATTGACCGGCACCGGCTTGGCGTAACCGAACAGGATAGGCGCCTGCATCAGAAGCAACAGGCCGGGCAGAATGATGGTGCCGAAGCGGTCAATATGGCGGATCGGATTGAGGGTGATGCGCCCGAGCCGGCGTGCCGTGTCATCGCCCAGCCGGTCGGCGACCCAGCCATGGGCCGCTTCGTGGAACGTGATGGCGACGACCAGCGGGATCGCCCAAACGGAGATGGTGTAGAGCATGTCTTGCACAGGCTAGCCTAACAGTTCGTCGAGGCGCGCCGCGAGCGCTGCCCGATCTATGGGTTCGGGGGCCGTGCGCAGCGCTTCGGCGGCGTCGACTCGCCGGCGCGCGGGCCCGCTCAAGGGACCGACCGCCTCGGCCACCGCCGCCATCTCGTCGAGCCTGCCGTTGCAATGCTCCACCAGGTCGCAGCCCGCGTCGAGCGCCGCCGCCGCGCGCGAGGCCAGAGAGCCGCCCAGGGCCTCCATGGAAAGATCGTCGGAAAACAACACGCCGTCGAAACCGAAATCACCGCGGATGGTGCCCTCGATCAAAACCTTCGATACGGTCGCCGCCGCCTCGTCGATGGCGCTGTAGACCATATGGGCGGTCATCGCCCAGGGCCTGTCGCTGAGGGCGGCGAACGGCGCGAAGTCGCTCTCGCGGAGCGTTTCAAGCGAAGCATCGGTCCTGGGCAGGCTATGGTGGCTGTCAACGCTCGTCCGGCCGTGGCCGGGCATATGCTTGATCACCGGCAGGATGCCGCCGGCCATCAAGCCGTCGCAGACCGCGCCGCCCAATTCGGCGGTGGTCTCAGGATCGACGCCAAAGGCCCGCTCGCCGATCACGTCATGGGCGCCGGGGACGGGGATGTCGAGCACCGGCGCGCAATTGATGGTGATGCCGAGATCATAGAGATCGTCTGCGATCAGCCGGGCGTTTATGCGGGCCGCCTCGC
>ERZ813253.133-NODE-133-length-30044-cov-26.716081_pt1 | contig 30044 bp, 22 predicted proteins | sample MGYA00520893_ERZ813253 | MGnify/ENA primary metagenome ERZ813253 (study PRJEB31669, sample SAMD00080414) | marine metagenome | biome: oceanic hadal pelagic zone biome; feature: marine hadalpelagic zone; material: sea water | place: Pacific Ocean:Izu-Bonin Trench...
TCATTGGGTTTGAAAAATAATCCGGAATCTGTTCCCGCAAAAATATTACCATTACTTGCTATTGCAACCGAGTAAACTTTTTGTCCTTCCAACACAAACGTTCGTTGTTCCTGAAGGAATGATGGTATAATTATTGTTTCACTAGCAGAAAGGTTAATTGTATATATTGTAAGTAATATTATCAGTTTAGTCATTTATTAGACCTTTATTTCTATTAAATCCGCTTTGGATTATATTAAAAATGTAATTGTTCGTGTATAAGAAATCTATCTATTTTATTTGGATAGGAGTTAGTTAAAAAAACAACAACAGGACATAAAAATGGTAATAATACAGAAATCATCATTTAATAAAGTAATTTTTCTTCTTATTTTTATTACTACACAGATTTTCAGTCAAGAAATTTCAGGTACTGTAAATGATAGTCAGGGAAACCCTCTAATTGGTGCAAATGTAATAATTGAAGGAACCAATAATGGAGCGGCAGCAGATTTGAATGGATTTTTTACTATTGAATTTATACCGTTAGACGATTTTACAATTAGTGTAAGCTATATTGGATTTAAAACAATTAAAGTTACATATTCAAAAAATGATCCAATTACTAATCTCCAATTCACATTAATTCAGGGAAAACTTTTTGGAATGGAAGTAATCGTTTTAGCAAGGAAAAGAGAAGAAACTATTAAAGAAGTCCCCATTTCAATGGTCTCCATTGGGAAAGAAACAATTGAAGATATGGGTGCTACATCCATAGAAGATTTAACAGCTATTGTTCCTAATGTATTCGCTTATGATGATCAAACCGCGACGGGATTTAATATCAGAGGCATTACAGGAGGAGCACGGAATCCCGGAATGGCAACAGCCGAAGGTGTTTATTTAGACGGTGTAATAATGGGTCGTCCAAATTTTATTTCTTCAGATATTGTAGACCTTCAAAGTGTAGAATTTCTTCGTGGCCCCCAAGGAACATTGTTTGGTCGAAATACAGTATCCGGAGCTATCAATATGATTACAGTAAAACCATCCCCGGTTAATAGTAGTGCTTTTTTAATTGAAAAAGGTGATTTCGGTTATTTAAAAATGAAAGGATCAGTAAACTATCGTATAACAGATAAAATTTACGGAAGATTTTCAGGTTACTCATTCGATCATGATGGCTATTTAACTAATACATTTGATAATAGTCGTGAAAAATATAAAAATAACTTAGGAGGGAGATTTGCAATTCGTTCTGTTTCAACTCCGAAATTAACATTAGATATTAGTTATGATTTTCTTCAAGAAGATCTTAAAGATGTTGGAGGACATGTTTCAGATTGGAGGATTTCCAGTAATTCTAGTACATATGATGGTAAACCGCTGGATTCAATCATGATAGCCATGGATTCTATAATCATAAATGATGATGGAATTTATTCATTCAATTTTGATTCAACAGGCTACACTAAAAGAGATTTATGGGGGGTGACTCTCAATGCAAATTATAAATTAAATGAAAATCTAAATTTAATTTCCGTTTTTTCTTATCGGTCATCATTAGTTGTATGGTCAAATGATGAAGATCATACTGCATTGGATATAATGACTGGTAAGTGGGATAATCTTGGCGAACAATCCACATTTGAAATGCGATTGGTATCTGATCCCAATTCTCAACTTTCATGGTTAACAGGAGTATTCTATTATAATTTATATGAAAGACTGTTAGCGCCGGTTTATCCGAAACCATTATTTTTTCACTTAGTGACTGGTTATCCAATAATATTTTTTGAGAATTTTTATGGGGATGCAACAGTTATTCCCGAAGGAAAAGGGAATACTGTTAGTGTTGGAGCGTTTGTTTCAGTTGATTATACTGTTTCAGAAAAATTAACGTTGACAGCTGGCGCCCGATATTCTTTAGATAGAAAACACTTCAAATATAGACAAGATGGACTTTCGCTTTTTAATGAAATTCTATATGCAAATGTACCTTCAGATTCAAATGGAAATCTTATCGATGGCTACTTTGACAGCACAAAAACATGGAGCGCTTTTACACCTTCTTTCAATATAAAATATTCCATCACACCTTCAATTAATCTTTTTGGAACGATTTCCAAAGGATACAAAAGTGGTGGTTTTAATACAGACTATGTTTCCAGTTATGAATCAGTTGCAACGCCCTTTAAACCGGAATATATAACGAATTATGAATTGGGAATCAAAGGGGGTAATCAATCAAATACTCTTTTTATAAATGGTGCTTTATTCCGCATGGAATACATAGATATGCAAGTGAGTCAGTTCCAGGATTTATTTGAAGGTTATTCAATTAGTAATGCTGGTAAAGCAACTATTACTGGATTAGAATTGGACTTTTCGTTACGGTTATTCAATAATTCATTAACATTAATTGGCGGTTTTGGTAGGAATGAAGCCATTTTTAATGAATTTCATGATGGTTACTTTAATGGTTATTGGAATGAAGGCGAAGAATATACTGATGCAAATGGGAATGGAGAATACGATGATGATGAAGAATTTATCGATATGGACAACGATTATTCAGGTGAGCATATAAGTACGTTTCCAAAGCAATCCTGGAGTTTAATGGCGGATTTTCGGATGCCTATTAATAGTAAAATGATGTTTGTCACACAACTTCGCAGTGATTATATAGATGAAAAATTATCACAACTTTCTACAGATAAAGATGCAAATTTATTAAGAGATGATGCCCGCACATTGGTTAATGGACATTTCGGTATTGAAACAGAATCATGGGGTGTTTTTGCGTGGGGTGAAAATCTTATGGATACAGAATATATTATTAAACAGGGTGTGAATGGATATCTTGGTTTTATTGAACAATTATGGGGACAACCTCGATTATTAGGTATTCGAACAACATTTAAATTTTAATTATTAATTTAATAAATAAATAGAAGAATAGAAGGAAACGTCATGTGGTTTTAGGGGGGAGTAGATTATTTTATCATTATTTTTTATCTTATAGGCACAGTCCTATTTGGGATATATATCGGTCCTAAAATGTAATCCGGGGATGATTATTTTTTAGCAGGCCGATCATTGCCATGGTGGGCAATTGGCATGTCGTTGGTTGTTACAGATATTAGAGCCGTGGATATGGTGGGTATCGCCGGCGCAGCTTATTTATACGGCATTGTTCTTGGGAATTATGATTGGCTGGGAAGTGTCCCTGTCATGATTATCGGTGCATTTTTATTTATTCCCATGTTTTGGAGATCGAAAGTCAGTACAATACCTGAATGGCTGGGAGCGCGTTATAATCAAAGCGTTAGAACCATTTCTGCCGTGATTTGGGGAGTTGTAACAGCTTTTGGATTAGGTGTCACATTGTATGCTACAGCGCTCATGTTTAATCTATTATTGGACTTAAATCCAAAAGTGGTCGTTGTTTCTGAATCTCAAATTGTTCGAGAAAAAGTGGTTGCAGCAACAGATGCAGGTAAAACGCACGATTTCATTTTTCTAAAAGATTATGATCTGATTCAACAGGTGGTTGAAGATAAAGATCCAAATTTAGTATTAATCCATACAGAAAAAGTTGGAAACACTGAGATGGAAAATTTAATGTATTCTTTTAGTGAAAATGAAATTAATGCTGAATGGGGAAAATCTATGATGGACCGAGCTCGAGCACCCACATGGTCACTCATGTATTCCATAATTATTATGAGTGTATTGATTGGTGTTTATACACTTTTCGGTGGATTGAAGGCTGTAGTTTACACGGATGTTCTTCAATGTATTGTTATGTTAAGCGGGTCGTTGTTTGTCTTATTTTTTGGAATTTATAAAATGGGAGGAGTTAGTGAATTTATATCAATTATTCAATCATTAGGTCCCAGAGCTCAAGACCATTTTGAACTCATTTTATCTGTAGATACAGCCACGCCTCATCCGTGGTCAGGTATTTTTCTTGGTCTTGGTTTGGTTCTTGCGAATGCATATTGGTTTGGAAATCAGAATATGGTCCAACGAACTTTGGGTGCAAAATCAGAAGCAGATGCAAAAGCATCATATATATTTGTTTCTTTTTTGAAAATTCTCATTCCTTTTGCCATGGTTATTCCCGGAATAATAGCTTTAGCGCATAATCCTAACATTACCGATGCGGATAAAGCTATGGCGACATTGGTAAAAGATATTTTACCCACTGGGTTATTAGGTATTTTCTTTGCCGCATTTTTGGCGGGGCTTATGTCATCTGTCGATTCAGCTCTTAATTCCGGTGCAACCATTTGGACGAAAGATGTTTACCAGAAATTTGTAAAGCCAGATGCATCTCCGGAACATTTATTGGTTGTTGGAAGATGGATTACTGGAGCCATGTTGGCGATTGCCATTTTCTTTGCTCAATATGCAACTCGCTTTGAAAGTATTTACGATTTAAGCCAAACCATTTTATCTTTATTTCAAGGTCCCAGTTTAGCCATCATTGTTTTAGGTATGCTTTGGAAACGGGCGACGGGAAAAGCTGCACTAATTTCATTAATTTCAGGTGTTATTTTTGCTGGAACGCTTATGTGGGTGAACAGTAATGCTTCTGTTCCCTTATTTCAAGTATCGGAACCCTTCTTGTATGTAGCGTGGTGGTCATTTGTTCTATCAGTTGTTATTGTTGTAGTGATAAGCTTAATGACTCCTCCCGAACCGGAATCAAAACTGAAAGGATTGGTCTACCGTTATGAATAATATTTTATTATCTGCTACAGCAATAGCAGACACAATAGCGAATCTGTTTCGTGGTATGGGTGATGTAATGCGCGGCTGGATGCTTGCCATTCCCATGAGTGTTGCAAAAGGTGTTTTTATCGTTTATTTTTTATTATTGATATATTGGATAATAAAACTACCGGAAAATGAAGTCACCTTATCATTAGAAGGTGGAAAAACGATTCATTTAAGACCATATGCTCTTACCTCCTTGGCAATAATTATTGTGATTTATCTCGTTTTTTAGACACTCACTTTTATAATATTATGAAATCAAACTTCATTTGCGGAACATTAGAGGGGTTTTATGGTCGACCATGGCGATTGGACCAACGATTGCAGCTTTTCGAATGGATGCACGAATGGGATGGTATGAATACATACATGTATGCCCCGAAAGATGATTTATACCATCGAAGTAAGTGGAGAGAATTATATCCAGATAAAGAATTATCAGTTCTGAAAAATTTAATCCAATCGTGTCATAAGAAAGAATTGGATTTTATTTATGCCATTGCACCGGGTTTGGATATTATGTATTCCGATGAAAATGATTGGAATTTCCTTGTTAAGAAAGTAAACCAACTTCGTGAAATAGGGTGTAAGCAATTTGCTATTTTGTTTGATGATATTCCTTCAAAGTTATCCGATAACGATCAAAATTCATTTTCATCTTTCGCACGTGCACATGCGCATATAACGAATCGACTTTTTAAACACCTATCAGGTTTATCACTATTATTTTGTCCCACAGTGTATTGCGGCCAAATGGCAGACTATGATGTTAAAGGAAACGCGTACCTCAATGAATTAGGAGAATTACTTCATGAAGAAATTGGGATATTTTGGACGGGCCCAAAAATTGTTTCTGAAGAAATCACAGTGGAATCCATTAAAGAATTACAGCAGGTAATTAAACGAAAACCCATTATTTGGGATAATCTTCATGCTAATGATTATGATATTCGACAAATTTTTCTTGGCCCATACAGTGGTAGATCATTAGAATTAAAAATAAAGTAGCCGGTATTTTAAGCAATCCTAATTGCCAGTTTTGGGCGAATTACAACCCATTGCGAACCTTATCCATGTACATTATTGAATCAGAATCATGGAATCCACGACAAGCTTATTTTGATTCATCTGAAGAATGGATGCAATATTTTGGGAATGATGAATTAACAGTCGATGAAATTCAATTATTGGGTGATTGTTTTTATACGCAGGGTCAAAAGGGAGAATTAGGGATAAAACTTGTGGAAAGTGTTGAGTGTTTTATGAAAAATAATCCATCCGAATGGGGTTCACATTTACAAAATTTTATAAAACTTGAGGCAAATTTGAATTCATTATGTAAGAAACTTCTGGCTGTCACAAATAGAGATTTATTGTATGACTTTTATCTGACTATATGGGAGTTAAAAGAAGAAACGGAATATGTTTCTAAATGGGTAGAATGGAAGCAATCTGGAAAGGGAGAATTTCAATCACCGGAAATTGTTCCAAGACGGAAGGGAATACTATATGAGTTTCAAGATATAATACATTCTGATTAGATTTAATATTTAAAGTGTAAATTGTATTATAACATTTCGTTATAAAATCAAATTTTAAAGGATCTCTGACTATTTTTAGAATAACAGTTGATCACAATTGGATAAAGAATTTTAATGCCCTCTAAAACCAAAAAAACGTTTAAGGATCTTGGACTTTCTGTAAAAGTACTTGATGCAATAAATAGAAAAGGGTTCGAAGAACCAACTGAAATACAAGAACTGACTATACCGGTTATGTTACGAGATGATTCAAATATCATCGCTCAAGCCCAAACCGGCACAGGAAAAACGGCTGCATTTGGACTTCCGCTTGTCGATATGATTGATGGGAATCTCAAAACGGTTCAAGCGTTGATTCTGGTCCCTACTCGTGAATTAGCCATTCAAGTCTCTGAAGAAATCAATTCACTTAAAGGAAGTAGCAATATTAAAACAACTCCTATTTATGGAGGACAATCCATTGATCAACAGCTTCGTAGGTTGAAAAAAGGTGTTCATATAGTAGTGGGGACACCTGGACGAATTATAGATCATCTAAAAAGAAAAACCTTAATATTGAGTAATATTGAACATTTAATACTGGATGAAGCAGATGAAATGTTGAACATGGGATTTATAGATGATATGGAAGAAATTTTCAGGTTCACAAACCCACATAAAAAAACCTTATTGTTTTCAGCAACAATGCCGCAAAGAATAAAGGTACTTGCTAACAAATATATGGAAGGATACGAACTTTTAGCTTCAACGAAAAAACAACTAACAACGAATCTAACTGAACAGATTTATTTCGAAGTTAAAGCGTCCGATAAGTTTGAAGCATTATGCAGAATTATTGATATTGAAAATAATTTTTATGGATTGATATTTTGTCGAACCAAAAAAGATGTTGATTCAGTGGTTTCACATCTTAAAAATAGAGGATATGGGGCAGATGCAATTCATGGCGATATTACGCAATCACAACGTGAGCGCACCTTAAACAGTTTTAAAAGAAAAAATATAAATACATTAGTCGCAACAGATGTTGCTGCCCGAGGGATTGATGTCAATAATTTGTCCCATGTTATCAATTATTCTCTTCCGGGTGATTCAGAAGCGTATGTTCATCGCATCGGGCGGACAGGACGTGCGGGAAATGAAGGAACAGCCATTACATTTATAACACCCAGTGAATATAAAAAGTTAATGTTTATCCAGCGGAAAGCAAAAACGGACATAAAAAGATCAACTGTACCAAAAGTAGAAGATATAATTAATGCAAAGATTTCTAAAATTGATGAAGATATTCTTTCCATGGCAGGCAAAGAAATAGATTCCAATTATTTTAACTGGGCAAAGAAGCTACAAGAGAATAAGCACCCTACTGAAATTATAGCTACTATCTTGCATTATTGTTTTAAAGATGATTTAAATCCCAAGAATTACGGTGAGATGGATGAATCGTTCAAAAAAAGAAAGTCTGTTGATCTGAAGGGAAAAACCAGATTATTTGTTGCTCTGGGAAAGAAAGATCAACTTAACCCAAAAAAGTTAGTCAGTCTTATTACTAAAAAAGTATCGATTCATGAAAATAAAATTAGCGATGTTCAAGTATTAGATAATTTCTCATTTATAACTGTTCCATTTGAAAAAGCGGAAGAAATGATAGCAAGTTTTAAGAAACGAGGTCGGAAGCAGTTGATTTCTCATGTAAAGAAAGGAAAGAAATTTAAACGTTAAATTTCAATTATTTTTTTAGTTAATCGGCTTTTTTCAGCTGCAAATGCCATTAAATGACTCTCTAAAGATGTTTCAATGGATGATCCAAATATAGTAGGGTCATTTGTTTTAACTGCAAGAATGAATTGCTTCATTAATCCGAAATCTCCTCCACCGTGCCCCATCACATCTTCTGTTTTGTTTACCCATACAATTTCATTTGTCTGATCTTTAAAATTACTTAAAGAAATTGTTTCAAAATTTCCAACCATTTCGCCCATCGTCCCCATGATTCTCGTTCTTCGGTTACCATCTGTGAATGCAGACATGGTAAAAGAAGCGGTCACTTTATTTTTAAATTCGATATTGACCACTTGATGATCCACAACATTATTATCGCTTTTATATACACATCGACCATATGGTCCTTCTCTCAATGCTTTTTCTCGTCCTTCTTTGGAGAAATCATTTGTAATTACAGATACAGGCCAATCGGTGATATCCATATTTAAATACAATTTTAATGCTGAATATGGACACTCCTTTTCAACTTCACAGCCATCAATGCATCTTTCAGTACTGCCTCCAGGTGCATTTTCGTTTTTAAAGTGTTTTAAAGATCCGAATGAAGATATATGTTTACACGGTGAATCAGCAAACCATCGCAGTAAATCCAAATCATGACATGATTTAGCTAATATCATTGGAGATGATTCCTCAAGTTTTCGCCAGTTACCTCTAACATACGAATGGGCCATATGCCAATAATTAACAGGTTCTAAATGCTCTATTGATACAATATCCCCGATAAGTCCTGTATCGATGATTTCTTTCATTTTTGCATAATGAGATGTAAATCGTAAAACATGACATAATCCAAAGATTTTATTAGTATTAAATCCAGCTTCAGCTAACTTTCTGCAATCATCTTCTGATGTAGCCATTGGTTTTTCGAAGAGGACATGATAATCCAAATTTAATGCTGTTAATGCAGGTTCAACATGCATCTGATCTCATGTGCAAATGATAACTGCATCAGCTAGCCGTTCATTATTTAATGCTTCTTCCCATGATTTAAAGCAATTGGAAGAGTCAAGTTTATATTCATCAGCGAAGAGATTTCTTGTTAGGTCATTGGGTTCGGCGACTGCAACAATTTCCATTTCATTAGGAAAGGATTTACTGTAAGAGGCATACGTGTTTCCACGGTTACCTGCGCCAATAATTAAAATTCGAACGGGTTTCGTAAATAGGGCTTTTAATCGAGCGTAGAATTTGTAAACTTTCTATTCAATTTTCCACTATGAGAATGAAATTTATTAAATATCAATTTTGTTTGATTATCATTATTTCAGGAATGATATCTGCTGAAGAACTGCCGAACAATTGGGAGGCATATTGGGTAAAATCATGCCAAACAGTCGTAATGAATCAAACGAATCAAAGAATTTTAGGAATAGCTGCTTTGGCAGCATTAGGCGCTACACAAATAGATTTGAAAGTGAAAGGCTATGCTCAATCAGAAGGATTGCTTTCCAAACCTGTATCTCATTTTGGCGATAAAATCGGAGGAGCTTGGGGTCATTGGATTTTGTGGTCATCAATTTTAACAACATCATTGATAAATGGTGAAAACAAGGATGATTTTATTTCCAAAATGCAATTTTCCACATTGGCCATGCTAACAAACGGAATCATAACTGTTGGGATGAAGCGATCTTTTGGTAGAGAACGTCCGAATGGAAGCTGTTGTCAGTCCTTTCCCTCAGGTCATACATCTCATAGTTTTACAATTGCTGCTATCGCACATGAATTATATGGTGAAAGTGTAGGAATACTAGCGTATGGACTTGCTGCTTTGGTTGCTGTCAGTCGCATTAATGATAATAAACATTATTTAAGTGATGTACTATTTGGTGCAGCAATGGGGTCTACAGTTGGTCGAGCATTTGCGTTGAATTATAATGAGATTGAAGATAATATCGGTATAACACCTTACATGCAGTTAAAATTTACGTTTCCATTATAAGGGTTTATTGAATGAAAAACCGTATTTTCATATTTAGTATATTATTATCGTTAGGGTGTTCTCAAAATAATCAATTTAATCTAAAGCCACCACGGGGATATCCTAATTTTACACTTTTAAAATGGGCAGCGTACCTTGGCTTTTTGGACTTTGTTGATCTAGAACCGGAAATTCCTGATTCGATTCAAGTTTCACGAGATATTGTTTATAAGGAAACGGACCAACGCCCATTAAAATTAGATATTTACAAAGATAAATTCCTCGTTGAACCTGCACCTGTCATCATCTTTATTCACGGCGGAAGTTGGACGACAGGAGGAAAAGAAGATTATTTGATTTATTGTTTAGCTTATGCCCAAAAGGGATATGTTACGGCATCATTGTCTTATCGATTTTCCCAAGAAGCTATTTTCCCTGCTGCTGTTGAAGATATCATTTGCGGAATTAGGTGGATAAAGGCTCATGCAAGCGAATATGGAATTGATTCAAGCAAAGTGGCTCTTGTGGGTGGATCCGCCGGTGGTCATTTGGCCATGTTGGCTGCATACACGGCAGATGAATCTTATTTCGCTTCTGGTTGTGATGAAAATGCAGTGAGTACTGCTGTCCAAGCGATAGTAAATATTTATGGTCCATCAGATTTAACGACAGATTTTGCAGTAGCACAGGGTGCAACACCAAAATTCATGGGAGCTACTTATGATGTAAATCCGGATATTTATAAAGTAGCCTCACCTATAACATATATAACACCCGATGACCCACCTACGTTAACATTGCACGGCACTATTGATAAAATTGTACCCATTACTCAAAGTGATTTTCTTGATAAAGCACTAATTACAAATGATGTAATTCATGAATATCATAGATTAAAAGGATGGTCTCATACAATGGATGCTTCTGTTCCTGTGAACGAATATGCTCAAAAGGTCATGACTCGGTTTTTTAATGAATGGTTGAATGGAGATGATTAATGAAAAAATTAATAATATTCTTAATGAGTACATTAATTGTTTTTGAAAGTAATGCAAAAGATATACGGATGTTAACCGGTAATAATTGGGCTGAAAAATTAGGTTATCCGAAAGGAAGCCGAGTTGTGATACTTCATGCAGATGATATTGGAATGTGCTATGAAGCGAATCATGCAGCAAAAAAATATCTGCTAAATAATGAAATTCAATCCGCAGCTGCTATGGTACCCTGTCCTTGGTTTGATGAATTTGCAAAGTGGGCTGTAGCCAATCCAGATGAAGATATTGGTTTACATTTAACACTAACAAGTGAATGGCAGACTTATCGCTGGGGTCCTATTTCAAATCCAAGAGATGTCCCAGGATTAATCGATAATGATGGTTACTTATGGCATACAGTGTCAGGCGTTGTAACTCATGCATCATCTGAAGAAATTGAAGTAGAAATTAGAGCCCAAATAGATCGAGCAATCCAAGTTGGAATGAAACCTGATCATATAGATACACATATGGGGACACTTTTTGCGAGAACGGATTATGCATATGTATTTTTCAAAGCAGCTATGGATTATAATATTCCGGCAAATGTTATTGAATTTACTCCTCTTGTGGTGGATAAATTTAGAAAGCAAGGTTATCCCATTACCGATGAGATGATTAAATATTCGCATGAATATACTCTTCCTAAACTCGATGATTTTTATTCAGTCCCCAATGGCAGTACATATGAAAACAAAAAAGCTAATTTTTTCAAATTAATTCAAACTTTGAAACCGGGGATATCAGAAATAATTTTTCACTCATCAATTGAATCAGAAGGGTTAAAGAAAATTACAAACTCCTGGCAGCAGCGCGTATGGGAAGCAGAAATGTTTTCAGATCCGAATGTGATTCAATTTATGAAAGATGAAGGGCTCATTTTTACTAATTGGAAAGAAATGATGGAACGGTTTAATGAAAGATTGAAGAATTGAAAATTATTAAACGAATTTTAATTGGAATTGCTATTTTTCTTATCATCGGATTTGGATATTTATACAATAATATTTCGGATAGACATCCAGATTACACAATTGATTTAGTTATAAACACAACAGATGCTCCAAGAGAGATTAAAGTTGGTTTCGCAAAAATATCAATATCGCCCGAAATAATTGATACATGGAATGATGTTGACGGTAATGCAAAGTATGATCCTGAAAAAGGGGACTCGTATAATGATCTAAATGGAAACGGGGAATTTGATGCTGTTTGGATAGCTGGATTTCATAATCGACGCCCGGCCCAAGGAATTCATGATGATATTTGGGCAAGAGTCATGATTGTAGATGATGGACGAACACGAATTGCTATCGTCGGATTGGATGCAGTGGGTTTTTTGCATGATGAAGTTGTAGATATCCGTAAAGCATTGCCTGAAGATTTAGATATTGATTATACAATTGTTTGCAGTACGCACAATCATGAAGGACCGGATTTGGTCGGTATTTGGGGTGAAAGCCCATTTAAAAGCGGTGTTGATGCTGAATATATGGAGTATGTAAAAGATAATACTGTTACGGCGATTCAACGTGCAGTAGAAAACCTTCGTCCAGCGAAACTTCGATTTGCTCAAGATCTTGAAAATGGCGCAAATTTTGTAATGGATACGCGGTTACCCGAAGAAATGGACCCGGGAATTCGAATAATACAAGCCATTGATCTTGAAGCAGACACAACACTCGGTTCACTTATTTCTTGGGGGAACCACCCAGAAACATTGTGGAGCGATAATCTACTTATCAGTTCAGATTTTCCCCATTATATCAGAGAATCAGTGGAAAAGGGGATTAATAGAAATGGAAAAGTATTGGCAGAAGGTCTGGGAGGCATAGCCGTGTATATCAGCAGTTCGGTGGGGGGACTCATGACCACTCGGCCCAGTTTTTCTATTCCAGATCCATTTACAGGAGAGAATTTATCGGGTGCTACCTTTGAAAAGACCGAGGCGCAAGGACAACAAATAGGATTATTGGTTTTGAATGCGTTAAAGAGTGATAAGGTAGTCGAAATTGAAAAAGCAAATATCAATTTGATTGCAAAAACAATTTCTATTCCCTTGGAAAATAATAATTTTAAGCTTGGGTTTGCGTTGGGCGTTATTAATCACGGCACGATGGGTTGGATGAATGTTCGAACTGAAGTGTCCGCATTTAAAATTGGTCCGGCAAGCTTTATAACAGTCCCCGGAGAAATTTATCCAGAAATTGTGAATGGTGGTGTTGTGTCACCACCCGGGCAAGATTATAGAATATCGCCATTAGAAGTGCCGCCGTTACGCTCATTTATGAGTGGAAAATTCAAATTTGTATTTGGATTAGCAAATGATGAGATTGGATACATTATTCCAAAAAGTGAATGGGATGAAGAACCGCCTTACTTGTATAATGATAATGATTCACCCTATGGTGAAGAAAATTCGCTGGGGCCTGAAACAGGTCCAATTGTATATAATCGTATTGTGGAATTATTGAGGATTCTAAACAATGAATAGTAATAACCATATGAAGATTTCGGGATATAGTGGAATGATTGGATCAATTCAATTTATTATAATCCCAATAATTGCTATGTTTTTTTATGGCGGTGGAACAATTTGGAATCATGATGCAATCGGTTACACATTTTGGGAAAATTTCTTAAGTGATTTGGGCAGAACATTTGCCCATAACGGTGTTGAAAATAATATATCAAGCCCACTATTCAATACATCTCTTGGGTTGTTTGGTACCTCTATTGTTTTACTGCATTCTTCTACATTTCGTTTATTTAAATCTGTTTGGGGTTATTTAATAACACTTACAGGAATAATTTCCGGAATTGGAATGATTATTATCGCTTTAGCACCAGACAATGTGCTCCACGATCTTCATATGTTAGGCGTGTGGGTTTGGTTGGTAGCCTTATTAATTATAGCTGTACTTATTTTTATCTATGATTTTCGTTCAAAAGAAAGAAACCAGCATTTTGTAATTATAAGCTTAATGATGGCCATTCTTGTTGGATATCATATTTCACAAGGGTTTATGGATGTGCGAGGACCTTTAATTGTGGCAACTCAAAAGGTAGTTATATATTTAAATTGTGCTTGGTATTTATGTTTAAGCAGTCGATTTCTGGATCAAGGGAAAATGATTTAATTCTTTATGAATAAAATTATTTAACAATCGCTAAAGTTCCTTTTTGTACTTTTCCATAGCTCGCCGGATCGAGAGATTCAACAACCCAAAAGTAAATACCACTCACAATTCGTCCGGAAAATGAGATGGTTTCCTGTCGCCATGATTCTTCTGCAGATAAAGCATTCAAATGTTTTTTCTCAAAAATGAGATCACCTGATGCTGAATAAATCCGAATGATACAATTTTTTGGTAAGTTTATAAAACGAAGTTTATACGGATCTGATGCATCGGGATACATATGAGCAGGATCGTTGTAGTCTAAACGATATGGATTTGGTACCACTTTTATTGGAACCGACATGCTATCATATTGGGCGTTTGATGATTGAAACGGTGTAACTGCAATAACATTTTTTTGTTCTGGAGATGAACTTCCGCTTTCTAACGGTAGAATAGGTCCTATATCAATTCCATTTATATCATACCAATGATCGTGTCCGGAATCATACGTATGAACGCTATAGTAGTAGTTATATCCAGAAAATGAATTTGAATCAGTATAGGAATAAATACCTGTATTTTTATTATAGTATGTAGAATCTCCAATGGGAATTTCTATTGCAAACTCCCATGGACCATAGTGCCAGTAATGAGATGCTGGCCATGATTTGTAAATTCGATAACCGCGAACATCTTTTGCTTCATCGCCTTCATAGTCCGGATCCATAGCATCTTCAGCTTTATTTGTCCAATTGACGACAACTTGTCCTAATCGGGTATTGCTAAACCAAATATCCACATCCGGTGGAGGATCGGGAATATCATAATTATTTTTATAAGCAAATTTGGCTTGTTCAAAATTTCTAAATAATGATCGTTCTCCCAGTTTTATTTCAAGCTTAGCTTCTGGTTTTAATGACCAAGTTATTTCATCTTCCCCCAACCAGTCGGGAGCAGATCCGCCTACAAATGCTATAACAAGTTTCGCTTTTTGACCAGGCTCTAATCTGTACGGACCAAAAACAAGTGCATGCATTTTTAAATCGGGATTATCCGGAGGTGTTCGTGTAATATCATTTTCATCGTGTCCTATAACCATATTAAACATTTCAGTATCTGTATGTTCTAATGAGTTAGGGTCTTCATAATCGAATTGATTAATATTTCCATTATGCCACCATTTCGCATATACAGGCTGTGCGTTAGAGGAAGGATGGACAAAATCCCCATCAGGTGTATAATCTAATATCCCCATGCCAATATATTGATATGCTAATAATTGATTATGTACTTGACCATGATAACCACCACTTGATGCAGATGTTCGTCGATTTGCAACTTCAAGATTGTATGGTTGACCCGTATCATTCCAGTTGGTCCCCACCCAAACATCATCCCGCTGATAAAACATAATCTTATCAGTATAATTATCCGTGAATTCTGATTCATCAGCTGTGAATGTATCTGCTTTTGTATAGAAAAACATGTCGTCATGAGTTTGTTCTCTGTTGTGCCTCCAGTCACTCCAGTTCATACCATGTCCTTCAGCCCATTGATGACCCATTGAATTAAGGCTGAAGGCATTCATGAGTGAAAAATATGCAGGGTCTAAAATTTTAGTGCCGGTATTTTCAAAGATAAGTTCTTGAATAATAAAATCATCAAAATCAGGATAACCCCAGGCGTATGCTTTGCGGGTGACTTGAATCCCGGTTTTAGTTGTCCATTGACTAATGATTATTTCTTCAGGTGTGTCGTCATTTGCAGAATATTTATTATATCGATAATTGTGAATTTCGACAGGTTCGCTGCTTTGGATACTATAATGATATGGTGAATAATTACTTCGTTCAATATTTGGGTATGACGAATCCCCTAAAACGGATTCAGGCGCATTACGAATATCATATGGTTCAGGGTCCACATCAATTGTCACATTTCTTGGTCCGGAATATGAAACCAGTGTATCGCCCATATCGTCAACAGCGAGTATCCAAACACCTTGCCCTCTGGAACTTTGGGGAATTGTTGCTCGAGGCATTTCTAGAACATTCGGATCATTATTAATATAGGCTTCAATATCAAGAAAATATTCTACAAAGTCCGGACCAACTCTCGACATATTACCCGGATAGGTTAAACTCTCTTGGCTATGACTATTTGATTCTCCTCTGTTCCCACCGCCGTCCATACCATTATTGCGGTATGTAGACCACATTTTCCCTCGAGTCAGATTCCGGGGAGCGTACCCATCTATCATATCTGCTTGAGCGAAAAGAGTTGTAAATAACAGCCATAATAAAATGAATATAATTGATAGAATTTTCATGAAATTGTCAGTATTAATCTCTGAATAAGTTCGACAAAGTAAGCACCATTATAAGGACCAAACCAATTCATGATAAATGTTTCGTATTCATGTAAATCATACCATATATCTTTAGTAATGTATCCTATATAACCGCCATTGAAGCTGGTAGCGATAAAATGAATTCCAAGGGGATCCGTAACGGACTCGATTTCGGGAATTAACTCACCCGAAAAATCACAGGGTGTACCGGCGAAAACAATATTTCCAATTTTTAAAATAGAAATATATTGAGGCGATTGTTCAGATAAGAGATTAAATACCCATGGTCGGAATCTCCAATTCGTACCTATTCTCCAATGAGGATCACGAAGAGAGAAATTGAATTGAATTGTTTTGATATTTGATTCAGTTTTTACGGTAATATCTAAATAATCTTCCTTAATCATATTTTTTAAATTACTCGCAAGCCAAGCAATACGATCATATTGGCCATTTCCGCCACTTTCAGGGCGATGACTGCCTACACCACCGGCACAAAAAGCCGCAAAGTCTACATTAGGTAACGATTCAAGCGAATCCACTAAAGCACCGGGGTAATCTCTTGAAAATCGCATTTCATCTCCAGATAAACAAGTGGCATGAGCTGCAAAAGTTGTAATAAATGCAATTTCACCAGATTCTTTTTGAAGTTTGACTACTCGCAACCAGGGATCAATAATCCCTTTTTCCCCTACAAGTCTGTTCGTGACAAATTCATTTGCATCATATTTATTAAATCCAATCTGTGCTTTCTCTATATTCAATTCAGCCATTTGAATTGTCTTAATTATAGTGTCTGTTAAATAATCAATAACGTTTGGGTCGAAATCTCCAGCGAATTTATTTCCAATCCAACTATCTGCCCATGAACCCACGGAGCAATGCGTATGCGTAGCTGATAAAAAAATGTTATTTATGCTATATCCAATTTTCTCTACTCTATCTTTTAGTTCAATTGTAACAGCTGGTGGTACAAGCAGAGCATCCAGGGTAATAAGAGCAGATTTTGTTATTCCATTATCAAATACAAATCCTCGAACCCAAAGAGAATCGTGAACACCAGTGGAAAGAGCTCCTTTTCTACTGCCGTATCCAGATAAGGGAACAGGGTAGGAGGGAGTCATATTTGTTTTTGCCCATCCGGTTTTGAAATAAAGCCCATTACCACCAGTTTTTATAGAACGAATGTTCTCGAGATCAGAGATAGCTTTTTGGTAATATGCTGTTTCGTGAACATGAGTTCGATCTACAGTTGTGATTGTTGAAATGCCGAGAATAATTAGTATGCCGAAAAAGTTTATCAACATTTTTTTCATTTTACAGAAATGTTCTGTTTATTCAAAATGAATATGAGACTGTCAGGATAATCAGTAATTATACCATCAACGCCCTCATTTATTAATTTTTTCATCGTTTGTGTTTTATTAATTGTCCATGGTATTACTTTAAACCCGGCAGATTGTATTTCGTATACAGTGCTCCCTAAAAATCTTGAATCAGATGGCATAATTAATCTCCAAGAAGGGGAAAAAATATCTATATATTGCTTTGCTTCTTCTAGGACAGCTAAAGATGTGCCACCAACGTGTTCAAAATGAATTCCATTTAACCAAGGGGATGGCGTTGATTCATTTACAGATTTATATGAAGACAATCCCATGAGACCGGCTAAAAGGATGCTGGGATTCTGTTTCCGAACATAATCTAAAATATCCCATTGGAATGATTGAATATTTACGTGAGATGATCGGTTATTAATGTCTATAACTTTCAAAACAGCATCTGCAAATTCAGTAATTGAGTGTGTAGAAAGGTTATTAGGATTTGTTTTTAATTCTATATTACACCAAATATCTTTTTCTGGATATTCAATCAATAAATCGAAGAGTTCCTGTAAAGTAGGAATTTTCTCACCAGGAATGTTCACCCTTGGAGGTTCAGGAAATCTAGATAAATCTGGATTTAATGTCCCGCAATCAAATGATTTTATTTCAGCTAATGTAAGATCCTTAATGAATGGGCCATGACCTAATGAGTCAAGAAAAATAGGTTGCCCATCTAGTTGTAAACATAACTGTGGATTTATTGCCGTGTCATGAAATATAATGGGGATACCATCTTTTGTAACGCCAATATCTAATTCTATAGTTGTAACACCTAAACTTATAGCAGTACGGAAACCAGCCAGTGTGTTTTCTGGAGCAAGACCACGTGCTCCGCGGTGTCCTTGTATATCAATTGAGGTTTTCGGATTCAAAAGGTTCAAAGAATAATTTGATCCGTACAGTATTAAAATAAAAAAGAGTAAGTATTTATAATAGTTTTTCAATCGTATCTCTTTTACAATATGAGAACTAAAAAATATTTAATCAAATCATATTATCAAAATTTTCAGTTTTTTTCTCCATGAGAAGAATGGCCGCTATAATGGCTATAGCAAACATAATAATATTCCCAATGAGACCTGTATAATACAAATCAAACGGAATATGCAACCAATCGGGTACTAAACCGCGACTTGAAAGGATTGTCCATGTTGTAAATAATGATGTTGCAATGAGACCTATCCAAACAGACTTTGCGTTTCCATACTTTGTAAAAAACCCTAATAAATATAAGCCAAGCAATCCGCCGCCTGTAATGGATGCGAGAATTGTAGCAGTATCTTGTAATGTTTTTGATTCCGTAGCATTTAGTATTAAAGCACCTACCATCATAAATACAGCTGTCCCACCGGCAATCATCCAAGCCACTCTTAAATAATGTTTATCTGATTGATCTTTATTTAAATGTCGTCTATATATATCTACTACACCTACAGTAGATATAGCATTTATACTTGAATCTAAAGAAGACATGGCAGCAGCCAATGCAGCTGCAATTACTAAACCAGTAAATCCTGGTGGTAGAAAATTAAGAATAAAGTATGGGAAAATTTGTTCAGCTTTCTGAACACCATTTAGCATTTCGGTTGCTTCGGTTGTTGGAAAAGCTTGAAAGAATACATACAAAGATGTGCCAATGAACATATAGAATGCCCAAATGGGTAAACTAGATACCACACATACAAGCATAGCTTTACGGGCTTCAAAAGTACTTTTTGCCGCAGCATATCGTTGAATTATATTTTGGTTTGCACTGTACTCAGTCAACCAACTTGTAAGCCCAACTAAAAAAAGCATTGTTCCTGTTTTTTGGGTTAAGGATAATCTCCATCCGATGGATCTAAATCCTGAACTTGTCATTTCAGATAAGGACAATTTTCCATCCTCGATAGCCACTGAAAATATTTGACCTAATCCTCCGGGCAAATGATTGATGATAACACCAAGGGTTAATAAACCGCCTAATACGAGAACAACTGTTTGAATTACATCTGTCCAAATCACAGCATTGATCCCACCAATCACAGTATAAAAAGCCACGAAAATACCGCTAATTAAAACACAAGTGACGAAGGAGAATCCTGTTATTTGATGGAGGAGTAAAGAAACGAGATAGAGAATAATACTAATTCGGACCAATTGTGCAAATATAAAGGTAACACCTCCATAAACACGTACGGATGGCCCGAATCTATGTTCTAAGAATTCATAAGCTGATGTAACATTGTTACGCCTGAAAAAAGGGAGAAACATATATGCTGCAATTAAAACACCTAGAGGCATAGACCATGTTGTAATAAATCGAATCCAAGTTGTTTTATAAGCGTCGGCAGGGAAAGATAGAAAAGTAACAGAACTAATGGATGTTCCAACAAGACTTAATCCAATAACCCAACCAGAAAATGACCTCCCACCTACGAAATACTCTTCAGTCGTAACATTTTTCTTCGAAAAATAATAGCCCATACCTGCGACTAGAGCTAAATATCCAATTAAAACAGTTAAATCAAGCCAGTGTAATGTCAAATAATATTTCCAGATTTATTAAATTTAGTAAGATACTTCCAATATTATATCAATTGGGAGACCAAAAATGTACACCATATCGGAATTTTTATAAATGCGTATACTAAATTAAAATGAACCACCGATTGAAATACGTAATGGGGGATCAAAGAATTCTTCGAAATTAGAATATGCAATATCAATTAAAATACGTCTTGCACCTATTTTAAGTTTTAAACCTGCCCCAATTGTCCAATCTTCAGTATCATAGAAAAATTTGTATCCGCATCTTAATGCAAGCATATCAGCAATCCAAAGTTCAGATCCCACGTGATATCGATCACGATAATCAGTTGCAAATGCACTCTCTACTGATAATAGGAGTTGGATAGGACCACCTTGCTTACCCAGTAAACTCATTGCTGTATTAACATTGAAATAAAGAGGAAGTTTGAATTTTTTTGTTAAAAACTTGGCGTCTGGACCAAAATTTTTCATTACCATGGCAATGGTTAAATCCCTAAAACCAGACATATAAAATGTAGAAAAGTCAAATGCAAATCCCTTTGCTTTATCATCATCAATAAACTCTTCAAGATATTGTCCCTTTAAACCAAACGATAACCGGTCAGTTAATTTTAATGCATAAGCAAGGGCGATTGCAATATCTCCGGCTTTTATCATCCTCCCTGTTCCTTCAGGCTCAAATATTGTTGTTTCTTCGAATTCTTCGGTAGCAAAACTGATTACACTTATACCCAAAGCACCTCTTTGGCCAAACGGAAATCCAATCACTCCAGATATCAAACTTGAGTTCACAATCCAATTTGTATGATTAAAACTGAAATCAAAATTGTTGATATTTGTAAGTCCTGCCGGGTTGAAGAAAATAGTTGTAACATCATTTGCAACGGCTGTAAATGCATCTCCCATTCCAGCTGCTCGGGCAGATGGGCTAATCTTTAAAAATGAAAAACCGGATTTACCTAAGCGTTTAAATTCATTTTCTGCAAATAAAGAAGTACATACGTACAAAACAAAAATAATTAATTTGGTGTAAGATTTATTTTTCATTTTAAACTATCATTCAGTTAATTTATTTAACAATTGCTAACGTACCTTTTTGAACTTTACCCATACTGGCTGGATCTAGAGATTCAACTACCCAGAAATATATTCCGCTGACCACTCTCCCAGAAAAAGAAATAGTATTTTGTCTCCAAGAGGTTTCTGCCGCCGTATGTTTAATATGTTCTTTTTCATATACAAGGTCGCCGGAAGCGGAGTAAATCATTACTCTGCAATGTTTAGGTAAATTGATGAATCGAATTTTATATGGATCAGCCACATCGGGATACATATGGGCAGGATCTTTAAAATCCAATCTATACGGATTAGGGACAACTCTTATTTGTTCTGTCATTTGATCATAAAGAGGTGATGATGGCTGGAAAGGTGTTTCAGCAACCATATTCTTCTGTTCGGGAGAAGTATAACCACTTTCCAAGGATAACACAGATCCATGGTCATTACCATATTTATCCACCCAGGAATCGTGGCCTGTATCATAGGTTCGGATACTATAATAATAATTATACCCGGCAAATGATTCTTCATCAACAAATGTGTATTTCCCCGTGGAATAATCAAAATAGTTTTCATCTTTTAAAGGAATGTCTTGAACTAATTCCCATGGTCCATAATGCCAATCAAAAGAGGGGGGCCATGAACGATAAACGCGATATCCTTCAACATCATATGCTTCCTCTCCAGTATAGTCAGGATCTCGCGCCGTATCTGCTTGAGCATCCCAGGAAATGATCACATGCCCAGCTTCACTGTTTTTAAAATTAACGGCAACATCCGGAGGCGGATCGGGTACATCAAAACCCATATCGTACATAAATTGTGCTTTTCTAAAATTTCTGAAGATAGAAAACTCACCTTGTTTCAATTCAAACTTTGCAGTGGGTTCTTTAGACCAGGTAATCTCGTCTTTATCTTGCCAGTCAGCGGCTGAACCTGCTACAAATGCTATGACAATCTTTGCCTTTTCGCCGGGGGCTAGAGAGTAAGGGCCAAAAACAAGCGCATGAGTAACCAACGATGGTGAATTAGGATTATCAGCGATTGCACCATTAGATATATCAATCACCATTTTATACATTTCTGTATCGAGATGTCTATTTTGATTGGGTTCTTCATAATCACCTTGACCGCTGTTACCACTTTTCCACCATTTATAGGCATAGGGCTGGTTTGATGATTCCGGACTAACGTAACTCTCATCAGGGTCATTTACGAAGGGTGGATATAAATCCAATGGGCCAAAGCCAATATATGGATAACCCATTAATTGGCTTTCAGACTGACCTTGATAGGAATTGTAATTGTTAAGATCTGCGTCATCGGTAACAAAAGGTTGACCTGTATCATCGTAGGTTGTGCCAACATAATCATCATCTCGTTGATAGCAAAAAATTAGATCTCTATACACAGCGGTACTATCAGGGTTATCAGCCTCATAATTTGGTGCTTGAGTAAAAAACATTTTATCGTCTTGGGCAGGTTCTCTATTATATCTCCAATCAGTCCAAGACATTCCATTTCCTTTCAACCATTGATGTCCGGCACTTGAGACACTAAAACTGTTCATAAAGGTAAAATAAGTATCTGTTAAGTTTTTCGAACCTGTATTTTCATATATTATTTCATGAATCATAAAGTCGTCATATTCCTGATAACTCCAAGCATAGGCTTTTCGAGTGACCGTTAACCCCATTTTATTTTCCCATTCACTTAATATAATTTCTTCGGGAAATTCATCATTTGGAATATACTTACCATAAGTAAAATTGTGGATCTCAATGGGCTCATTCCCTTGAATAGTATTATGATCAGGAGAATAATTAGATCGTTCAATATTCGGCCATATTGCGTTACCTAAACCTTCTTCGACTGATCCGCTCATGGTGTATCGATTGGCATCCACATCGTAAGTAACATCTCTAGGGCCAGAATAAGATACCATAGTATCATTATCTGCTACAGACAGAATCCAAAGACCAACTCCACGGGCATTTTGTGGATTGCAAACACGAGACACATCAATCAGGTTAGGGTCACCATTAATGTAGGCTTCAACATCGAGCCAGTATTTCATAAAGTCTTCACCTCGGCCTGCGTTTCCAGGGTATTCTAATGCAGTTTGATCGTGGCTATGATATCTGGGGGTATTTCCTCCACCCTGAAGTCCATTATTTCGAAATGTATCCCAAAGTTTTGCTCGTGTAGATAATCTGGGAGTAAATCCGGTTACAGGATCGGCTTGGGCTGTTAGCTTTGTAATGGGTCCAATCATAAAGAATGATAAAAATGAGACATATAATAATTTGCTATTCATTAGTTGAATATCTGGATCTAAAATGACGATCGAATACCAACTTTAATTTCTCTTGGAGAACCATGGTATCTGGAGTATACATCAAAATCTCCGAATTCAATATATTGTTCGTTATCCGGTCTTGGTTTGTCTAGTCCCCATCGAATGAATTCGGGCTCGTAACCACCGCCACGTACATCACGCTGATTAAATAAATTTGATATTTGTACAAAAACTGTAGCTAGATAATTTCCTTTTTGAATAAATATTTTTTCAAAACTTAAATCAGTTCGAGTATATAAAGGGCCATTGCGCCATTCTAAAGGTCTTGCTGGCGGCGAATAAGGAAAGGGAGATCCAGTCGCCATTTTATAAATCATATTGATTGTTATATCTCCAAAAATACCCCAAGGGCCTAAATTAGATGGTGTAACTAGAAATAATTGTGCTTTACCGTAACTTCGAATATCTGAATCTGCTTTTGGTTTTTCTTCTGTACCTCCCCAGAATTCCACCACCCATAAACCTGTATCGTCAAGTTGACGAACGTCTAAACCCAATGATTTTAAAGAATCAATAAATGTATTTGCTTTTGTTGCATACGAATTAACCAAAAACGCAGGAAATAATGGTCGGGGGCTTTCAGTCCCATCTTCATTATTTATATATAGTGTCCAATAATTCCCATCAACAATAAATGAAGAATCCGGAATCCAAAATTGACTTCCAATACCTGCTTCACCTTCCACAGCCCATTGTAAATTGTATGAAATATTGAATCCAAAATTATTATTAAAATTCCTTCTTAAACTTAATTCAAACCCTTGAATATCCTCATGAATACCATTACCGGCCATATGGGTGAATTGAAAATCAAACATTTGTTTAGCCGGGTCCCACCAATTCAGTTGAACTGCTCCAGGGCTTGTGACTTGATTGTTTGAGCTTTTGTAGAAAGTGGATAAAGCTAATATATAATCAGAGTAAAAATTCCAGTCAAAACCGAGTTCAAAACTGATCGTTTTTTCATATTGAAGGCGAGGGTTACCAAAATTCCCATAACGAATTTTGTTATATATTTCTGTTGGGTCAATTATTCCGTTGTCATTGATATCATTATCTTGCGTGCCATCATTAGACCACGATTCACCATATAACGTGTAGAAGCTAGCTAACTGATAAATATGTCCGTAAAAAAAATGAATCATTGAACGATCTGTTATAGGATGTGCAACACCGACCCTAGGACTCCAAACAGTGATTGGATCTACTTTTTTCAGCAATCCAAATGCTTCAAGGGAGTCATAATTGAACCGTGTAAAGGTATTAAAAAAGAAATCGGAGGCTCCCATGGCTGTTGTTACTGGGTAATCAATATTCGGATCAAAGCGATCCATTCGAATACCGGCATTGACAACTAAACCTTTATATTCCATTTTATCCTGAATGTACCAGGCAAATTGTTTTGGATTAATTGGGGACTCTAACTTATGATTATTTCCAATATAAGAGAATGACCTATTATTAAGGACGTCTTTATAGTTGAATGCCCATACTTTGTAATCAGTGTAATCAATTCCAGTTTTAATCAAATTGCTTGGAGTGATTTGGGAGGTAAAATCAAATTTTACACTAAAACGTTTACGTTCACCTTTGTTGAAAGCATGGATATCTCGAGGTAGATAAAACCAATCATCTTTGTCTGTACGAATTTCAGTAGTTGATACAGGTGTATCTTCGGGTGTCTGACTGTTGATTGAATTTGCAATTTTCAATTCATAAAAAGTTTTTTCGTTCAACATATGCGTTATTGACAGGTAAGTCATTTTATCTTGATTGATTATTTTACCTGCTGCGGCATAGTTCATGGGTAGAAAGAAGCTTTTACCACCACCACGAGTTGAACCCGTTCCTCCTCCGGAATTAAATCCCCAACTGGTTGAATACATACCACCTAGCTTAAATGTAATTTTTGGATGGAGGAAAAATGAAAGCTTCCATGTGCCGTCAAAATTATCTGCTGAATGAGTGAGGGGTCCGATGCCATTAACAGAAGCATTGCTTGAACGCGCACCAAGGAAGAATGATATATTATTTGTAATTGGGCCGGATAAATTACTTTGTATAGCATAGCCCCAGTTATCTACATAGCTCGGAACTTTTTCATGTGCTAATTCACCTGTTAAAGTATCTTTTTCGTTGACCCATTCTGGGTTATCCCATTGCATTTTATCTAATAAGTCATACGATAAGTCATATGCAGGTCCCCAATGTCGTTTACCCGGTAATTCATTCGTATACTCAACGTTTGCGTGAAATGCATCCGCTCCTTCTTTGGTGACAATATTTACTACACCTGCTTGAGCATTTCCATATTCTGCGCTTAAACCTCCGGTAATTATAGATATCGATTCAATATCATATTTACCGACGCCCGTGTAATTGTGCAAACTTAAACCATCGTTGCTAATCATTTTTATACCATCTACATAATATATAACGTCGGCTGCAATAGAATTCATGTCACCACCGCGAATCATGCCTCGGCCATTAATATCCATTCCTGGTTGTAGTGAAATTATTTCCCCAACACTTTTGACCATTACCGATCTCTGAATATCTTCTGATGTAATAACATATTCACTAAATGTTCGATCAACCTGTACCTTGGGTTTATCCGCCATAACGATTATTTCTTCTCCTTCCAGCGTTTCTTCAGTAAGAGAAAAGTCAATAATAGATGTTCTATCCGGACTGATTTGAATATCCGTAATAATGACAGTCTTAAAACCAATCATTTGGGCAGTTAAGCTGTATGATCCTGGGGATATATTTAGGATTATAAAATAGCCATTTTTATCTGCAGCAGCACCGCGATTAGTCCCTTCCAGAATAATATTTGTACCAGGCAAAGCTTGACCATCTTGATCTGTTACATGGCCATTTATTTTACCTGTAATTCCACCAAAAAGATTAGGCGATAATGCCAATACAAATAAAAGAACAGAAAATAGTTTTTTCATCACTGATTTAATAAGTTGAAATATAAAAAAAGAAAACGCCCCAACGGATGTTGGGACGTTTTCTAATTACAACTATTTAATGAGTAATAGTTTTTTTATTTGTTTAAAGCCACCAGCTTCAATGCTATAGAAATATACACCAGAGGGCATATTACTTGCATTCCAGGTTGCTGTATGTTTACCAGATGTAACCACGTTGTTTACTAATGTGCTAACTTCTTCACCCAACACATTAAACACCGACAGTTTTACCTGACAAGTAACAGGAAGAGTATAACTGATATGTGTAACAGGGTTGAACGGATTTGGATAATTCTGGCTTAATTCAAAACCACTTGCAATGTATGGATTATCTCCAATTGCCAGAGGTGATTCATTATAATAAACTTCCGAAATATGTAATTCAGTGGAATCATCATCAAATGCACCCACAATGATCAACGTGGCCGCTGGATTGGGAACACTTTCATTAGCGAAAACATGCTGAGGCTCTTCGGTAGGAACATCGCCGTCAGCGAAGACCCATACAGAAATGGTGTCATCTACAACTACGATTTTTTTCCAAAACCATGAATTATAAATTATAGCATCACTGGGAGCAGGACCGCTGAAAAGACTCGTTGCGAAAAAGAATCCGCCTACACCGCCTTGCATATGTATTGCTGTAGTATAAACGTTGTAATTTGTAAGAAAATTCGGATCGACAGCTACGGTTACATGGAACTGATCTCCCATGATCGATCCGCCTTCTCTCACAAATTTCATTTTAATCCAGATTTCAGCATTAGTGGGTGTTATTTCTGCATTAGAGTCAGTGGTTTGATCGATTTGAAGCCAATTGCTGTCAATATCAAATGGGTCAGTCCCTGTGGCAGGAATTGTCATGACGAGAGAGCCGCCAGTGACTTCAATACCGCCCCAGCCCCACCAGACCCATGTCATGTCACTTACGACTGCACCGGTCAAGTCAGGTGTGGTTTCATTCGAAAAACTTTCATGCCAACCAAACATAGATCTTTGTAAAAACATAAAAGTGAGTACTAGTGTTATCGTTTTTTTCATTATTTACTCCTTCTGTTAGTATTATTGAGTTTATTCAATAATTATATACAAATCCTAATTCGAATGTCAAAAACTGTATAGGTACAACTTCGTATAAGCCCCAATCTTCAAAAGCACGAACATAACCAATGGCTGTATGGTAATTAAGCTCAAAGCGTATGTCCATTGATTCATTAAAAGATGTAATTCCCCCCAAACCTAAATTACCGCCCCATGCAACACGCCTGTCTATAACTGGCTCCATTAAAAATGTTTCATCCAATTCTATATACTGTCCAGGATAAATTAATCCTTTCACTTTATGTGCATAATTATAAAAACCAAACCCGTATGAAAAAGAAGGAATAATCGTTTTGCCGGAAAAAGTGAATGATTTTTCCTTAACATATTTACGTATTTTAAAAATAAAATCATTCCAAACCATTTGAGCGCTGGCATCTTTGCTTAAATAATAATTATAATCTACAACCCATAGGAACTTGCGATTTTCGATAGAACCGTGATTGAATTTTTGATAATGGAATTCATATACTAAATCCGTTTTGTCATCACTTTTATAGGCATATTGAATTCCCAATACAGGTGTTAATCCATACCAGTCATTTAATCCTAAAATGGGGATTCCTGCTCCAGTATAAAATGAGATACTTTGAGTATTATTATCTGGTTGTGCAACCATAAATGAAAAAAGAAAAATTACTGAAAGTACGCATGACGATAACGGGTTGAATGATATGGTTTTTTCTTTCACTATGATTAATTATCCATACTAATTAGTTATAATGTAATTATGAATCGTTGTAAATATCAATGTTTTCTATAAATGTGCTATTTCATTTTTTAATTAACCACACTTCAATTAAACGGGATTGTCTCCGCCAGTTGATATCGGGTTCATGGAGGATATCTAAGGTTAGTATAATAACTCCATATTTATACAGTTTTTTTGGAATAGAGAATTCCTTGATTTCACCAATTCCTTTCCCGTCAATGTTCGGGTAAATATGTTCGCCATTAACTTTGGCTAAACATTGGGCATATTCTGTTGTGCGTAAAATATAAGTAACAGACGTATCCAAATTGAAGTCCCACCACCGGGGAAAAAGACCGCATCTAATTTTGTACAATCTTTATAAAATTGCTCTTTTGAGTTAATAAATTATTCAAAAAATGATTCGTCAAAATATACTTTTTTTTGGTTTCCTACTTTAGATGTTGAAGCTGATCCAATTGAATATCATACAACAAATGGTGTATTCAATTTCTCTAACTTTTGGTACACCATTGCTGGATTGAGTATTTTAACAACCCTATTTTTCTACACTTCTTTCCGGGAAGAACCGGAAGTTGAAGCCAATAGTTGATGGCGACTATATTATTGTATAGTATCACAATAGTATCATAAACTATGCAGAGAAAAATTCGGGAATCAATTAAGGAATTAAAAAAGCCCTTGATTTGGAATTTATGGTAGACCAAGAATAATCCAATTCAGGCGTTTTTCTACGAATTCCCGATGTTCCTTTTGAAAATTATTATGTGGGCCATTTATTCGAAGTTCAAATCTACCATCCTGGTGATGGAACTCATCGCACCGGTGCCATTTATGATGCAGAACCGCCCATGGCGAATGCCACAAAAGGAGCTGGCGAATGGAATCATTATTCAATCACATTTAAGGGTTACAAAATTATCGTCTATCTGAATGGTGTAAAGGTCCAGGATTGGAAGGCAGAACCCCGAGGTAAGATTAAAAATTTTGCTGACAAAGGCTATGTTGGATTACAAAACCACGATTGGGAAACAGCTGTATTTTACAGGAATATTTTCTTGAAGGAATTGGATTAAGGCCCATGATTGCACAAGACTGGAATGAAGCAAAATCCCAGGTAGATACCTGGAAAGGGGAAGGGCTGAAGGTTGTTTTTACGAATGGATGTTTTGACATTCTCCATCGGGGACATGTAGAATATTTAGCCGATGCAAAAGCCTGTGGTGATAAATTGATTCTGGCGCTGAATAGTGATCGTTCGGTTCGTGAATTAAAAGGAGATTCTCGCCCTATTCAAAATCAAGAAGATCGAGCCGCTATTTTGGATGCATTAAAGTCCATTGATTTGGTGGTTGTGTTTGATGAAGATACACCGGCAGACATTGTTAAAAT
>ERZ813253.134-NODE-134-length-30037-cov-7.393982_pt1 | contig 30037 bp, 27 predicted proteins | sample MGYA00520893_ERZ813253 | MGnify/ENA primary metagenome ERZ813253 (study PRJEB31669, sample SAMD00080414) | marine metagenome | biome: oceanic hadal pelagic zone biome; feature: marine hadalpelagic zone; material: sea water | place: Pacific Ocean:Izu-Bonin Trench...
GTCATGAAAATCGCCGAATCGAGTCCCTGGCCGATCACCGTCGAGCCGATGGTGCGCAGCCACAGCCAGCGGCCGGCCGTGGCGATCTTCAGCTTGGCCAGCACATAGGCGTTGGCGAACTCGCCCACCAGATAGGCGGCGAAGGAGGCCGCCAGGATGCGCGGCGCGGCGCCGAGAATACGATCATAGGCCGCGTCGCCGTCCCAGAACCCGGCCGCCGGCAAGGCTCCCGCCGCCCAGATGGCGAGCACGGCGAACAGGTTGCAGGCGAAGCCCAGCCAGATCACCCGGCGCGCCCGGTGGTAGCCGTAGACCTCGGTCAGCACGTCGCCGAGGATGTAGCTGATGGGGAAGATGACGATGGCCGCCGGCAGAATATAGCCGCCGACGTCGATCAGCTTGACGGCGATGATGTTGGCGGTGATCAGCGAGGTGACGAACAGGGCGATGATGGCCATGAACCATGGCGATGCGCCGCCGAAATTTTCTGAATGGTCTGTCATGACGCCTTCAATAAACTAATTCGAACTGCATGAGCAAGGTCCGCTGGAAGCCTTTGAAATTGTCGTCGGAGACCATGTAGACCAGCAGCCTGCCCTGGGCGTCGCGGCGCACGGCGAGACCTTCGAAATTATCCACCGTGGGCGCGCCGCCGAAATTTGCGATCTCGACGGGGCGGAGCGTGGCGCCAGGGGCCACCGAGGCGGCATCGAGGCGCAGCAGACGAACCCTGAGCCCCGCGATCAAGCTGAAAGACCGCTCCAGCACCAGCAGGTCGCCGCCGGGTATCTTGGCCAGGGCGGTCGGGCGCAACGGGCCGGTGACCGCATAGGACAGGGCGGCCGGGGCTTCGTTTTCGGAAATCAGCCAACCCCGGAGACGAACATCACCCGGGGAGTCACTGGCGACCATGCCTTCCGTCACCGCCAGCAGACGGCCGGGCGCGATCTCGACCAGGGCCTCGATGCCCTTGTTGTCGGGCGCATCGATCAGCGCCTCGGGCGACCGCAGCACGACGCCCCGGTTATTGCCCGGCATAAACGGATCACCCGGATAGACGGCGACGCGATGACGGCGCTCGAAACTCACCGCATAGCCGCCGTTTGCAAGATCCGCGATATCCTCGGCATCCCCCATGCGGCCGTGCAGATAATCGCCCTGGCTGTCGCCCAGAGGGATAATCTCGGCCGCGCCGATGCCGACAAGCCGGCCCTCCGAATCGTGGATCAGGCGCGCCCCGACCCAGGCGCCGCGATCGCTGATGGCGAGCATGCGTGACCCATCGGGGTCGATCGACAGGCCCGACAGGCCCCCGAAATGATGGTCGGGCGAGGTCAACTCGAGGCCGCCGAGAAACACCAGACCGCCCATGCGGCGGCGCTCGGGCTCCTCGGGATAGAGCGCCACCGGCCGCGCCTCGATGACCAGCGGCTCGGCCATGGCGACGGCGCTCCACAGGCTGATCAGACCTATCAGGCCGATCTGGCCGATCAGGAGCCCCACACGAGGCCATGACTTGGCGCGCCTCCCGGGGCGCGTTAAACTTCGATCAACCACACAGGAGACCCTCGCCATGAATGACATCAAACAGGCTCGCCGGTCGGTTCTCAAGGGGCTTGGCGGATTGTCCCTGACAGGCTTTCCTCTCGCCGCCGTTCTCGCCGATGCCGGACTCGCCCGGGCGGCGGCGGCCGGCCTCGAGACCGTATCGCTCACCACATCGACTGGCGAGACCCAGTCCGCGGCGCTCGCCCTGCCCGCCGTCACCCCGGCGCCGTCGGTGCTGCTGGTCCATGAATGGTGGGGCCTCAACGATCAGATCAAGTCGGTTGCCCGCGCCCTGGCCGATGAAGGCTATGTCGCCCTGGCCATCGATCTCTATGACGGCAAGGTCACCACCAACAGCGACGACGCCCGTCGCCTTATGGGCCAGGTGCAAGGCCCCCAAGCCACCGCCACGCTCGACGCCTGGATCGATTGGCTGCAAGCCCGCGCCGACACCACGGCCAAGCTCGGCACCGTGGGCTGGTGTTTCGGTGGCGGCTGGTCGCTGAACGCCTCGCTGGCGCGCCCGGTGGACGCCACGGTGATCTATTACGGCCGTCTGGTCCAGGACAAGGCTCGCCTCGCCGCCCTCAAGGGGCCGGTGCTCGGCCATTATGCGAGCCGCGACCAATGGATCGACCAGAAGATGGTCGCCGGATTCGAGAGCGCCATGACGGCGGCGAACAGGCCCTATGTCTCCCACTGGTATGAAGCCGACCACGCCTTCGCCAACCCGACCAGCGCGCGCTACGACGAGGCCGACGCCGCCCTCGCCTGGCGCCGCACCCTGGCCTTCTTCAAGGCTAAATTGGGGTGATATAGCCGGCCCTCACGCCGACTGACGGGTGCGGCGGGTTTGGCGGGCGGCGGGCTGGTCGCTATCGTCGTCGAACAATTCCGCGAGCTTGCCCAGGATGGCGCCGCCGAGCTGCTCGGCGTCGACCAGGGTGACCGCGCGGCTGTAATAGCGGGTGACATCGTGGCCGATGCCGATGGCGATGAGTTCGACCTGGGATTTGGTCTCGATCCACTCGATTACGTCGCGCAGATGCTTCTCGAGATAGTTGCCGCTGTTGACCGAGAGGGTCGAGTCATCGACTGGGGCGCCGTCGGAGATGACCACCAGGATGCGCCGCTGTTCCTGCATCCCAAGCAGGCGGTGATGGGCCCACAGCAAAGCCTCGCCGTCGATGTTCTCCTTGAGCAGGCCCTCGCGCAGCATCAGCCCGAGATTTTTTCTAGCCCGGCGCCACGGCATTTCACCGGATTTATAGACGATATGACGGAGATCGTTGAGGCGGCCCGGATTGACCGGCTTGCCCTTGGCGAGCCAGGCCTCACGCGACTGGCCGCCCTTCCAGGCGCAGGTCGTGAAGCCGAGCACTTCGACCCGCACCCCGCAACGCTCCAGGGTGCGCGCCAGGATATCGGCGCTGATCGCCGCCACGGTGATCGGCCGGCCGCGCATGGAGCCTGAATTATCGATCAGCAGGGTCACCGCGGTGTCGCGGAACTGGCTCTCCTTCTCCATCTTGTAGGACAGGGAACTCTCCGGATTGACGATCACGCGGGTCAGCCGGGCGGTATCGAGCAGGCCTTCGTCGAGGTCGAATTCCCAGCTCCGGGTCTGCTTGGCCAGCAGGCGGCGCTGAAGGCGGTTGGCGAGGCGCGAGGTGACCCCCTGGAGCTGGGCCAGTTGATTGTCGAGCTGGGCGCGCAGCCGGCCGAGTTCGAGGGGATCGCAGAGGTCGGAGGCGTCGATCACCTCATCGTGGCTGGCGGTGAAAATCTTATAGGAGGGTTGTCGCGGCTGGTTGGAGAGATCGCCATCGTCGCGCCAGGGGTGCTCGGCGCCGCCGGGATCCTCCGATCCGGGCGAGCTGGTCTGCTCGTCGTCGAGCATGCCGGCCTCGGCGTCGCCGTCGCCCATTTCGTCATCTTCGGCGGCCATCGCCTCATAGCCGTCGCTCTCGCCGCTCTCGCCGTCGGCTTCGCCCTCGCCGCCTTCGCTGTCGTCGTCGGCCTGGTCTTCCAGCTCGCTGTCATGGGGGCGTTCGGTATCGTCTTCGGCGTCGGCGAGATCGAGCGCCGCCAGCATGGTGCGCAGGTCGCGGCCGAACCGGTCCTGATCCTCAGCGTCACGGCCGAGGGACTCGAAGGCGTCGGCGGCCTTCTCATCGATCCAGGAGCGGCACAGGGCGACCATCTTTTGGGCCGCCTCGGGCGGCGCCATGCCGGTGATGCGCTCGCGCACCATGAAGCCGATGGCTTCGTGCAGGGGGACATCGGAAAAGTCATCGATCTCGCCATAGCCGCGCGTCCGGCAGCGCGCATCCAGCATGGTGGCGACATTGCCCGCCACCCCCTTGAAGCGCCGCATGCCGAGGGATTCGACTCGCGCCTGCTCGACCGAATCGAATATCGCCTGGGCAACATCGCCACTCGGGCGGCGCCGTGAATGAACGATCTTGTCATGGTGGGCCAGGCGCATGGCCAGGGCGTCGGCGGTGCCGCGCACCCGGGCCAGCTCGAAAGGCTCGAAATCGCCGGGCGGCGGGGGCAGGCGCGCCTCGCCATCGACCGATATGCCGGACTCGTCGCCCCCGAAGCTCACCACCAGCCCATGATCATTCGACAGCGCCCTGGTCGCGGCGGCAATCGCCCGCTTCAGCGGATCGACCCTATTGTCGGCCTCGGCCATGGCGAGTATCAGCCCTCTTGATCGGGGGCCGCCGCCGGCTGGTCGAAAAGCTCCTCGCCGAAACAGCGCTGGTAATATTCAGCCACCGTATCGCGCTCCAGCTCGTCGCATTTATTGACGAAGGTCAGGCGGAAGGCAAAACCGATATCGTCGCCGAAAATTTCCGCGTTCTCGGCCCAGGTGATGACCGTGCGCGGCGACATGACCGTCGAGATATCGCCGGCGACAAAGCCTGCGCGGGTCAGCTCGGCAACGTTGATCATGGAGGATATCAGGGCGCGCCCTTCGTCGTTGTTGCGCAACGGCTGCTTGGCGAGGACGATTTTTATCTCTTCCTCGTGGGGCAGGTAATTCAGGGTGGCGACGATGTTCCAGCGATCCATCTGTCCCTGGTTGATCTGCTGGGTGCCGTGATAGAGCCCGGTGGTGTCGCCCAGCCCCACCGTATTGGTGGTCGAGAACAGCCGGAAATTATCGTGCGGCGTGAGCACCCGGTTCTGGTCGAGCAGGGTGAGCTTGCCCTGGGATTCGAGGATGCGCTGAATGACGAACATCACATCGGGGCGGCCGGCGTCGTATTCGTCGAAACAGAGGGCGACGGGATGTTGCAGGGCCCAGGGCAGAAGCCCCGCGCGGAACTCGGTGACCTGCTTGCCGTCGCGCAGCACGATGGCGTCCTTGCCGATCAGGTCGATGCGGCTGATATGGCCGTCCAGATTGACCCGGATGCAGGGCCAGTTGAGACGCGCCGCGACCTGCTCGATATGCGTCGATTTACCGGTGCCGTGATAGCCCTGGATCATCACCCGCCGATTGTGGGCAAACCCCGCCAGGATGGCCAGGGTGGTGTCATGATTGAAGTGATAGGCCTCGTCGAGTTCGGGCACATGCTCGCTGACGGCAGAAAAGCCGGGCACTTCCATGTCGCTGTCGAGACCGAACGCCTGACGCACCGAGATGGTGATGTCGGTGCCGTTTTCGGGCATGGCGGGCATGTCGTTTTGGCGGTCGGTGGTAGTCATGCTGAAAGGTCCGTGCTGCTAACGATCGGAGCGCCTGACCTACCATGACTGGCGGATGCGCTCAAGGATGCTCATCGCATGGCTGCTATACGCCGGAAGAACCCGGCGCGCGTATATCGCTGCGGCCATGCGCCTCCCGGTTGCCGTTCACGCCGGCAACCCGGCCTTCAGCAGGCCTTCGCGGTGATGGTCGAGGTCGCTCTCGCGTTTGTAGTGAAGCGTCGCGAGATAGCCCCCGACAGTGAATTCCGGGTCCCGTTTCAACACCGCCTTGGCATGCGCCTCGGCCGCCGCATCATCGGCCATCTGGGCATGGGCGGCGGCAAGGAACGAATTGTGGGTGTGATCGGGCGCCGTAATACGCGTAAACGCCTCGACCGCCTCCTCGTATCGCCGCGCCATGTAGAAGGCCCGTCCCATGTGACTACAGAAGCGCTCGGGAAAATACGGGTTGAGGCGCATCGCTTTGCGGATCCATTCGATGCCTTCCTCCGGCTGCCCCAGCCAGGTCAGGATCTCGCCCTGCTGGACAACGATGAGGTCGTCGTTGGGATTGAGGCTGAGCGCCCGCCCTTGATGATAGGTCGCCTTGTCGAAATCACCGTGCGCCAGATACACCGCGGCGAGGACGCGGTGGACGTCGCTGTCGTCGTCGTCGAGGGCGAGGGCGATCTGCAGCTCCTCGGAAACTTCCTCCCAGGTCGCGTTGCGGTCCGCGCACCAGCCGTAGACCCAGGACTGGCCCAGCGTACAGGCCTTCCAGGAATGGGCGTGGGCGTATTTGGGGTCGAGCGCGATCGCTTTGTCCAGCAGGCGCTGCGCCTCCGCATTGTCCGCTTCGCTGGCGCGGTGGTGGAGGATCTTCCCGGCCAGCACATATTCGTAGGCCGCCATGTTCTCGGGCAGCTTGCGTTCGGCGCGTTCCTGGGTGGCGGCGTCGATGCGTCCGGGCAGGGTGGCGACGATGGCCGTGGTGACCTCATCCTGAACGGCGAAGATGTCTTCGAGGTCGCGGTCGTAGCGCTCGGCCCAGATGTGGCTGTCCGATTTGGCGTCGATCAGCTGCACGGTGATCCGCACCCGGTTGCCCGCCTTGCGAACGCTGCCTTCGACGATGTACTGGACACGGAGGTCCTTGGCCACCTCCTGCAGGTTGGTCGCGCGGCCCTTGTAGACGAAGGACGAATTACGCGAGATGACGAAGAGGCCGCGGAAACGGCTGAGCGCGGTGAGGATGTCCTCGGTCAGGCCATCGGCGAAGAATTCCTGCTCGGGGTCGCCGCTCATGTTATCGAAGGGCAAGACAACGATTGACGGCTTGTCGGGAAGCGCAGTCGCTTCGGCCTGAGGCGCCGCTGCGGCGGCAACCGCCGGCGTAGCACCGTCGACGGAGACCCGGAAGACACGGATCGCACGGGGGATGTTCTTGACCTCGACCTCGCCCATGTCCTCAAGCTTGAAGTCGAGCTTGTCGCGCACCTGGTCGCGCGCCGAGCGCGATATGCAGATCCCCCCCGGCGTCGCCAGCGCCTCGATTCGCGCCGCCACGTTGACGCCGTCGCCATAGATGTCGTCGCCATCGACAATAATGTCGCCGAGATTGACGCCGATTCGAAGCTCGAGGCGATCGCCATCGGGTGTCGCGGTCTGGTTCGCGGTGACGGCCTTCTGAACCTCCACGGCGCAAGTCACGGCGTCGACCACACTGGCGAACTCGACCAAGGCGCCGTCGCCCATCAGCTTGAAGATGCGGCCGTGATGGCTTGCGATGATCGGATCGATGACCTCGCGGCGCAGGCCCTTGAGGCGGCCAAGCGTACCCACCTCGTCGGCTGCCATGAGGCGGCTGTATCCGACCACGTCGGCGCTCAAAATCGCGGCGAGCCGGCGTTGGACTTCGTTCCCTTCCACGATAGCGCCCCTAAGCCATTTGGAATGTGGTCGCTAGTCTATGAAACCTTAGGGGGCGAGTCTAACGGCTTAGAATGAAAATAAAACTCAACACGGCTCCGTACCCTTGACCGTAAGAAAGCTATACAGTGGCGCGGCGCGACAATGTGCGGTAGGCCTCGATGACGGTCTTGAGCTGGTCCACAGCCGCTTTGTCATCGCCATTGATATCCGGGTGAAGGCGTTTCACCAGCTCCTTGTAGCGCCCCTTGATATCACTGTCGGTCGCCGCGCCGCCAAGGTTCAGGACGGCCAGCGCTTCCCGTTCCCGGGGCGGCATTCGGGCCAGGGCGGCGCCCTCTACATCGTCGAAAATACCAGAGGGATTGCCGAAATCGCCGCGCCGCCAGGCCGCGTTGAGGCGCGCCTCGCCGTTGATCCTGGGCTTCCCGCCAATCCGCCAGGTCGGCCGGTGCCAGGTCAGATCGGCCTTCGTATAATCCTCGATCTCCTCGCGATCCATGCCGAGGAAAAAATTCCAATCTGCGTTGTAGCGGCGCGCGTGGTCGCGGCAAAACCAGAAATAGCTGTCGAGCTCATCACGGGACCGGGGCGCGCGATGCTCCCCGGCTTCCGTGCAATCCGCATGATCGCAGCCGCGTTCGGGGCTGGCGCTACGCGCTTCAGCCTGATTTTTGGACGAAGAACCAATCATCTCAAAATTATGGTCTTTCCGGGGAACTCTGACAAGCGGCTGCGATAGTAGCCGCTTGTTTTTTAAGAAATTGCGTTCAAGCGTCACGCAGGCTTTGGCCGCTCAATGCGGCCTTTGGGGAGTCTAATAGTGAACGCAGCAGCATTCTCCGACCGATAACGGTCGGAGAAGCAAGCCCGCGACCGCGGGCCGCCGGCTTACCCGGCGTGAGCCTGCGTGGCGCTTGAACGCAGGGAGCTCTTAGCGACCGCATAAAATATTACGATTTCCCCGTGAACCATTCGGGATGCTGTTCGCGCACCACCTCGCCGTCGCTGGCCAGGGCGTGGCATTGGTCGAGATAGGGCGGCTTGGTCTTGGGCGGCGCGCCGCCGGGGACATTCCGGCGCGCCGCCCAGATGGTCTGGAACGCCACGGTGGCAACCGGCCGCAACAGCTCGACGAGATGGGTGCAGCCCTTGACGCCGCCCAGCCGCTGGCGAACCTCGCGGCCCCAGCCGCGCCCCAGGGTGACGCCTTCGAGCTTGGCGAAGGCGGGGGTGATCGCCGGACAGATCGCGAAGGGCGATTTCTCGGTCGAGGCCTCGACCCGGCGAATGACGAAGCCGTCGTCGATGGTCAGCCTGAGCCACATGTCGTGGATCGCCTCGCCGGCCTTGATCTCGCCCCGGTGGCTGTTCTCGAAGGAATAGGTCTTGGTATCGACGATGCGGGCTTCGATATCATACAAGCCATCTGCGCGGCGATAGCCGTGGCATTCGATGGATCGGCGATGCAGCGTCTCGCGGGCGACGGGCTCGGACAGGGGCATGGGAACCTCGGGATGTGACTGGACCGCACCCATATAGAAAGAGCCACTGCCAAAAGCAAGGCCTGCCGACCCTTCAGATCAGAACGAAGCTCAGCAGCAGGGGCAGGGTGGCGAACGAGATCAGGGTCGAAAGCACGATGACCCCGGCGACTTCCTCGGGCTCCCGGCGGTAGGTTTGGGCGAACAGGTAATTGAACACCGCCGGCGGCATGGCGCATTGGATGATCAGCACCCCGCGCGCGACGCCGTCGAAGGCGAAGACTTCGGCCAGGGCGAAGCCGACCGCGGCACCCATGGCGAGGCGCAGAACTGCCAAGGCCGATGCCCGCCTGAAGGTCTTAACCCGCATGGAGGCCAGGGATACGCCCAGGGTCAGCAGCATCAGCGGAACCGTCATGCCGCCCAGCAGATCGGTGCTGTTGTAGAGCCAGGCCGGAACCTCGACGCCGGCGCCGCGGAACATCAGGGCCGCCGCGACCGCATAGGGCAACGGCATGGTCAGGGCGGCTTTCGGCGTCGGCTCGCCGGACACCAGCCAGATCCCAAGCACCATCATGACAACCATGGAGACGGCGAAATAGGCCGCCGCGAGATCGAGGCCGGCCTGGCCGAAGGCGAACAGGCTGAGGGGCAGACCCATGTTGCCGCAATTGGTGAACACCAGGGACGGCAGATAGGTCGAGCTCGATAATTTCGCCACGCGGAGGACGACGGCGCCGAGGGCCATGAAGCCAGCCAACGCCAGGGCCGTGGCGGCGGCCATGTCGGCAAGCGCAGCACCACTCACCGATACTCGCGCCAGGGAGGAAAACACAAGACAGGGCGCGCCGATGTTGGTGACCATCATGTTGACCGCCGTGACATCCATCGAGCGGCCGGATTTCACCCACAACCATCCGAGACCGACGCTGATGAAAATCGGCGCTATGATCGGCAGCATGACCTGGAACATGTCGGCTAATTTTCGGCTTCTTGCTCGGTCGCTTCCGGCGCCGGCGCGGTCACCCGAAGAGAGGTGACCTGATTCCGCTGGCGGGTCAGCACCTCGAATTTGAACCCGTAGAAGGCGAAGCGCTGGCCCACCTCGGGGATGCGCTGGGCCTCGTGAATCACCAGCCCGGCGATGGTCGAGGCGTCCTCGTCGGGCAGGCTCCATTCGAACTCGCGGTTGAGGTCGCGAACCGTCACCGTGCCGCGAACCTCATAGGAGCCGTCGGCATTCTTGCGCACGCCGGTGAAGGCGACATCGTGCTCATCGGCAATGTCGCCGACGATCTCTTCGAGGATATCCTCGAGGGTGACCATGCCCATCAGGGCGCCGTATTCGTCGACCACCAGGGCGAAATGAGCGCGCCGCGTGCGGAATGCCTGAAGCTGTCTCAGCAGGGTCGTGGTGTCGGGGATGAACCAGGGGGCAATCGCCGTGGCCACCAGATCGATGTCGTCCACCGACCCCGCATGGCCGTGAACCAGGCGCAGCAGATCCTTGGAATGGAGCACGCCGACGATGTTGTCCGGGTCGCCGCGCCACAGGGGTATGCGGGTGTAGGGGCTGGCGATAACGCGCTCGATGGTCTGCGACGCAGGCGCGTCGGCGTTGATCACCGTCATGCCTTTGCGATGGACCATGATCTCGCTGACTTCGACTTCCTCGAGATCGAGGATGCTGCCCAGCATATCGCGTTCCTGCTTGACAATGGCGCCGCCGCGGCTATGCAGATCGATGGCGCCGCGCAATTCCTGCTCGGCCGAAAGCGCCTTGTCGTCGTCGCTCGCGGCGGCGCCGAGCAGCGCCAAGGTGGCGCGCACCACCGCCTGAACAGCCAGGGTGACCGGCGACAGAACAATCACCATGACGCGCATCACCGGGGCCACCGCCAGGGCGATGCGGTCGGCGTTCCGCAAGGCGTAGGTCTTGGGCAAAACCTCGGCGAAGATCAGCACCAGCAGGGTCATGGTGATCGTGGCATAGGCGATCCCGGCCTCGCCGAACAACCCGATCATGACGCTGGTGGCGAGCGCCGAGGCGAAGATGTTGACCGCGTTATTGCCCAGCAAAATTGCGCCGAGCAGCTGTTCCCTGTTGTCGGTCAGACGGTTGACCAGCCGCGCCCGCCGGTTGCCGCGCCGCTCAAGGTGATGGAGCCGGGCCCGGGATATCGAAATCAAGGCGGTCTCCGAGCCGGAGAAAAATGCCGACAGGAGGAGCAGAACAACGATGCCCCCGAACACCAGCAGGAGAGTCATGGTCATGGCGGCGCCACATTTTCACCGTGGGACCGGGCGATCACATTGCGAACGCGCTCAAGCTCGACCTCGGGCTCAAGGAACGCCTGGCCGATGCCGCGCGCCAGCACGAAGATGACACGCCCGCTCTCGACCTTCTTATCCTGACCCATGATGCCCACCAGACGCTCGGCCACGGCGCGGCTGTCGTCGTCGCCGGCCATGGCGTGACGAACACTGTTCGGCAGGCCGGCGGCGTCGAGATGACGGCGCACCCGCGCCGCGTCCTCGGGCGGACAGAGGCCGAGATCGACGGACAGATCGAAGGCCAGCACCAGGCCGATGGCCACCGCCTCGCCATGAACCAGGCCGCCGCCATAGCCGGCCGCCGTCTCCAGGGCGTGGGCGAAAGTATGACCCAGGTTCAGCAGCGCGCGGGCGCCGGTTTCGCGTTCGTCCTCGGCGACGATGCGCGCCTTGGCGGCGCAGCTCGTGGTCACCGCGTGGCGGAGCGCGCCATGGTCGCCGCGCCACAGGGCCGCGCCGTTGGCTTCCAGCCAGTCGAAGAAGGCCGGATCGTCGATCAGCCCGTATTTGATCACTTCCGCATAGCCGGCCAACAGCTCGCGGCGCGGCAGGGTGTCGAGGGCGGCGATATCGGCGAGCACCAGATGAGGCTGATGGAAGCTGCCCACCAGATTCTTGCCATGGCGCGTATCGATGCCGGTCTTGCCGCCGACCGAGCTGTCGACCTGGGCCAACAGGGTCGTCGGGATTTGGGTGACGGCGACGCCGCGGCGCAGAATGGACGCGGCAAAGCCGGCAATATCGCCGATCACCCCGCCGCCGAGCGCGATGACCATATCGCCGCGTTCGATGCGGGCTTCGAGCAGGGCATCGAGCAGGCGCTCGAGCTGGGAAAAATTCTTCGTCCCCTCGCCGGACGGCAGGATGATTTCATGACACTCGATACCGGCGCCGTCGAGACTCGCGCGGAGGGGGACAAGATGAAGGCGTGCGACGATTTCATCGCTCACGATGGCGACGCGGCGACCGCTCATGACCCCCTCGAGAAAGCCCGCGGCATGGCCGATCAAATCCTCGCCGATGATGATTTCATAGGATCGGCTGGCGGCGTCGAGACGCAGCCTTGTAGGGGCGTCGTCGATGGCGGATGGGTCCGTCATGACGCCACGCGGGCCTGCAAGGCCGTGACGATTTTATCGACGGTTTCCGCATGGGGGCCGTCGTCGGTCTCGATGGTGATATCGGCCTGACCGTAGATCGGATAGCGCTCCTCGATCAGAGACGCGAGGATCTCGCGCGGATCGCCCGCCCTGAGCAAGGGCCGGGTATCGCGCCGCGCGCAGCGCTTGACCAGAAGGTCAAGCTCGGCGTGGAGCCAGACCGTGATCGCCTTTTCGGCCAACAGGCTGCGAGTGCCGGGATCAATGAAGGCGCCGCCGCCGGTGGCCAGAACCCTCGGCCCCTCATCGAGCAACCGGGCGATGACACGGCGCTCGCCGTCGCGAAAGGCGGGCTCGCCGTGGCGTTCGAAAAAATCGGCGATGCTGCACCCCGCCGCGGTCTCGATCTCGGAATCGGCGTCGGTGAATTTCATATTCAAACGAGTCGCGAGCCGGCGTCCGATCGACGACTTGCCGGAGCCCATCAGGCCGACAAGGACGATGGCGCGATCGACGAGGGTGCCCGGCTTGTTGTTACTGGTCGTGTTCATGGGTGCTGAGGATCAGCCTGTATCCCCACTCCGTTGCAGAGGATGCGCCGAGGGAATCGACGGCGTCACGGGAATGCGCCTGTCGGTAAGCTGCCGCAAAATAGCCATAAATCAAATCTACCATAAATTTTGCGTTCGTGGTCCAAATCAGGCATATGCTACCATAACGACCACCGCAAGCCGTAGGTTTGAGCCAAACATAAAATGTCGCGAATTTCCAAAATACTCACCCTGTTCATATTCATCGCCTTCGCCGGTGGCGCGGTTTTCCTGATGACCTGGGATATCCCCGCGCCCACGGCGCGAGTCGAAATAACGGTGCCCGATGAAACTTTTAAAAAATAACGCGCCCCGGCCGCTGGCGCTGGTCGCCCTGTTGGCGTTTGCCGTCGCAACACCCTTGGCCGCCCAGCAGAGCATACCTCTCGACATCGTCCCCTTGACGCCGGTTGAAGTCGAGCCGGTCATCGAGGAGCTCGTGGCCCCGAGCGAGACGGCCGAGCCCCTGGAGGCCGCGCCCCGTGAAGATGCCGCCGGTGACGCCAGGGTCGAGGTCGGCGCGATCCAGGCGCCCGATCCGGAAGCCATCGGGCTCATGGAAGAAGCCGACGGCGGGTTTCCCTACGACATGTGGCGCGGCAGCGATCGCGCGCTGATCGAACGTCTGCTGCCCAGGCTTCCCGCCGGGAGCACGTCGCGGCCGATAAACGATCTGGCGCGCCGCCTGTTGCTCTCCTCGGCGGCGCCGCCGGCCGGCCCGGCGAGGGAAAACCTTCTGGCGATCCGCATCGAACGCCTTGCCGCCATGGGCGACAACGCGGCAATGACTCGTCTCATGCGTTCCGCGCCGCCCGACCTCTTCGATTCCGCCCTGTTTCAGACGCGGCTCGATGCCCTGCTGTTGATCGCCGATTATGTCGGCGCCTGCAGCCTGGCGCGTGAATTGGTGCGCCGCGACGACACGCCCTATTGGGAAAAAGTGCTGATCTTCTGTCAGGCGCTCAACGACCGCCATGACGCCGCCGCCCTGGGCCTCAGCCTGCTGCGCGAACGCAACGTCGAGGAAGACCCCGGCTTCGATACCCTGCTCAGGGCCCTGGCCGGCGACAGCTCGGCGACGCTCGATAGCCTGCCGTCGCCCACGGCGCTGCACCTCTCCATGCTGCGCGCGGCTCGCCTCTCGGTGCCGGAAGACGCCGTCGAAGGCGCCGCGCCGGCCATCGCCAAGGCCATCGCCTTGACCGCCGGGGTGCCCCTCGATTTCAGGCTGCGGGCGGCCGAGCGCGCCGAAGCCCTCGGCTCCCTGCCCACGGAAACCCTCGCAGAACTCTATGTTAGCGTCCCCTTCACGTCGGAAGAGCTGGCCTATCCCTGGCGCCGCTTGAAGACCGACAAGGGCCCCATGGCCAGGGCCCTGCTCCATCAGGCCATCGCCATTCAGGTGGTGCCCGCGGCGCGCGCCGAGGTGTTGCGCGCGGCCTGGCAGTTGGGCGGCGAGTCCGGCGGTTGGGACGGCTATGCCACGGCGGCGCGGGTCACCCTGGGCGAGTTGATCGGCCTGCAGCCATTGCCCGAGCTGGTGTGGATCGCCGGCGACGCCATCCGCGCCCTGCTCGCCGCCGGGCGCCCCGATTTGGTTGCCGGCTGGCTCGACCTGGCCACCGCCCAGGCCGGCGCCAACGCCAAAGCGGCGGCGGCGGTGGCCGAGTTGTCCCCGATCGTCGGCCTCGCCGATGACGATGACGCGACCCTGTGGGACGACGCCCGCTTCGCCGCCTGGCGCCAATCCCAGGACGGCGCGCCCGAGGGTGTGCGCCGCCTGCGCACGGCCATGCTGTTCGGCCTGATGTCGGCGCTTGACCGTAAGACCCCGCCCCAGGCCTTGCTCGCGCAGCTCGACGGGCCGCAGACCGTGTGGGTCAAGACGCCGCAGCCGGCCTTCATGCGGCAGCTCAATCTGGCGGCGGAAGAGGGACGCATCGGCGAGACCGTGCTGCTCGCCCTGGTGGCGCTGGATGAGACCGACAGCGGGGCGCCGAGCCCGATGACCCTGAGCGCCGCGGTGTCGGCGTTGCGGCGTGTCGGCCTGGTCGACGAAGCCCGCGCCATCGCCATCGAGGCCGTGCTGTCCCGCGAATTCTGATCGCCGATGGGTGACCAACGCCACCTTGAGGCGTTCCTAGAAATGCTCGTCGTCGAACGCGGCAGGGCGCCGCTCACGGTCGACGCCTATCGCCGCGATCTCGCCGATTTCACCCGGTTCCTGGCCGGCCAGGAAGCCGTCGACGCCGACAGCGACGCCGTTCGCGCCTATATGGCGGATCTCGCCGGGTCCATGGCGCCCGGCACCAGCGCCCGGCGGCTGTCCTGCCTGCGCCAGTTCTATCGCTTCCTGTTCGCCGAGGGAGTGCGCGCCGACGATCCCACGGCGGCAATCGACAGCCCCCGCATCACGCCGCCCCTGCCCAAGCTGCTCGGCGAGGACGAGGTCGAGCGTCTGATCGAGGCGGCGCGCGCCACGGCCGGGCCCGCCGGCCTGCGCCTCTCGGCCCTGGTCGAGTTGATCTACGCCACCGGCCTCAGGGTGTCCGAGCTGGTCGGCCTGCCCCTGGCCGCCGTCCATGGCGATCCGCGGTTTATTGTGGTGCGTGGCAAGGGCGGCAAGGAACGGCTGGTGCCCGTGGGCGATGTGGCGCGCGCGGCGGTGGCCGCCTATGGGGAAGTCCGCGACGGGTTTTTGCCCGGCGGCGCGCCTTCGCCCTGGCTGTTTCCCTCGCGCGGGGCATCGGGCCATTTGACGCGCCGCCGGTTCGGCCAATTGCTCGATAAGCTGGCGCTGGCCGCCGACCTTGATCCGCGCCGGGTTTCGCCCCATGTCATGCGTCACGCCTTCGCCAGCCATATGCTGGCCCATGACGCCGATTTGCGCAGCGTTCAGAAAATGCTCGGCCATGCCGATATCTCGACCACGCAAATCTACACCCATGTACTCGAGGCCCGACTCAAGGCTCTGGTGCGCGATCATCACCCCCTCAGTAAGACATGAGCGGTGACACAGAGTTGGACCATGACGCCGTGCTGGGTTAAAACCCACCCTCTAATCATTACCAAAGGCTACCCATCATGAGTTTTCATCTCGTCGAGCAAGCGACGCCCCGGCTGCACCGCAGCGAACTGGCGGTTCCCGGCAGCCAGCCCAAACTGTTCGAGAAAGCCGCCGCCTCCGACGCCGATGTTATTTTCCTCGATCTCGAAGACGCCGTGGCGCCCGACGACAAGGAACAGGCGCGCAAGAACGTCATCGAGGCGCTCAACGACATCGACTGGAGCGGCCATACCATGACCGTGCGCATCAACGGTCTCGACACCCATTACATGTACCGCGACGTGATCGACGTGGTCGAGCAGGCGGGCCGCAACCTCGACCTCATCATGATTCCCAAGGTCGGCACCGCGTCCGATGTTTACGCCGTCGATATGCTGGTGACGCAAGTCGAGGACGCCATGGGATACGACAAACGCATCGGCTTTTCCCATATCATCGAGACCGCGCTGGGAATGGCGAATATCCACGAGATCGCCGGCGCCAGCCCGCGCAACGAGGCACTGCATTTCGGCGTCGCCGACTACGCCGCCTCGACCAAGGCGCGCACCACCAACATCGGCGGCGTCAACCCGAACTATGCCGTGCTGACCGATGCCGGCGAGGACGGCGGCGAGCGCGACACCCATTGGGGCGATATGTGGCATTACGCCATTGCCCGCATGGTGGTGGCGGCCCGGGCGCACGGCCTGCGGCCCATCGACGGCCCGTTCGGAGATTTCAGCGACGCGGACGGGTACCGCGCCGCGGCTTTCCGCGCCGCGACCCTGGGCTGCGAAGGCAAATGGGCGATCCATCCCTCGCAGATCGCCATGGCCAACGAGGTCAACAGCCCGTCGGAGGCCGAAGTGACCAAGGCCAAGCGCATCATCGAGGCCATGGCCGAGGCGATTAAAGCCGGACAGGGGGCGGTTTCCCTGGATGGCCGCCTGATCGACATCGCCTCGATCAAGCAGGCCGAGGTGATGGTCAAGAAAGCCGAACAGATCAAGGCGAAGTAAGCAACTATGAGCACCTTTCTCGAATTCGAGAAGCCGATCGCCGAACTCGAAGGCAAGATCAAGGAGCTCCGGCACTTGAGCGTCGGCGACGGCATCAACATCGTCGAGGAGGTTACCAAGCTTCAGGAAAAGCTCGACCGGCTGCTGGTGCAGACCTATAGCAAGCTGTCACCCTGGCAGAAGACCCTGGTGGCGCGCCACCCGGACCGGCCCCATTGCATTGATTACGTGGCCGCCCTGTTCGATGATTTCACCCTGCTCGCCGGCGACCGCCTGTTCGCCGACGACAAGGCGGTGATCGGCGGATTGGCGCGCTTCAGGGGGCGCTCGATCATGGTCATCGGCCTCGAGAAGGGCCGCGATACGGAGGGCCGCATCGCCCATAACTTCGGCATGGCGAGGCCCGAGGGCTACCGCAAGGCGGTGCGCCTGATGCGCCTCGCCGACCGCTTCGGCCTGCCGGTGATCACCCTGGTCGACACCCCCGGCGCCTATCCCGGCGTCGGCGCCGAGGAGCGCGGCCAGGCCGAGGCCATCGCCCGCTCCATCGAGACCTGCCTCGACCTCAAGGTGCCGTTGATCAGCGCGGTGATCGGCGAGGGCGGCTCGGGCGGCGCCATCGCCCTGGCGGTGGCCAACATCGTGCTGATTCTCGAGCATGCGATCTATTCGGTGATCTCGCCCGAAGGCTGCGCCTCGATCCTGTGGCGCGACGCCGAGAAGGCCGAGGAGGCCGCCACCGCCCTCAAACTGACCGCCCAGGACCTCGACGGCATGGGCCTGGTGGACCGCGTGGTGCCCGAGCCGGTGGGCGGCGCGCACCGCGACCCCGAGGCCTCGATCGCCGCTCTCGGCGACGCCTTGGCCGAGGCTTTCGCCGAGCTCGACGCCATGGCGCCGGGCGACATCAAGAGCCACCGCCGCAACGCCTTCCTCGCCAAGGCGGGATCGTTGGAAGAGATCGCCACGCCGTGAGCCACTCCGTGAGCCGCATCCCGCTGATGAACATGTCGCCGGGAACGGCGCGCAGCCTCATGGTCCATCGCTTCGGCGCCCCGGCGGCGCGCCCCAAGGCCTATCTCCAGGCCGCTCTCCACGCCGACGAAATCCCCGGTATGCTGGTGCTTCAGCATCTCATCGCAAGACTTATGAAGGCCGACGCGGCGGGCGAAATTTTAGGCGAAATCGTCATCGTTCCCTTCGCCAACCCGATCGGCCTGAGCCAGCGCTCGCGGGGCGATCTTCTGGGGCGCTATGAGTTTCGCGCCGGCGGCAACTTCAACCGCGGCTTCCCCTATTTCGACGAGGCCATCGGCGATCGCGTCGAGGGAAAGCTGGGCACCGACGCCGACGAGAATATCACCCTGATCCGCGCCGCCTTCATGGCCGAGATCGAGGCCTACCCGGCCACGAATGAGCTGCTGCACTGGCGCCGCGAAGTCATGCGTCTGGCTGGTGACGCCGATTTCGTGTTCGACTTGCATTGCGATTCCGAGGCCATTCTCTATCTCTATCTGGGCACTCAGAACTGGCCCAGCGCCGCCGATTTGTCGGCCCAAATGGGCAGTCTGGTGACGCTTCTGACCCATGATTCAGGCGGCGGATCCTTCGACGAGACCTTCTCGCGGCCCTGGTGGACCCTGGCTCAACGCTTCGGCGACGACACCCCCATTCCGCCCGCCTGCCTGTCGGCGACCATCGAGCTGCGCGGCACCGCCGATGTGGACGATGACCTGGCCGCCGGCGACGCCGATAACCTCTATCGCTTCTTCCAGCGGCGCGGGCTGATCGCCGGCGACCCGGGGCCGCCGCCCAAGGCCCTGTGCGACGCCACCCCCCTGGACGGCGTCGATTATGTGGTCGCGCCCTCAGCCGGCATCGTCACCTATTTGAAGGCCCCCGGCGACCGCATCGAAGCCGGCGAGACCGTGGCCATCCTGATCGACCCGGCGGCCGAAAACCCGGCCACGGCGCGCATCGCGTTAAAATCCAAGACCGCCGGCACCCTGTTCGGCCGCCATCTGATGAAATTCGCCATCCCCGGCGAGCGCATCTGCACCGTCGCCGGCGCGGAGCCCCTGCCCGACCCGGAAGACTGGAGCAAGCTCGAGGAGTAGATACTGCCGTCGAGGCATGGGAACCAAATCCATGTCGAGGGCGACGGCACTATTCATATTGCTGCTTACAAAAATTAGCTTTTTCTGGCGACGACGAAGCACTCGTTGCGGAACCATAGCCCGCCATGCTGGGTCAGGGTGTCTTGAGTCGCCTCGAGATAGTGGCTGTGGCTCATGGCGTGGCTTAACCTGTCGTCCTCGATCTGCGCCACATAGGTCGCCGCGTTCCAGGCGGCGAGCAGGGTCGAAGTGCCGATATTATTGGCCACCTCGTCGTCGGCGAGCTGTAGATGATAGCGAAACTCCGCATCCGTCATATCGTCGTAGACGAACTCCCGCGCCTGGTCGCCGAGATGCTCGCGCAGGGTGTCGAGCAGCATTTCCCGCGGCGTCTGGAACGGGTCTTCATCGGGCCACACTTTGCGGATGATCTCCATGCCCGGGTCGCGCCCGGTCGATTGGATGGTGATCATGCGGCCGCCGGGCGCCAGGGACAGGGCGAGCGGCGCCAGCACGTTGCGCACCTTGAGCGCCGCCGTGGAGCGCGCCCGATAGGGCTGCGAGACGATCGACAGGTCATAGGCGAAATCGCGCTGGCCTTGTTGCGGGATGATGGCGTCGAGAGCGAAGCGCTGGTCTTCGCGGTAGAGCACCAGAACCGACGGCTTGACGTAGAGCGGATTGCCCGTCTTGGGGCTTGGGCGGGTCTGCCAGCCGTCGGTGATGAAGGCGTCCTGGGCCTTGATCTGGGCATCGAACTCGTGGGTCGAATTGCCGCTCAGCGCGACCTCGCGCCAGTTCAATGCGGCCTGGGCTTCGGGTCGGTTGGGAAACAGATAGGGCGCTTCGCTGTAGAACATGTTGGTCAGGGCGATGACCATCTGGGGATGTTCGAAAAAGCGGTCGGCGAGCTTGCCGGTGTTGATGCGCATGTCTTCGCGGCTGATCTCCTTGCCGACCACTTGGAGCGGCGCCGACGGCCAGCGACGGTGAATATCGCGCAACACCATGCTGAGAACCGTGCCGTCGCCCATGCCGGCGTCGAACAGCCGGATCGCCGGCGGGCGCGGCTTGAGCTGATCGAGCTCCCGGCCGATGCGTTCGGCGGTCACCTGCTTTTCGCCACAGGTGGTGACGAACATGAGATATTTTTCGCGGTTGTCGAAGAAGCGGAAAGGCTGATCGCCCATTGGCTTTTGTTGCTTTGGCATTTTACCGTTAAATTATAGTCACTTCAGGTGGATCATATTCTGCAGGACGCGTGACAATCACTGTTCCATCCTCACCGTGTATCTTACTAGGCAACAAGCATTTTGCGATACGGCCCTTGGTTATCTCCAACCTAGAATGAGCATGTTGTAAAAGATCCCGGCCAATCGAGAACCGGCCTGGAGGTGTAGCTACGAGAATTCGTTTCTTTGGGTATCGGCTCTTAAGCAATGAGAGAACAGAAACCAAGTCTGAGTCGGCGCTTATAATGATGGCCCGATCAAATACATCATCGACCGCATCCGCCAAGACCCGTAAGGCGATATGGACATCGGTTTCCTTTTCTTCATGGTCAGTCCAAGTCCTCTGACATCCCCGGCACTTCCGTTGTTTCGACTTAAAATGCGCCATAAATGCCTTCACCCCGAAGTGCTCAAGGCTCTGCACATATATGCGGTGGCGTGAGAAATTGGCGGGGCGCCAGGTTGCATATGCGGAGAAATAATTAACCGCTACTAATTTTTCGTTAGTGTAAACAAACGATTCAGCAAGAGCCCATAGATTTACCCATTTGAGATGAGGTTTGTTGAGATCGTCAATCGAGTGATACAGATTGAACCCATCTACATAGCATGCTGCTCGAGTCATTGCGCACCTCAAAAAAAAGCCGAGCCCGTTTCCGGACCCGGCCTATCCAACGGGACGTACCCGAAGGGATGAAATTCGATAAGATTTATGCACTTACAGCGCTAGAGTGTCAATGAAGACTTCTCTTGACACATACGGGTTAAAATCGCGTTAGCGACCGTCTTGCAAGAACTCATCCGACTTAACTGCATGACCATATTGGGCAGTCAAATTGCTTAGGCAACCTTGCCGTGGCAATGCTTGTATTTCTTGCCCGAGCCGCAGGGGCAGGGCTTGTTGCGCCCGACCTTGCCCCAGGGCGAAGCCGAACTCGCCTGGGCGGCCGCGAACGGCGGCGCCTCCGCCTCTTCGCCGGGCAGGGCACGGCCCTCGTTCGTCACCTGGCGGGGGGGCGTCATCGGGCGCGACAGGGGGGCCGAGAAACCGTCATCGGGCTCCGGCGCCACGCGAAACTCGATATGGGACAACACCGCGGTCATGGTCTCGCGCAGGCTCGACAGCATGACATTGAACATATCGAAGGCTTCGCGTTTGTATTCGTTCAGCGGGTCGCGTTGCGCATAGGCGCGCAGGCCGATGCCCTGGCGCAGATGATCGAGCGACAGCAGATGGGTCTTCCACTGCTGGTCGAGGATCTGCAGAAGCAAACTCTTCTCTGCCATGCGCATGACTTCCGCCGTGAAACGCTTCTCTTTCTCGGCCATCCATGTGTCGGACGCGGCGATGATGCGCTCGAGAATTTCCTCGTTGGCGATGCCCTCCTCCGCCGCCCAGTCCTCGGCCGGTAAATCGAGCGAAAGCAACCGCTGCGCCTCCGTATGGAGCGATTTCATCTCCCACTGTTCGGCATAGGCCTTCTCGGGGATAAAGCGCGAGACCATGTCCTCGATGACCTCATGGCGCATGTCGGCCACCATGGTCTCGACATCGGCGGCGCGCATCAAATCGATGCGCTGCTCATAGATCACCTTGCGCTGGTCGTTCATTACGTCGTCGAACTTGAGCAGGTTCTTGCGGATTTCGAAGTTGCGCTCCTCGACCTTCTTCTGGGCCTTCTCGATGGCCTTGTTGATCCAGGGATGAACGATCGCCTCGCCATCCTCGAGGCCGAGCTTTTGCAGCATGCCGTCCATGCGGTCGGAGCCGAAAATGCGCATCAGATCGTCGCGCAGGGAGAGGAAGAATTTCGAGGTGCCGGGATCGCCCTGGCGTCCCGACCGGCCGCGCAGCTGATTATCGATGCGGCGGCTCTCATGGCGCTCCGTGCCGAGCACGAACAGCCCGCCGGCGGCGATGACCTTTGCCTTGTTGGCCTCGATTTCGGCGGTGATTTCGGCGATCCGGCGGGCCCGCTCTTGCTCGCCCGCGCCGTCGTCGATCTCCTGGGCGGTGCGCATCTCAAGGTTGCCGCCGAGCTGGATGTCGGTGCCGCGCCCAGCCATGTTGGTGGCGATAGTGACCATGCCCGCGCTGCCGGCCTGGGCGATGATCGAGGCTTCCTGCTCGTGATAGCGCGCGTTCAGGACATTATGCTTGATCTTGCGCTTCTTGAGCAAAGCCGAAAGTGCTTCCGATTTCTCGATGCTCACCGTGCCCACCAGCAGCGGCTGGCCGGCTTCCTGGCGCTCGGCGATGAGATCGGCGACGGCGGAGAATTTTTCCTCGACCGTGCGGTAGACCTCGTCGTCCTGGTCATCGCGGATGGCCGGCAGGTTGGTCGCCATTTCGACCACTTCGAGCTTGTAGATATCGTCGAATTCTCCGGCCTCGGTCATCGCCGTGCCGGTCATGCCCGAAAGCTTGGGGTACAGCCTGAAATAATTCTGGAAGGTGATCGAGGCCAGGGTCTGGTTCTCGTTCTGGATGGTGACGCTTTCCTTGGCCTCCAACGCCTGATGGAGCCCGTCGGAATAGCGCCGGCCCTCCATCATGCGCCCGGTGAACTCGTCGATGATGATAAGCTTGTCGTCCTTGACGATGTAGTCCTTGTCGATCTCGAACAGATGATGGGCGCGCAGCGCCTGGTTGACGTGATGGACGATGGAGACGTTTTCCATGTCGTACAGGCTCTCGCCCTCGAGCAGGCCGGCCTCCTTCAACAGGGCCTCGATGGTCTCGGTGCCGTCCTCGGTCAGGGTCGCCGCGCGCGCCTTTTCGTCCACTTCGTAATCGTCATCCGCGAGCCGGGGGATTAGCTTGTCGACCTTCACATAGAGGTCGGTGTTGTCCTCGGTCGGGCCGGAAATGATCAACGGCGTGCGCGCCTCGTCGATCAGGATGGAGTCGACCTCATCGACGATGGCGAAATTGAAGGAGCGCTGGACCATGGACTCCAGGGTGAATTTCATGTTGTCGCGGAGATAATCGAAGCCGTATTCGTTGTTGGTGCCGTAGGTCACGTCGGCGGCGTATTGCTCGCGGCGCTGATCGTCGTCCAGGCCGTGGACGATGCAGCCCACGGTGAGCCCGAGAAATTCATAAATCTGCCCCATCCAGCGGGAATCGCGCATGGCCAGATAATCGTTGACCGTCACCACATGGACGCCGCCCCCGGAAAGGGCGTTGAGATAGACCGCCAGGGTGGCGACCAGGGTCTTGCCTTCGCCGGTCTTCATCTCGGCGATCTTGCCGTCGTGGAGCACGATACCGCCCATGAGCTGGACGTCGAAATGACGCTGGCCCAGGGTGCGCTTGGCGGCTTCGCGGACCGTGGCGAAGGCGTCGGGGAGGATATCGTCGAGATCGTCGCCGTTGGCCAGGCGCGCGCGCAGCATGTCCGTGCGAGCGCGCACGGCGGCGTCGTCGAGCGCCTCGAGGCCGGATTCCAGCTCGTTGATCGCCGCGACCGTGATTTCAAACGTTTTAAGGATGCGTTCGTTGGCGGAGCCGAACAAGCGCTTCGCAAGGGAGCCGAGCATGACGGTGAGTAAGCCTTTAAAGACATCGGGAGCCGCAGGCGACGGGGAACCGCCTGCCACGGTCAGACATAAGCAACACAAGGGTTTAAGTCAATGTTGGCCGGGGGATGGTTGGGGGCCGCCGTTCCCGCGCCAAGACAATCGATGCTGGTGCGGCGGCTCCTCCCACGGCACCGTCAATCCCGTGCAACGAGATCGGAACTGTCGCAGAAACGTATGGGAAATTGAGAATAAATGAAATTTTTAGATTTATAAAAATATCTATAAATAACAATTAGTTATATTTTTATTTAAAGACTTGTACGGGAAACGAGTTGGAAATATGATAAAAATGAAATGGCGATCCTCTACGAAATACCAGGCGGCTGGATCAGGTATGATGCGCGCGCCATCGCTCAGGAACTGGCCGAGGCCAAGGCGGCGGTGCTCGCCCTCGACGCCATGCCTTATCAACGGGCCTGGGCGGATAAGATGCAGGAAATCGAACTCAAACGCGAGATCGCCGGGACATCTCGTATAGAAGGCGCCGAATTCACCGATCGTGAACTCGATCAGGCGCTCGCCGACGAGACGCCCGAGCAGGCGCTGACCCGTTCACAGAAGCAAGCCAGGTCGGCCAAGCGCGCCTACCTCTGGATCGCCGAGCTGCCCGACGACATGCCGGTCGACCAGGACCTTATCCGCACCGTGCATCGGCATATAGTCACCGGTTGCGATGACGATCACTGTCCGCCCGGCGAGCTTCGTGGGCCGGAGCAGAATGTGGCTTTCGGCCAGCCCCGTCACCGAGGCGTCGATGGCGGCGCCCAGTGTAAAAAAGCACTGGATCAACTCTGCCAATCGGTGCGCGATGAATTTCCCGGCCATGATCCGTTCATCCAGGCGCTCTCCCTGCATTACCATCTGGCCGCTATGCATCCCTTCCTCGATGGCAACGGACGTACGGCGCGAGCCTTGGAGGCGGTCCTCCTGCAGCGTTCACGCCTCAAGCGAGAGCTGTTTATCGCCATGTCGAATTATTATTACGACGAGAAGCATGCCTATCTGGCGACCCTGGCGGAAGTGCGCGCCAGCGAATACGACCTGACCCCGTTCCTGAAGTTCGGCCTGCGCGGCATTGCCTCCCAATGCCAAAGGCTGCTCGGCGAAATCCGTACCCAGCTGGAAAAAACCCTGTTCCGGGATGTCATGCACCAAATGTTCGGCCGACTTCGTACGAGCCGGAAGCGAGTAATGGCGAAGCGGCAACTAGAGATTCTGTCAGTGTTGTTGGATAGAGACCCGACTAATCAATGGAAGTTGCTTTCGTCGATTGATTCCATCTACGGCGATCTTCGCGCACCGGGAAAGGCGTGGGTTCGGGATTTGACTTATCTCTATCAATTGGGCGCCATCCGGGTAGAGCTAAAAGATCGTGACATCTATTTGTCCGCACGGCTGGAATGGGCCACGGAAATTACAGAGACGAAATTTTTCGAAGAAATGAATAAGCTTCCCAAGGCAAAGACCCTTGCCGCCCTGCGATAGTTAAATCAACGAAAGACTGAACCTGCACCATGGCTAAAAAACTTCCCGTCTCGCCGCTTGCGCCCGCCGGCTTTCCCGCCATGCCGGCGGTGGCCGGGGTTGAGCTGGCGGCGACCATGAGCGGCGAGCGCTATGAGGGGCGCAGCGATCTGAGTCTGATTTCGCTGGCAACCGGAACGACTGTCGCTGGGGTTTTCACCCGCTCACGGACCGCCTCGGCGCCGGTTGCCTGGTGCCGCGCGGCGCTCGATAAATGTTCTCTCGGGCACGCAAGCCCTTGCGCCCTGCTGGTCAATGCCGGCAATGCCAATGCCTTCACCGGCGCCGCCGGGCGCGACGCCGCGCGGGCGACCGCCGAGACCGCCGCCTCTCTGGTCGGGGGCGCGCCCGAGGGCGTGTTCGTCGCCTCCACCGGGGTGATCGGCGAAGCCCTGAGCGCGGGGAAAATTCTCGACGCCCTGCCCGGCCTGCACGCCGCACTTCGCGACGACGGCTGGGAGGACGCCGCCCGGGCGATCATGACCACCGACACCTACCCCAAGGGCGCCACCCGCCAAGCGACCGTCGACGGCGTCCCTGTTGTGCTGAACGGCTTTGCCAAGGGCTCGGGCATGATCGCCCCCGATATGGCGACCATGCTGTGTTTTGTCTTCACCGACGCGGCGATCCCCGCGCGTGCGTTACAAGCCATGCTGGCCACCGCCAACAGCCGCTCGTTCAATTCCATCACGGTCGACAGCGACACCTCGACCAGCGATACCCTGCTGGTCTTCGCCACCGGCCAGGCGGCGCCGGAACAAGCCCCGGAGACCTCCAGCAAGACTCGCTACCGCGATTTCCGTGCCGCCCTCGAAGACCTGCTCATGGACCTCGCCCATCAGGTGGTGCGCGACGGCGAAGGGGCGCAAAAATTCATCACCATCAACATCAGCGGCGCCGCTTCGGTGAAATCGGCGCGGCGGATCGGCCTGGCCATCGGCAATTCGCCCCTGGTCAAGACCGCCATCGCCGGCGAGGACGCCAACTGGGGGCGCATCGTCATGGCCGTGGGCAAGGCCGGCGAGGAGGCCGACCGCGACCGCATGAGCATCAGCATGGGCGGCGTGCTGATCGCCGAGAACGGGGTCGCCCACCCCGATTACGACGAGGCCGCGGTGATGCCCCATATGCGGGGCTGCGAGATCGTCATCGATGTCGATGTCGGGGTGGGGCGCGGCCGGGCCACGGTCTGGACCTGCGACCTGACCCACGGCTATATCGACATCAATGCCGATTACCGCTCGTGAAGACCCTGCTGGTGGTCGCCTGCGCCCTGATCGACATCGATGAGCGGGTGCTGCTGGCGCGCCGCCCCGAGGGTAAACCCATGGCCGGCTTGTGGGAATTTCCCGGCGGCAAGGTCGAGGCCGGCGAGACCCCGGAAGCGGCGCTGATGCGCGAGCTTCGGGAAGAACTCGGCATCGAGATTTGCCTGCCCTGCCTGTCGCCCCTGAGCTTCGCTTCCCACGCCTACGACGATTTTCACCTGCTCATGCCGCTCTATATTCTGCGCAAGTGGGACGGCATCGCCCAGCCCCGCGAAGGCCAGCAGATCAAATGGGCGCGCGCCGACAAGCTGCGCGATTACCCCATGCCCCCCGCCGATGCGCCGCTCATTGCCCCGCTTGAGGAATTGTTGCGGTAGTTATTCCGGCCGCGCCTTGTCGCCGGCCGGCCTCTCCTCCACATCCAGGGCGTCGGCGAGGCGGGACTTGGCGCTGCCTGGACGCAGGGGCTTTTGCTGGCTCTCGTCTGGCGCCCAGGCGGTCAGCCAGACGATCTGGAAGGTCGCCGCCAGGCGGCCATCGTCATCGGCGAAGCGTTCTGTGTAAATATCCGCCGCCGCCATCAGGGTGGCGCGCCGGGTGAAAGGCTTGCGTCGCTCACGCAGAGCGTTGGTCTCGCCCATGCCGCGCAGATCGTGCATCAGGGCGAAGGCGTGCCTGTAGGTCACGGTGAGGTGGTCGAGATCGACCACCGGCAGGGCGAACCCGGCGCGCTGCAGGAGCGCCCCCATGTCCTGGAGATCGACCGTCGGCGACAGGCGCGGGCTAATGCCGCCCTCCTCGGCGCTTTCGGCCAAGGCCAGGGCCTCGCGCAGCTCGCCCAAGGTGTCGCCCCCCAGCATGGCCGCCAGAAACAGCCCGTCGGGGCGCAGGGACCGGCGGATTTGCACCAGGGCGCCGGGCAGGTCATTGACCCAATGAAGCGCCAGCAGGCTGGTCACCAGATCGAAACTCGCGGGAGCGAAGGGCAACCATTCCTCGTCACAGGCGATGCGGGAGCCGGGGCGGGAGCCGGGGCGGGGGCCGGGGCCGGGGCCGGGGCCGCGCGCCACCATGGCCGGCGACAAATCGGCCCGCACCGTAAACGACGTTGGCGGCGCGACGCCGTGGCTACCGAGTTCAAGCGCCGATGTGAAATCCCGCTTGATATCGCCGAGGCGCTCACGAAGGCGCCCAGCGACTTCCTGGATGAGAAAATCATGCTCGCCGAAACACGGCGCCGCCCGGTCGCGGTGACGCCGCACGGCGAGACGGTCGAATATCTCCTTGGGCCCGGTCATAGGCCATCATGACCGCTGCTCGCGTAAACGGCTAGGCGGCTATTCGGCTATTCGGAACCGTACTGATCGTGGCGGCGAACCCAGGCCATGGGGTAGGGCAAATTCGCCTCATTGCGTCCCTTTGCGGTCAGATCCATAATATGATAGGCGCCGAGCAGCATATCCAAACCCCGCCCGTAGCACGAATAAGTATGGAAAGCATCCCCATTCTCGGCCTTGTAAAATGCACTGATCCCGGGCGCCTCATCGGCAGGGAAAGTCCCGGTCCGGTAATTGTAATAAACTTGATCGTTGGCCGGATCATCACCGGTAAACGACACATGGTAGTCAAAGTTAAAGTCGCTGCCGAGGGATGAGAGCCAGCGGAAATTCCAGGCCATGCGCTTTCGGTATTGATCGAGCCGCTCGAAGGGGGTTCTGGACACAACGACCATGGTGACATCGCGATGATTCAGATGCGTCATGGCGCCATCGAAATGATCGGCAATGTATGAGCAGCTGGGACAACCCTCGTCCCAATCCGGGCCAAACATGAAATGATAAATGATGAGCTGACTGCGGCCGTCGAAGAGATCGGATAAGGATACTGTCCCGCCCTGTCCTTCGAATTCATAACTCTCGTCGATCTTTACCCACGGAAGCTGCCGACGCCGATCACTCAGTTGGTCACGCAACCGGGTGAATTCCTTTTCTTTTTCCAGCAGTTCTTTCCGTGCGGTTATCCAGTCCTTTCTTGAAACGATTTTTTGGGCCTCTCTTGAAACGATTTCTTGGCCCTCTCTTAATACGATTTCTTGGGATTGCATTTTTTATCTCCGGTTAATCCAACGCAAGGGCTACTCGGCAGCGTCGGTTTGCGGCGCCTGATAGATGGTTTCGATAAAGCTCTGCCGCGACGACATGGTCTCGATCCAACGGCGGATATTGGTACAGGGCGCCAGCAATTCCGGCCCCTCGGGCACCTTGTCGAGATAGGCCAGGAAAGGGATAATGGCCAAATCGGCCAGGCTTACCTCGCCGCCGACAAAATAATTAGAATTGACGAGCGCGCCGTCGAGCACGCCGAGATGATGGCGCACTTTGGGAAGCGCCGCCTCGATCGCCGTCCGATCAGGCGCGCCGTCGGGGCCGCTCGGCATGAAATATTCCAACAGGTAACGGCGGCCGACATCGCCCGCTATGTAATCATTGTTGACGCTGATCCATTGCTCCATCCGCGCGCGGTCCTTGCCGTCGCCGGGCTGCAGGGAAGGCCCATCGAAGTTCTCATCCACATAGCGCATGATGGCGCTCATTTCGAACAGCCTGAAGCCGCCATGGTCCATGGCCGGCATCTTGGCGAAAGGGTGAATCTTGCGATAGGATTCTGCCGACAGATCCACCGGCTCGATCCGGTGGGAGATGCCTTTCTCGACGCAGGCCATGCGCGCCGAACGGCAAAAGGTGCTGCGCGGGTCGCCATGGATAATGATATCGCTCATGGATTGTTGCCTTTTTCCAATTGCTCTTCGAGGCAGTCGAAGCTGCTCGACCAGCCTTGGCTATGCTGTTCGCGGGCATGCTCGTCGGCCAGGGTCTCATGGGTCAGACGCAACTCGGTTCCCCCTTCAACAGCGATGAATTCCAGGGTCACCAGGTTCTCCAGGTTCATGTAATCGCCTTGTTGCCAGGCCCAGGTGAAAACCAGCCGCGACGGCGGCGAGACCTCCCGGAATATCCCGTCGATGACATGGGTGTTGCCTTCTGAGGACAACATCTCGGCGTGGAAGACGCCGCCGGGACGCGGGTCGAGTTCGGCAACTGGGCAGCTAAACGTCTTCGGCCCCCACCATTGCTGGAACAGATCGGTCTCCGTGAAGGCCGCGAAAACCCTATCGCGCGGCGCTTTGAAGAACCGGTTAATACCAACGAGCATTAAGCGCGACTCCATAGGGGGATTCCCAAGCGACCAAAAGTCTGAATCAATGAGGCGAACATAATTCAGGGGTTTGCCATGGTTAGAACGGTTGCGCTACGGGAAGATTTTGATGGTCTGGGACTGCGGCGATTGGCCAAGGCGTCGAAGGATGCTGGACAGAGCCGCCGTCTCCTTGCGCTGGCTGAGATATACGATGGCGGCAAGCGAGGGGATGCGGCGCGGATCGGTGATGTTGGTCTTCAAGTGATCAGGGACTGGGTGTTGCGTTTCAATGCACACGGACCGGATGGCCTGATTGACGGTAAGTCTACGGGCAAGCCCCCCAAGCTCAACGACGCGCAAC
>ERZ813253.136-NODE-136-length-30015-cov-9.213029_pt1 | contig 30015 bp, 24 predicted proteins | sample MGYA00520893_ERZ813253 | MGnify/ENA primary metagenome ERZ813253 (study PRJEB31669, sample SAMD00080414) | marine metagenome | biome: oceanic hadal pelagic zone biome; feature: marine hadalpelagic zone; material: sea water | place: Pacific Ocean:Izu-Bonin Trench...
ATTCCAATCAGGCTTGTGCTATAACCGATGAAATGCCCATAATAGAAGGATGTATGTCTTCTTACGCCTGTAACTATGATGAAAATGTAACAGTGGATGATGGTACCTGCTGGTTTGTAAATACTGGATGTAGCTGTGAAGCGGGGCAGGGAGCAGTAACAGATAATTGCGGTGTCTGTGATATTGATCCTATAAATGATTGTACTCAAGATTGCTATGGTGCCTGGGGTGGCGATGCAGTAGAAGATGAATGCGGAGTATGTGGTGGAGATAATAGCTGTCTAGATTGTGCAGGGATTCCTAATGGTGATTCATTATTGGATAATTGCGGTACCTGTGATGATGATCCTTCCAACAACTGTACCCCTGATTGTAATGGTGATTGGGGTGGTACTGCTGGACTAGACAATTGCGGTATCTGTGATACCGACTCTGAAAATGATTGCATTCAGGATTGTGATGGTGTTTGGGGTGGCACTGGAGAGATGGATTTATTTGGAGCGTGTTGTACGGCTGCAGAAGAATCTCCCTGTATAATTACAGGATGCGATTTACCAGATTCAACTGTGTATTTAACCGAAACCAGTATGGCGTTTAATTCCTCTAAAGCAATTAAACAGATTAAACTTACTATGAATGGTGCAGGAATTTCTGGCTCTCCTCTTTTGGGGGCTGCAGGTGTTGCAGGTTTTAACTGGATTGTTGATCCAGACAGTAATTGGGTATTAGGAAAAAACCAGTTTGAAGGCACAACAATTCCAGCAGACAGTTGCGGTAATTTATTTAATATTGACTACCTCAATAACCCTGTTTCTATCTCTGTTGAAATCAAAGACGAAAATAATACCGTTATAGGCTTTAGTTCATATTTCAATTCTGGATGTATCGAAGAAACAGCTTGTAACTATAATCCCTATTCTTTAGAGGATATTGATGGAGCATGTGCATATATAGATGAATGTGGTGAATGTGGAGGATCAGGACCCGATGAAGGATTAGATTGTGATGGAGATGATTTAGCCTTTATTAATCCTGGACTAATTCCAGAAACATATAATATTCATAATATTTATCCGAATCCATTTAACCCGGTGACTAATATTGAATTTGGTTTACCTGAAAATGCATTTGTACAGATTGTAGTGTACGATATAAAGGGCAGGCAAATTGCAGCATTGATGAACTCCTTCCAGTTTGCTGGATATTACTCCCTAACCTGGGATGCATCTGATAGTCCAAGTGGAGTATATTTTATTGATATGATCAGTGACGGTTTTAAACAAACCCGACAGGTTGTTTTAATGAAGTAGGAAGATAATTAGAATTGAAAAAAGTCCGGCACTGCCGGACTTTTTTTATACTTCTTCTTTTAAGGTTTCAACAAATTGAGATACCGTTGCCTTTGCATCTCCAAAAACCATATAATTATTCTCATAACCAAATAGCTCATTGCTAATACCTGCAAATCCAGGATTCATGGATCGTTTTAATACAAAAGTGGTCTTGGCATAATCCACGTTGAGGATGGGCATACCATAAATGGGACTGCTTTCATCATGTCGTGCTGCTGGGTTAACCACATCATTGGCTCCAATAATAAGTGCCACATCAGTACCGGCAAAATCATCATTAATTTCGTCCATATCAAATAATTTATCATAAGAAATATTAGCTTCAGCAAGGAGTACATTCATGTGCCCCGGCATGCGCCCGGCAATGGGGTGGACTGCAAACTTCACATTTACCCCTCCTTTTTCCAGCTCATCTGCCAATTTTCTAACTTCATGCTGAGCCTGCGCTACAGCCATCCCATAGCCGGGAACAATGATGACAGATTCTGCAGACTGCATGGTATAGGCAGCATTTTCCGCACTCATTTCTTTAATGGAAATCTCCTCAGCAGATTTCGGGCTAGTTTTTGTAGCATCAACTTTACCGAATGCGCTGAATAGAACATTGGCTAGGGATCGGTTCATGCCTTTACACATGATATTGGTTAGGAATATTCCGGAGGCTCCCACCAAGGCACCACTCACAATTAATGCTTGATTACCTAAAACAAATCCCGTGGCAGCTGCGGCAATACCCGAATATGAATTTAGCAGGGATATGACCACAGGCATATCGGCACCACCAATGGGGATCACGGAAAGTACTCCAAGTAATAATCCAATACCCACAATGACATAAAATGCAGTCATATTCTCTGGATTCATAACAAAGAAATATGCTGCAATAATTACTCCAACTAAAATGAGCAGGTTGATTATGTTTTGTCCGGGATAGGTAATAGGCTGACCGCTTATTTTACCCTGCAATTTTCCCCAGGCAATAAAACTACCGGTAAACGTCAAGGAGCCAATAATGACGGAAAGAACAATGGTAATCATGGTTATGGTCAGGTCACTGTTATTTTTGGTTAATTCTGCCAAATAAACTTCTTTTCCATTTAAATATTTAAACAGTTCAGCTGATGCAACTAATGCGGAAGCACCACCTCCAAAACCGTTGAAAATAGCAACCATTTCGGGCATAGAGGTCATGGCTACCCTAATTGCCGTAATAGCGCCAATTAATGTACCAAGAGCAATTCCACCTATTACCCATTCAAGTGGTATTGCATCCATTTTAAACAGAGTTGCAATGATGGCTATGAGCATACCAACAGCTGAAAGAAAATTACCCTGACGGGCAGTATTTACTTTTCCAAGCCGTTTAATTCCTAAAATGAAAAGAATGGCGGAAACGATATATGAAATCAATATGAAATTTGAATTCATTATTTGCTTCCTTTCTTTTTGAACATTTTAAGCATTCGATCGGTTACCAGATATCCGCCCACTACATTAATTGTACCAAAAACGATGGCACAAAATCCGAGAATTGCCAATAGCTTATCATCGCCGCTGGCACCCACGGCAAGTAATGCACCCACAATGGTTATGCCGGAGATTGCATTAGAACCGGACATGAGCGGTGTATGCAACTGTGGAGGTATTTTCCCAATCAGTTCAGCACCGGCAAAGGTGGCTAATACTGCAATAAAAATCAAGCCGATTAGTTGTTCCATTATGAATTCCCCTCAATAATATTTTTTGTCATTTCATGAATTATCTTTTTCTCATGGGTTACCAGACAGCCCTTGATAATATCATTTTCCAGATCAAATTTAATTTTTCCATCATCAATAATTTCTGTGAGTAATTTGGATATGTTTTTAGATAACATTTGACTGGCATGGTAGGGAACTTGGGCCGGCAGATTTAGTCTGCCATCAATTGTAACTCCGTTATGTTGAATTATCTCACCGGGTTTGGTGAGCTCACAATTTCCCCCATTCTCAGCGGCCATATCAATGATGCATGATCCGGGCTGCATATCATTCACCATATATTCTTTTATAAGAATGGGCGCTTTTTTACCAAAAATGAGGGCAGTTGTAATAATGGCATCAACTCGTTTCGCAGCATCATGAAGCAGTTCCATTTCTTTGCGGATAAATTCTTCATTCATCTCTACAGCATAACCACTATCAGTTTCAGCGGAATTATCTAAGTCCATATACAGGAATTTTGCTCCCAAAGATTCAACCTGCTCCCTGGCTGCAGGACGCACATCAAATGCTTCTACTTTTGCCCCCAATCTTCTTGCAGTGGCAATGGCTTGGAGGCCAGCTACACCAGCTCCAATAACCAGAACAGTTGAAGGCTTAATGGTTCCGGCAGGTGTCATGAGCATGGGAAAAAACTTACTCATGTGGGAAGCGGCATTCAGAACTGCTCGATACCCCCCAACCGTTGCCTGTGAACTCAAAACATCCATTGATTGGGCATAGGTACTTCTAGGTATCAGCTCCAGGCAAAATGATGAAATATTTTTCTCAGCCAATCGTTTAATCAAGGCATGATTTGTAAAGGGAGCCAAAAGTGAAATGAGGCAGGTTCCATTATTTAATTTGGATAATTCTTCTTCTGTAGGGGGATTAATTCGTATAATCAGGTCAGCATCAGAATAAACATCTGATACGATTTCAGCGCCGGACTCTGCATAGTTTTCATCTGCAATAAATGAACCGTTTCCTGCTCCGGTTTCAATTTTAAATTTTAAAAATTCTGAAGAAAGCTTCTTAATTTCAGCCGGTAGAATGGCAACACGAGTTTCACCCGCCAATGATTCTTTTGGAATGCCAATAATCATTTGTTGTACTCCTAGTTCATTTAATGTATATATTAATGGAAATGTTTAAATTCAAGCGCTAAAATTCAAGGTAAAATTTACGCAGGGAATGGAATTTATTTTCACAATTAAAAGATAAATATATACCAATAAATGTATCCATTCAATTTGTAAATTTCTTATTAATTTCCTGTGCAAATTATGAATACAGAACTCCAATATGACTTACATGAAATAGGGGATGCTTCACAAAAAGCTATCGTTGCCATTCATGGTTGGCAGGGAGACTGCAATAGCATGTATCCACTCATTAAATCAATGAATATAAAAAATGTTGGCTGGTATTTATTAGAGGCGCCATTTAGGGTTCAGAATGGGGTAGGGTTTAGTTGGTCCTATGAAAAACCAAATGGACAATGGGAAATTGATGAACCCAGGCGTTTACTCAATGATTTTTTTGGCGAATTATTTAAAATATATGACTCAAGGAAAATATTTGTAATGGGATTTTCCCAGGGCGGATTGGTCTGCTTTGATTTTGTATTATTTTTAGATGAACCATTAGGCGGTGTTTTTCCTATCGCTGGCTTTTTACGTCAGCCTGAATATAATGGTGTAAGATTTCACAATTGCCAGAAAAATACTCCTATTCTCATTGGTCATGGAATGGAAGATGACAGGGTGCCCGTAGAGTCCTCCCAAAATGCGTATAAAAAACTATTGGCGCAAGGAGCAAATGCCGAATTACTTTTATATAAAGGCAAACATAAAATAGGTGTGGAGTTTATACGAAAAATAAAGGAGAAAATACAATCATAATGAAACATGATTGGGATGTGATTATTGTGGGCTCTGGTTTTGGCGGTTCTGTATCTGCCCTGCGCTTAGCTGAAAAGGGTTATAAAGTTTTGGTGATTGAAAAGGGGAAACGCTATCGAACGGAAGATTTCCCCAAAACCAATTGGAATCTGCGTAAATATTTCTGGATGCCCCGCCTATTTTTATATGGCATTCAATGTATGACCTTATTGAAAGATGTATTCATTCTCCATGGTGCAGGGGTTGGCGGCGGGAGCCTTGTATATGCAAATACATTACTGGTTCCACCGGATGAAGCATTTGACAGTGGCAATTGGCCTGGCTCAAATTGGAAGGACAAGCTGGCACCATTTTACGAAAAGGCAAAACAAATGTTGGGCGCAACTCCTGCAAAATATCAAGGAGAAACCGATAAACTTCTGAGTGACTGTGCCCACCTCATGGGAAAGGGAGATACTTTCCACAGTGTTGATGTAGGGGTATATTTTGGTGAAAGTGGAGTAAAAGCAGCCGACCCCTATTTTGATGGTAAAGGACCTGAACGGTCTGGTTGTACTCTATGTGGCGGATGTATGGTGGGTTGTCGCTATAATGCCAAAAATACACTGGATAAAAACTACCTCTATCTGGCAGAACAATTGGGAGTAACCATTTTACCTGAGCAGGAAGTACAAAATATTCGCCCCTTGGATGATGGAGGATACCAACTTACCATCCGAAAATCAACAGGTATTAATCGCCCCATTCAAAAACTTCAATCCAAAAAAGTTATTCTATCTGGTGGAGTAATGGGAACGGTCAAACTACTGCTGAAATGCCGGGATAATGGCAGCCTAAATGAACTATCTCATAAGTTAGGAGATTTTGTGCGGACCAATTCAGAGGCAATTCTTGGGGTAAAACTAAATAAGGCTCCTGCAGAAGATTTCACCAAGGGCATTTCCATTTCAGCAGGATTTCACCCTGATGAAAATACCCATATTGAGGCCGTACGATATGGGAAGGGACAGTCTGCAATGGCATTGATGACAACCCTTTTACCAGATCGAAAAATACCCCTTCCAGGGTTCATTCGCTGGGGAATATCTATTGCTCGATCACCCCTGCAATTTATCACCAATTTAGTTCCTATAAATTGGGCTAGAAAAACGATAATTCTATTGGTCATGCAGCCGGTAAATAATTACTTGAAACTGAATTATAAACCACGATGGTGGCGCCTGGGTGGAAAATCCATGAACAGCCGCTCAAATACAGGGGAGAAAATACCTTCTCATATACCTATTGGTGAAAAGACGGCTGAAATGATTATCCAAAAAACCGGCGGCACCACCATTACCAGTTATATGGATTCTATATTTGGCATTCCCACAACGGCACATATTCTAGGGGGAGCCATAATGGGCATTGACTCAGACTCAGGAGTAATTGATGGTAATTTTGAAGTCTTTAATTATCCCGGACTATATGTGGTAGATGGATCTTCAATCCCTTCTAATTTAGGTGTGAACCCCAGCCTCACCATTACCGCTATGGCAGAATATGCTATGAGCCGGTTTCCGGAAGCGTAGAGATTTAAGATGTAAGATTTAGGTACTGGGTGCTAGGTACTTGGATCTGGGGAAGATGGGAGTAGGAAATAGGGAATGATGAATTCCACAATCTTAAATCCTAGTATCTAGTAACCAGCTCCCAGCACCTAGAACCTACCCCTGAGAAACTATGATAAATAATTATCCAACTCCCGCAACTAACAATTACCAACTAACAACTAAATTCTTCTAAATTACTACCTATGAGTGTACGCATTTCAAATAATACAATGGAGGTGTTTAATCCAGCAACAGGGGAAGATTTAGAACAAATCTCTATGACAACCCTCCAGGATTTAAATTCCATTCTCCAGAAGGCACAAGCTGGAGCAGAAAAATATAATTACAGCAGTTTTTTTCGCCGCCAGAAACTTATGACCCAATTTCGGAAGGGGATTGTGAAGCGAATGGATGAATTTGTTGATACCATTTGTTCGGAAACGGGTAAAAAACCGGATGAAGGATTAATGGAGGTGTTCATTTCCCTGGAGCATATTAAGCAAACTTCTCATCATCTCTATGAAGCGCTGGGGAAAAGAAACCGGCGGAGTGGTATATTGAAAACACGGAAAGCCTGGGTAGAATATGAACCTCTGGGTGTTGCCGGTATTATTTCTCCTTGGAATTATCCCCTTATTCTGGCCGTATCACCATTGGTAGAAGCATTGCTGGCAGGGAACACTGTGGTTTTAAAACCATCTGAGCATACTCCCTTAACCACTCAGCTTTTAAAAAGGGTGTGGGATGAGTCCACAGAACGACCTGAGCTATTCCAACCAGTCTATGGCGCTGGAGAAGTTGGGAGTGCCTTGGTTGCCTCCCCTCTAACGGATGTGATTTGTTTTACGGGCAGTACGGCAATCGGTCGAAAAATTGCGGAAGCCTGTGCCCCTCTGTTTAAACCCGTAATTCTTGAACTTGGCGGTAAAGACCCCATGATCATTTTAGAAGATGCGGATATAAATCGTACTGTAGATGCTGCTATATGGGGTGGGCTCAGCAATGCAGGACAAACATGTATATCAGTGGAACGGATTTTTGCTCATGAAAAGATATATCCTGAAATTGTTGAAAAATTGAAGAGGGAAATCCAAACGTTATCATCGGGAAAAGGAGATACCCCTATTGGAGCTATTTCTGTGGATGCAAGTTTAGATAAGATTAGAGAACAGGTAAGTGATGCAAAAAATAATTCAGATGTATTTGAAGGAAATGCAGATGAAGGGCGCTTTATTCCCCCTTGTTTAGTGGTAAATCCGCCGTTTGAGGCTAAAATACTACAAGAAGAGACCTTTGGGCCTGTGATGACAATTCACCCCTTTCAATCTGATAATGATGCGATAGAATTAGCAAATAAGACGGGCTATGGACTGAGTGCCTCTGTTTTTGGCAAAAGTAAGAAACGAATCAATTATATTTCCCGTCGAATTAATGCAGGGGTAGTTTCAATTAATGATGTAATAACCCATTACGGAATTGCAGACCTTCCCTTTGGAGGGAAAGGACTCAGTGGTATAGGGAAGGTGCATGGAAAAGAAGGACTGAGAGCATTCAGCCATCAAAAAAGCTATATGAGTAATCGGATTTCTTTTAAAGCGGAGTTCTGGTGGTATAAAAGGAGTAATAAGTTTGCCCAGGTTCTACACAAGTTGATTAAATGGCAGTATTCCTGATTGTAGGTTAAAGTGGTAAGAGTACCAGTTGATCGGTCTGGTGTGTATCTTTGCGATCATAATTTTCTTCACAGATGAGGGTTCCATTGTTTTCATAGGTTCTCCATGTGCCAATTCGATGCATTTTGTCATATTGACCGGTGAGGCGAATTTGACCATTATCCCAATAGTATATAATTTTCCCATGGACAAGCCCGTTCTTATAATGTTTAACTAATTTTAACCGCCCTGTCTTTTGGTTGATTATTCTATGATAGCCGTTCTTTTTCAGTCTTATCTGCATTTCTTCTCAGTAATGAATATGTGTTAACTCTTCCTTCACAATGGTAAAAAATTAACTCTCCCTCGATGCCTGTTAGGTGATCTGCGTCACAAAATGTAATGCAGTTCCGTCGATAAGTGCCATTTTTAATCAAAAAATGACCCAGATCACGAAAATGGAGTGATTTATAAATGGTACAAATATCTTCATTGCTTAAAAAATCTCATATTAGTAATACTGTAATTACTGGTAAATTTAATTACCAAACCGTTCATTGAATTAAAGGATTAAAAAATGCAAAAAAACCTGACCATTATTCTCATGATTATATTGTACTCTTGTGGAGGAGATTCCTCTACAAGTCCACAAACAATTGATCATTATAGCAAAGACCTCCAGTTTTTAAATGACCTCAGTAGTAGTAATGGAAAATCAGTTGAATATTTCTCAGATTTTATTGAAAACATCCTTTATGATTCGAGTGGATATAGATCCTATCGAATAAAAAAAATGTACTTTGGTAGTATAGGATTAGATTCTCTTCCATCATCTATTGGGAATCTGGATAGTTTAACCATATTAAAGTTAAATGATAATAATCTCCATTATATTACTGAGTCAATCTGTGATGTTTATGACCAGCTCGATATTCTTAATATCTACAATAATAATATCTGTACTCCAACCATCCCAGATTGTATAGAAAAAAATACAACTATTACAGAATTTTATGGAAATCAAGGATGTGATATTTTGCCAGATGAAGGTGATCGAGATTTTATTTTGGATTTAATTAATGAAAATTGGGCAGATACTACTGCTGAATTTATTAATAAATTAAAAAATACCTATACTGAGTGGGAAGATTATTGGGAAGATGGAAAATTAGTATCAAGAATTACTGAAATACGATATGACAATAAAGCTATTAAAAAAATCCCCAATTCCATTGCTGACCTTGATAGTTTAAGATGGCTTGAATTGCAAAACAACCAAATCGAAATCATTCCTGGATATATCGGTAGTTTAAATAGATTACAAAATCTAATACTTTTTCAGAATGAAATTACTGAAATACCTCCACAAATTGGCAACTTGTCAAATTTGGAGGTTTTTAAAATTGATCAAAATAATCTTACAGGAGTTCATCAAAATATTGGGAATTTAGGTAAGCTTAAATCTTTATGGTTAACTGATAATCAGATAACAGCCCTTCCGGATAACATGTGTAATATACTCAGTAACCCTGGGATAATAATCTATATTGATAATAATCTTATTTGTCCCAACGAAAATAATGCTTGCTTTAATGATTTAATAACCAATTCTACTCAACCAGATTGCGAAGAATAAAAATTGTATTAGTGCATCCAACCTAAGATTATAGGTTCAACACCACTAATTATAAACTCAACTGCAATAACCATGAGAATGAGCCCCATAATTCGTTGAGTAATTCGTAATCCAATGGTACCAAAGCGGTGAGCTAAATTGTCTGCCATTTGAAAGATGAAATAGGTTAAACCCATAACAAGGGTAATCACACCCAGCAACACTAATTTATACTCCCAATTTTCAGCCTCAGAAGAAAAAATCATCACCGATGAAATAGCACCGGGACCAGCAATTAGGGGAATTCCAATAGGCGTATATGCCATATCCTCCTTAGTTCCAGCTTCGGTTTCTTCCTTGGGAGTAGAACGAGTTCTGGGCACTCGGGCTTCCAACATTTGAATGCCTGTTCTGAAAAACAGAATGCCACCTGCAATTTTAAATCCTGAAACGGTTATACCAAAGAAGGAAAAAATAAGTCTTCCAAGAAATGTAAATATTATTAGTACAACCAGGGCTGTTAATACACCCTTTAGTGCAATTTTCTGCCTTTCTTTGTCATCGCAATGATCCACCATAGACAAAAATACAGGACTTAATCCAACGGGATTTACCAGCGTAAATAGAGAGGAGAATGCCAATATGAAGTAAGACGTTAATTCTGTCATCACATTCGTTCCGGAGCATGGATTCCCAGTACGGTAAGTCCATTATAAAGAACAATTTGCAGAGCCTTTACTAATATTAGCCGTGCTGATGTTTTTACTTTATCATCAGTTACAACTCTCTCCTTGGCATAATATTTATGAAACATTCCTGCAAGAGATTGAAGGTAGGTGGCGATGGTTTGGGGTTCTAAATTATCCTTTGCCCTTTCAATGATATTGGGAAATTCCAATAAGAATTTTACTAATTGTATTTCTGAGTCAAGGGAAAGAGGGGAAAGGTCGGTATTCTTTTTGAAGTTATATCCTTGACCTTCTGCATGTTTCAAAATATTGCACAAACGAGCGTGGGCATATTGTAGGTAAAACACAGGGTTTTCATCGGATTCATCCTTTGCCAGAGCCATATCAAAATTGAGATGTGTATTCATACCCCGCATAATGAAAAAATATCGAACAACATCCTGACCAACCTCATCAATAAGTTCATCCAAGGTAATGTAATTTGCCTTTCGTGTGGACATTTTTACCGGCTCACCATTCTCAGTTAGAGTTACAAATTGGTGAATAATGACCTTAACTTTTTTTGAATCATAGTCTAATTGTTCAACGCCTGCCAAAACATCAGGGTAGGCATCCATATGGTCTGCACCGAGGACATCAACCATTAAATCAAAGCCTCGGTTAAATTTATTTTGATGATAGGCAATATCCGGGAGGCGGTAGGTTGGTTCACCAGAGGATTTAATAATAACCCTATCTTGTTCTCTGCCTGCTGCAGTTGCTTTAAACCAGGTTGCTCCCTCTTTTTCATAAATTAGATTTTTTTCTCGGAGTGTTTTTACAACCGCATCAATTGCACCAGAATCATATAATGTATTCTCATTGAAAAATGAATCAAATTTCAATCCAATCCGTGCGAGAGTTTTTTTAATGTTTAAAAAAATATTGGATTCAGCCGCTTCTTTAAACACTTTATTATCAGCCGTATTGATGAGTGAATCACCATTTTTATCCAAGAGAATCTGGGCAATCTCGATTATATATTCACCTTCATACCCTTCTTCAGGAAATTCCGTAGTTACGCCTAAAAGTTCAAGATATCGAGATTTTACCGATTCTCCCAGTCGCCGCATCTGCCTGCCGGCATTATTGTAATAATACTCTCGTTCAACTTCATAACCATTCCATTCTAAAATACTGCTGATCACATCGCCTAAAATTGCACCCCTGCCATGTCCAACTGTGAGGGGACCGGTGGGATTAGCACTGACAAATTCTACCTGGGCTGTTTTTCCCTCTCCAAAATCAGATTTACCATAATTTTTATTTAGGGCTAATACAGTTTCCAGTTGAGAGACAATAGCATTTTTATTTATAGAGATGTTTATAAACCCGGGACCTGCAATGTCGGTGGAGTCCACTAAATTTGGATAATCAGATTTCAGTTTATCGGCAAGAATTTGGGCTATATCTCGAGGGCTTTCACCTAATTGCCCACCAAGCTGCAAGGCTAAGTTTGTGGCAAAATCACCATGGTTTGGATTTTTCGGTAGTTGAACAACTATTTTTGTTTCCGGGTAATTCAGGGTGGTTAAAATTTCCCTGAGGGCGGAGGACAAAGCATTTTTCATTTCTTGTCTTGTATATCTGTTATAGAACCATCTGCCCAGAGGCGCTCAAATTCATAGTATTCCCGTGCTTTTTTACTGAAAATATGAACCACGATACTGACAAAATCTACCAGCACCCAATCTAAATACTGGTAGCCTTCCGTATGCCAGGAAGCATTACCTTCCTTTTTCATGGTTTCATTAACATGGTCTGTTATAGCTCGAGATTGAGGTTCAGATTCAGAGGTGCAGATTACAAAAAAATCAGTTAAGGTAGTAATAGTTCTCACATCAATAATTTTTATGTCCAGCGCTTTTTTATCCAGCATAAGTTCTGAAATACGGTGGGCGTGAAGCTCACTCCCTGAAGGATTAGGTTTTATTTTTTTCCTTTTGGGCAATGGAGTTTAAATAGTTAAAATGGGGGTTGAAATAAAACTGCTGCCCGGTAGGAGGGCAAAGTGATATAGTCTTTTCCAATGATGAGGGTCAAATCGTAAAAAAGCAATTCATTTTTATCTTCAATTATTTTGCTGTCTTCAATCATTAAAATATTGGCTAATTCCTTGGCTCTTTTTAAGTCCCCTCGATGGTGGAGAATTTGAGTTTCTAAATAATTAAAATGATCTGCATTTTTTGAATCCAATACATCTAAGCCCTCATTTCGGAGAAAGTCGGTGTACATTCGGGCAAGGTTAGACACTCCACATCCATTCCTGATTTCCACCTGAATTTTATGGCCTGTTTTCTTTTCGTATTTTGTTTTTGTGATTAAGGTACTTAAATCAGGATAATTTGCGTCAATTCCCGAATTAAAGAAAAAGCGGTTTACTCCAGATATGAGAAATCCAATAACCAATACTCCAAGAATACCAAAGGATAGATTTGAAATCAACCCTTTCAGTTTATTATAAATGGATTTCTTTTTGTAATGTCGCTTTTTAAGGGACATTTAAGGGGGATAAATTCCGGTTACGGATTGGAGAATTACTATAATTAACCAATTGAAACGTAAGGATAGAATTGGGACTCAATTTATATTCTACTCCAAGTTCATACCCAATTCCAGTTTGGGGACCATTGGAAAAGGACAAATTGTTTTGACTCTGGATAAAGTGGAGCCCTGTTTTAAATTGCAAACGTTCTGAAAGTTTAAAGCTGGAGTAGTTAGAGTAAACCCCCATAGTTTGACTCATTCCTCTACTCATTGAGGTCATCAGTGTAAAGCTCTGGTTCATATTGAATTTATTTGCCCCTATTATAGATCGTTCAAATTGACCTGAATTATTAGGCAATTCGTTTTGGGTTTGATTGGCAATAATAGATTGTCCGTCAACCAAAGTAAATACTAGTAAAAGAGAAAATGTTGTAATAATTTGTTTATATATTTTCATAATAGCCCTTCATTTCACTTAATTGCTCAGGATTATTCACCCCTTGAATTTCGAAAGAATTATTGATTTTTTCGATGGCAACTTTTTCACTTTTCTCCAAAATGAGGTTTAACACATCTGGGAGATAGTATTCATTTTGAGAATTATTGTTCCCTACCATGGGAAGTAAATTAAATAAAGTCCATGATTTAAACACGTAAATTCCGCTGTTTATTTCCTGGATGGCACGTTCTTCCTCGGTTGCATCTTTTTCCTCTACAATTTTGCTTAGATTTCCATTTACGTCACGAATAACCCGTCCATATCCCTTTGGATCAGAAAGGTCTGCTGTCAAAATGGTACCTAAAGAATCCTGTTCATCATGAACCGATAATAATTTTGCCAGTGTTTCCACCGTGATTAGAGGGACATCTCCATAGAGAATGAGTATATTCCCGTTGAAATTTTGCAGGGTATCTCGGCATTGCAAAACAGCATGGGCAGTCCCTAATTGTTGTAATTGCAGCACACATTCAACGGGTTCTTCCTTTAATGCTGATTGAACAAGCTCATGTTTGTACCCCAAAACGGGAATAATACGGCTGGCACCCAGTTCTTTAGCAGTTTGCACAACACGGGTTATCATGGGGAGTTCGCCAATGGGGTGAAGCACTTTGGGCAAGTCTGAATCCATTCGCTTACCCTTGCCTGCTGCCAGAATAATTACAGCTAATGGTCTATTACTGCTCAATAGTTCTTCTCAATAATGCCCCCACCTAAAACAATATCATTTTTGTAAAAAACAATGGATTGCCCAGGTGTAACAGCAATTTGGGGTTGTGCAAATTCCACGGAAAATTGGTGGTCTTTTTGCGTAATTGTTGCATCAATGACAGGGCTGTTATATCGAATTTGTGCCTGAATATCACAGGGGAAAGACATATTATCTACCAACCAGTTCACGCCTGATACTTCACAATTATCTTTGGTAAGGCTTTCCTTTTTACCAATTCTGATTTGGTTATTTGAGGGGTCAATATTGGACACATAGCGAGGTTCCGGGGTGGATAATCCCAATCCCTTTCGCTGGCCAATGGTATAGTCCGTATAGCCGGAATGTTCACCCACTACTTCCCCGGATTCATCCACTATTTCACCAACACCAATTTTGGACATTTTTTCGGGTATATATTCTTTTAAAAATCGTTTATAATTATTATCTGCCACAAAACAGATTTCCATACTTTCTGGAATTTCGGCAGTTTCAAATTTATTTTTCCGGGCAATTTCCCGCACTTCCTCTTTGGTAAGGTCACCAAGGGGAAAAAGTGTCCGGGACAGAGTATGTGCCGGAATTCCCCATAGTACATAAGCTTGATCTTTCAGGGTATCTCTACCTTTCTTCAAAACGGAGGATCCCTTTAAATGCTGAACTTTTGCATAATGCCCCGTGGCAATATAGGCTGCCCCCAGTTTATCAGCCTGTTGCACAAAGGCGTCCCATTTCACAAGGGAATTGCAGCGAACGCAGGGATTTGGTGTTCGCCCTGCCAGATATTCATCGGCAAAATTATCCACCACGGATTTTTGAAATACGTCCGTAAAATCAAGGGTGTAATGGGGAACATTCAGACGGTCACAGACCAGCTTTGCATTGTTTATAGCACCTACCGAACAGCAATTACTATCATCTAAAAGATTTCCGCCCACATCATGATATTCCCAGAGTTTCATGGTTACACCGATAGCATCATACCCCATTTCCACTATTTTCAAAAGGGCAACGGAGCTATCCACACCCCCCGACATAGCCACTAATACTTTATCCGGCATGATTGGCAAACTCCTCCACATTAATTTTCAGGATTTCTCCAATGGATTCAGCTACTTTTTTTACATCATCTAATTGGTGAATTTTGCCAAAAGAAATTCGAACTGTTGAAAGTGCATCCTCCTTAGTAAGTCCCATTTCTACCAGCATTTCGGAGGCTTTCACCGTACCAGAGGCGCAGGCAGAACCAAAAGAAATACCAATGCCCAGAAAATCTAATTGCAGAACCAGGTCCTGCCCAATAACCCCATGAAAAGTTATATTGAATACACCCGGTATGCGTTTCTTTCCATTAATAGAATAGGGTATATTCTGTTCATTTAAAAGATTTAAGAAATAGGTTTCCAGCCGCAGAATATGCTCGGTGTTTTCTTCTAAATTTGTTGTGGAAAGTTCAGCAGCCATTCCAAAACCACCGATTCCCCCAACATTTTCAGTGCTGGCACGGAGATTGGATTCTTGACCCCCCCCATGAATAAGAGGATCAAGCTTCGTTCCCCCTCGTTTATACAATGCTCCAATCCCTTTTGGCCCGTACAATTTATGGGCGGACATGGACAAATAATCCACAGGAATCTCTTCCGTATTAATTTCAATTTTTCCAAATGCTTGAACAGCATCAGAATGAAAAAGTACATTTTTTTCTTTTGCGATTGAGCCAATTTCAAAGATGGGATTGATAGTGCCCAATTCATTATTTACCCACATGATTGAAATGAGCCGGGTATTTTCCTGAATATTTGCTTCAATATCTGCTGGCTGTACCATTCCATTTTTGTCTGGTTTAACAAGTGTAGTTTCTATATTTTTACTTTCCAAAAAGGGCAATACTTTTAATATTGCAGGATGTTCGTAAGAACTGGTAATAAAGTGGTCTCCCGAGCGTAAAACACCTTTCAGAACCATATTATTAGATTCTGACCCGCTGGATGTAAAAATGATTTCGTCCGGCTGGGCATTTATGGCATTGGCAATTTGGCGACGTGACTTTTCCACTACAGCCTTTGCAGCTTGTCCTTCCCGATGAATACTTGATGGATTCCCATAGATATGTTCATTCAGGTCCGTCAATAATTCACCAATCCGTGGATCTAATGGAGTGGTGGCAGATATGTCACAATATATTCTTTTTATACTCATAATTGAATGGTAAAATTAAATCGAATTAGCTACAATGTAAAACATGAAATATAGACGAGGTTATATGGGAAGTTTAATTTCCATTCCCTGTCGGGCAGCTATAGTGTTTGGAAATACAGCTTGGGCATCTTTCTCAATTACCCGTACAGCTTCATCGTTATTTGCAGGACTATGGTGATATAACACCAACTGTTTAACATTAGCCTGTTCTGCTACAGCCGCGCATTGCTGCCAGCTGCTATGTCCCCACCCCTTATGTGCAGGAAGTTGTTCCTCTGTAAATTGTGCATCCATAATGAGTACATCAGCATCACGGGCTATTTCAATAACGTTGGGATTTAATTGGTCATCAGGGTGCTCCAAATCTGTGCTGTAAACGATGGACTTAGCCCCAATTTCAATGCGATAGCTATTGGCCCCATTTGGATGTCCGTGTTTGCAGGCAGATATTTTAACCGAATCTGAAATTTTCAATCCGTTTTCGGGGAATGTATTTAATTTGAATTCCGCCTGGTACATGGGTATTTCCACGGGCCAGAAGGTATAATTATGAAGGTGTCCAAATATTTCATCTATGCTGAGTTTATCCTGCTTTCCATAAATATGACAGCTGAAATCTTTAGAAAAAAACGGGGTAAATCCCAAATAACCAATAATATGATCCCAGTGAAAATGACTGATAAAAACATGGGCTGTCTTTGGTGGATTTTTCTCCTGCAAGAGTGCATTGCCTAAAGGCACAAACCCGGTACCCATATCCAACACAATCAGATCATTATCTGCCGTACGGATTTCTACGCAGGAAGTATGTCCTCCCACTTCAATTTTATCTCTGTCAGGAGTGGGAAATGAACCCCGAACTCCCCAAAATTTGATTGTATGTTCAGCCATGATGTACTAAAATCACCCAATAATTTACTGGGTTTAAAGTATGCATCCCAAGAATTCAGTAGCTTGGATTTTGGAATTCAATTTTGTGAATACGGAACCAAAATGAGTAGTGAATAGTGAATCAATCTACACCTTGTTATTTATCCATCATAATGAAATGTAGGCGGGTGATTGACAAGCCCTGTAACTTTGCAATTCAGGCACTTAGGAACTCAGGCACCTGGCAAGCTCATGAACTCAAAATCAAAAAAAATCTGGCAGGACAGAATATATCTCATTTTAGCAGGTATATTTGTTGCTTCCCTTATTTCATCCAACCTCATTTTTCAAAAGTTTTTCTTTTGGACACCCCTTGCATTCCTGTCAAGTCCTCATGCTGGGGAATTTGTGAGATGGCTTTCAGGATTTACTTTTGAACTTTCGGTGGGTATTTTACCATATCCAATAACATTTTTGGTAACCGATTTAATATCTGAAATTTATGGCAGGGAAAAAGCCAATAGAGTAGTGGTAACTGGTTTTATCTCCAGTATTTTTATCATGGGGGTTGTTATGGTGGGAGATATGGCATCTGCGACCCAATGGTCTCCGGTAGATGATTCCGTTTTTCATAATGTATTTGGTTTATTTGGGCCAGCTGTATTTGCATCTATGACGGCTTATCTTACTGCTCAGTTTATTGACATTCGTATTTTCCATTTTTGGAAACGTAAAACAAACAATCGGCATTTATGGCTGCGGAATAATGGTTCCACCATATTTTCTCAATTAATTGACACCTTATCCGTACTATTCCTCCTCTGTAGTTTTGGTGTCATTGAGTGGGTTCGGTTTTACCCTTTACTACTCAATGGCTTCCTATTTAAAGTGTTAGTGGCTTTGTTTGACACACCATTCTTTTACTTGTTTTCGCATTTATTGCGAAAATTATTCAAGTTAAAGTTAGGTGAAGAGGTAGAAATGTAAGCCAAAACCAGCAATTTCTGTGACACCGCTCACAAAAACAATGTAACAGTATGTAATAGGAGTGAAAATTGTTTCTTTTAATCAGTTAACCTGGTTTAGATTTCAAGGTGAATATGGTGGAGGATATATATTGGTTTTCCGAATTATCAGTAAAGAATTTGATTCACACGAACCAATAATTCCAAAATAAATAACAATAAAATAAACAATACAATGGAGAAAAAAATGAAAACTTCTAAATGTTTAATGGGTGTCCTGCTGAGCGCAGTTCTGCTTTTTGGTTCTGTCTTTGCAGCTGAAGCCCTGACAAGAGATGGTAAAGAAAAAGGATACAACCCAATTGTACAAGATCGTGATCATTGCCTCGATGGTCAGGTAGATGACTGTGCTGATGATGATTGCTGTCCAGAATCCTGGATTGGTGATGGTTTTGAAGACTGTGAAGATCAGGCTTATGGCTGTGACCTAACCTGCTATGATAATGATGGCGGTGACTGTGTTGACCCATTCTGTGGTGACGGAGCCTGCAACGGCAGCGAAACTGAAGCAGATTGTCCGGAAGACTGCACTCCAAGTGAGGGTTGCGCTGACTGTGAATTTGACTGGACAGCTTATGGAGCTGAATGCTGCGACAGTGCCTGGGATGATTTTGGTATTGATTGCGCTACTTTAGAAGGCACATATAGCTGGGATTGTGCTGGCTGTAACTGCCCAGGTGATATGCCTGCTGTATGCGGTGATGGAGCCTGTACGGGTGGTGAGACCTATGAAAATTGTCCGGAGGACTGTGATCAACCCTCCGGTTGTGCAGATGTAGGCGGTAATGATAGTTGGATCGGCGATGGTTGGTGTGACTCCATAAATAATAATGGAGACTGCAACTTTGATGGCGGTGATTGCTGCCCTTGTACTTGCTATGATAATGTAGATGCTGGATGTCCAGAAGCTGGTGGTTGTTATGCTGGAGAAGGTATATATGATTATTGTGGCACCTGTGATTTGTGCTACGCTGATGGTGATTCCAGCGTAACCTGCCCTGATGAATGTGCACCTGCTGTATGCGGCGATGGTGCATGTACCTCTGGTGAAGACTGTAATAGCTGCCCAGAGGATTGTGGTGAATGCGGTGACTGCGATGCTGGTTATGTACCAGACTGCGCTGATGATGATTGCTGTTCAGAGACCTGGATTGGTGATGGCCTATGCGATGGTGAAGATCAGGCGTGGGGTTGTGATCTGACCTGCTATGATAATGATGGTGGTGACTGCCCAGAAGATTGTCCAAGTTATACATGCTGGGATGGTTCCTGTGTAGATGATATGGCCAATTGTCCGGATGAACCAGAAGTCCCAGAGCCAACAGGTGTTTGTATCACTGGTGAAAATTATGCCGGCTATCCTGCTGTAACTGTATCTTGGGATATAGAAACCGCATGTGGTGATGGCTTATGTAATGGTGATGAGTCGTGGGATAATTGCCCTGAAGACTGTAATGAACCTGGTACATGTAATGATGGTGAAGTAGTTGATTGTGATGGTTCCGGTGAATGCTGGCCCGAAAGCTGGATAGGTGATGGTTTTGCTGATTGTCAAGATCAAGCCTATGGTGCTGACCTAACATGCTATGACTGTGATGGTGGTGACTGCCCTGAATCTGACCCAGGATGCGGTGGAACTGCTGAATGTGGTGATGGATACTGCAATGGTGATGAAACCGAAGCATCATGTCCAGAAGACTGTGCATCAAGTGGATCATGTGATGACTGTGAATTTGATTGGTCAGCTTACGGATCTGAATGCTGTGATACTGCCTGGGATGAGTTTGGTATTGATTGCGCTACACTAGAAAGTACTTATTACTGGGATTGCGCCGGTTGTGCATGTCCTGGTGATTCTGGTGTTGACCCATTCTGTGGTGACGGAGCCTGCAATGGTGATGAAACCGAAGCATCATGTCCAGAAGACTGCACTCCAAGTGAGGGTTGCGCTGACTGTGAATTCGATTGGACGGCTTATGGTGCTGAATGCTGTGATAGTGCCTGGGATGATTTTGGTATTGACTGTATGACTCTTGAAGCCAATTATAACTGGGATTGCGCTGGTTGTAACTGTCCAGGTGATGGCCCTGCAGTCTGTGGTGATGGCAATTGCACAGGTGATGAAACCTATGATAATTGTCCAGACGACTGTTTACCTCCAGGGGAATGCCCTGCTGGTCAAATTGTTGACTGTGACGGAACAAACGAATGCTGGCCTGAAAGCTGGATTGGTGACGGCTTCGCTGATTGTAATGATCAGCAGTATGGTGCTGACCTGACATGTTATGACTGTGATGGTGGTGACTGTCCGAGTACAGACCCAGGATGTTCATCCTGTGCAGATCAGGGTTTAATTGAATGCGATGATGGTTCTTGTGCAGCTACTACTGATGATTGTCCGGAACCGGAAGACTGTCCTGCTGGTACTATAGCAGATTGCTCTGGTGATGGTGACTGTGGTTTTGATACCTGGATTGGTGATGGCTACTGTGACGGTTCTTCTCAGCAATATGGTATTGATAACTGCTGTTATGATAATGACGGTGGTGACTGTACCGATGAAGAATGTGCTGGTGGAAGAGCTCAAGTCGCTTCTGAATTCAAGAAGGGTTATGAGCTAACAGCGCTACATCAAGGTAGAATCGTTGATATGATTAAGGCTGAAAAACAGTCTGCAATATCTCTTAGAGATGGTGTAGTTGTTGGAGGTGGCCAAGCGGTTCGCGTAGGTGAAGAGATTAATTCTTCTACCCGTGCACTAATGGCTACTGTTGCCCTGTCTTGTGATGCTTGCCTGTATGGCGAACCATGGTCAGGCGAATGGATTGTAGCTGCAATGGACTTTGGCTACTTCACTGTCTATGGTTTTGACGCAGGTGCCGATGTATGTGGTACTGTTACCTTCTGTGAAGATACTAACGGAGCTTGCTCTGATACATCAGGTGAGGTATGTGCAGTTGCTGGTGATGCCGACAGCGTTGATTGTGTTGAAGGTGGTACAGATTGTCCATCAGAAGCTGGCAGTGGTGATGTAAACGGTGATGGTGATTCCAACGTACTGGATATAGTAACGATTGTGAATGTAATTCTCGGTGGCGAATTTGCAGACGAATGTGCTGCAGCTGCAGCTGACGTGAATGGTGATGGCCAGGCCAATGTGCTTGACATCGTTCAGATCGTGAACGGTATCCTCGGTGGTCGTGTGGATGTAGGTGATGCCACATCCGGCAAGCTCATCAAAAGCAACGGTGCTTTGACTCTGGAAGCCAATGGGTACATTGGCGGTGTTCAGATGACACTGAGCCATGGTGCTGACTTCTCAATAGAGCTTGGAGCTTCATCAATTGGTGTAGCTGCATACAAAACTGTTGGAAACGAGACTAAACTCGTAATCGTAGCACCTGAAGGTGAAGAACTTTTCACTTACACTGGTGACTTCGAAATCGTGGATATGATCGTAGCCAATAGTCAAGACCGTGTAAACATCGGTGCTCCTACTGAGTTTAGTCTCAGTACAGCTTATCCGAATCCATTTAACCCAACAACCAGTTTGGAACTTTCTGTACCAATGAATGGTCAAGTGACTGTTCAGGTGTATAACCTAATGGGACAGGTAGTTGCCACATTGGCAAATGGATATATGGATGCAAGTACATACACTTTAACATGGGATGCATCTAATGTATCCAGTGGTATGTATATTGTAAAAGCAGAAGCAGCAGGTACTGTAAGTACACAAAAGCTGATGCTGATGAAATAAACAACTGATTTTACTGATAACCTTCTTTGTTCTCAACCGCAGAGAAGGCGGAAAATCAGAACCGCCCCGTACATTATGTGCGGGGCGGTTTTTTTATACAATATTTATTCATTATACAAGCTACATTAATTTGTAAATATTAGTATATCCATCGATAAAAAGCCAGCCACACATATTTTCATTAAAGGGAGAGTGCAGGGAGTAGGTCTCTGCTACTTTACTCTCAAACAGGCTCAGAAATCTGAATACAGGGGATTGGTACGGAATAATAAAGGGGAATAAGGGGGCTTTTGCCAGGGGGATAAAACAAACTTGGAGCTCTTTATTGAAATACTACCACAGGGGCAATCCTTTTCTCGGGTGAATGACATAAAACTTATCTGGGAACATGCAGAAAGGGATTATTCAGATTTTTCCATTGTCAAAATATATTCCTATTATTACAGATTGGAGAGAAAAAAATAGATTAACTATCTAACTAATAATGCATAGCTATTCCAACAGACAATTTTTCATAATGTTCTGGTTCATTTCCATATTTCCAGAAATATCTGACATAAGATCCCTGAATACTGAAATTTTCCTGAATCATATATGAAAAACCCGTACTATATGACTGCCTTAGATCAGAATTGTATACATTCAAGAAAGCAACAGGGAGATATTGATAGCCGGCATATATATGTATAGGCAGCATAGGAAGGTGTAGAGCAATACCCAGGTGATGGGATAGTGTTGAATGTAGTGTATTTCTAATTTCCTGATTAATCATCACACTGGCTGGAAGCTCAAAATCATTCTCAAAGATGTCTTCCGATGAGAACTTAAGATTTCTCCAATCCACCCATGTTGCTTCATAGAAAACATTATAATATTTTTCGAAATATCCTGTTCCTATATGAAAAATCAGTGGACGTATTGCTTTATAATGCCAGGTGTCTGAAAAAGATTCATCCGTTTCAATATGATTAGAATAGGTGAATCGATCTGCGACCGAAAGTGTTGTAGGCAACTGAATAGAAATCCCATATTGAAATTTTGGAGATATGCTGTATAATAAACCTAAAGTCATACCAAGACCCTTATAATGCGGACGGAAATAAAAGGTGCTATCTCCTGCAAACTCAATCATCTCGTCCTCGCCTGTATAATACTCAAAATCGCTTCCAATATAGAGTTTTTTTGAATATTCCACTGCAGCGCTTATGCGCCAGACATTCATTCCCCCTATTTCAGAATACTGATAAATTCCTGATCTGGAAGCAGACATATAATCAATTTCCTTGTTTACTCCTCCCCCAATTACCAGACTACCCTGATAAACAGGAACAGGGAAAATGAAATGAAACCCATTATAATTTGTTGACGAGTTATTTTCAGTACCACTTTTGAATTCACTACTTGAGAAGTTGCCCTGTATCTGTCTGAATCTATGCATGGCTAGGTTGGCTGGATTGGATGTAGCACCAGGAATTACATGACCAGTTGCCACAGTAGCACCTCCAATACTATTAATTAGAATCTGTGAACTGTTAAAACCAAAATAGGGTCTTAGAACGTCATAAACATTCTGGGAATAACAAAATCCTAATATACATACTAAGAAAATATTGATTTTGTTCATAAGGGTTTCCTATTATGTTTTCTACGTGATTTAACATTACTATTTTTTGTTTGACTATCATTCGAAGTTTCTGCAGTCCCTATAATTTCATTATTTGAATTATCAATCGGCGAATTATAACTACCACTTTGTGAAGATGAAGAGCTAGTATTATCTTGGTTGCTATTTTCTACCACAGTATCATAGGATGATCGGAAAAAACTCCGATTCCTTTTGGTTTTCTTGGAACGTGTATATGAGTAGTTATCGGAATAATCATGATAATTCCAGTTATTATGTGAATGCCACCAATAATGATCATTGCAATGATGATTGTAGTAACTATAGTTATAATAATAAGGATCACAATAGTAGGTTCCAGACCATGAATTATATCTCCAATGTATACTACTACAAGAATTCTCATACACTGCACAATTTGAACAATAATAATTATTAATATTTTTATGTGTAACTATGGTAGAATCAACTTCTTCATGAATGGATAGATTTTCTTCCTGATGATAATAATCAGGAGGGGGAGTAAGAATGGTATAACATCCTGTAATGCAAAGTATGGTGATAGATAAATAAAGTTTTTTTATAATAATACTGGAGGATATTATAGATGTAAGTGATTTCAGTTGGGAAAAATTCTGTTTATTTCTTTTAAGCATAATGTTTTATCCTCCATGATATACTTATATTATTTAAACATACGGACCTTATTGCCATTGTAAGTTATAAATAATATATCCATATTACAAGTAAAAGTTCCATATTATTATAATAATTCCATATTATATAATATTTCTACTTTCTTTGATTATATTCTATTTTATTTCTAATTTATTACTGTCGCTTTAGATAACGTTTGATTTCTGCAAATACTTATATTGTTATTAGAAAGGAAAATTATTGAAAATACGTGCAGCTGACTTGTTTAGCCTCATTGAGTCTGCCTGGGATAAATTGCAAAGTGAGTATGGTGAAAATCATCAAAGTATGAACCTGGATTTCTTCAACAGTCTGGCCAGGCACATACAACATAATTCAAGGAATAAATATAAACTTAAGGGAGCAACTCTCTATAAGCAATACTATCTGAAGATAAAGGAAGATGCCCTTGATAGTCAATCAGATTTTATAGGTGTAACGCCAATATATTTAGCTGCTCTTTCTCATTTTGTACATGATCGCTCATTTGAAGAAATAGGTATACAATCGATTTCAGAGTCGCAGGAGGAAATACCTGAATTTCCTCCAAATCATCCATCTTTTCCATCATCACCTACTATCTTACTTCCTTTCTATTCAATTATCCATCCAGAAAAAATACATCAAACTAGTTTCTCAGATTTTACAAAAAAAATTCTGAAAGAAATAGGTGAAAATGAAAATATCCAACTAACAGAAAATACAATGTGGATTAAAGATGAATCTATCAATCCTACTGGTACCCATAAAGATAGAATGGCATGGGAAATATATCTCTGGTATGAAAACGAGATTAAAAGACAAATAAACAGTCCTGAAGGAAAAATATCGCTTAAAAGTCTTTCACTTATCAGTTCAGGAGGCGCTGCTTACGCCATTCAGGACCTGCTAAGTAAAAAGGGACTCCCGAATCTGAGAGTTCTCATGAATCAGGGAACAAGTGAAGAGCTAATTAATAGACTGCAGGAAAAAGACTGCAAGATATATCTATGTGATCTGGACAGCGCAGAGCTCAATTCAAAAGAAATATTAGAAAAGACAGATAATATTAATGGTATTGATATAACCTATGGTAAAGAATTCGATTCTTTAAGAGCCATTTATTACGACTGGCTATCGTATGAAGTTTTGAACCAAAATCCCGATTGGGTATTCATACCATTTGGTACAGGAGACCTTTTTACTAATGTTATTTCTACTAATAGCAGGGAGATGGATAAAAAGGTTGCCTCGAAGCGGTTTTTCGGGAATAAACAAATACTTTCAAAATGTAATTTCATAGGCGCAGCAAATAACCGAAAATCTTCAAAAATGAAAATGCTCTATTCTGCCTTTCAAAATAAGGCCATTGATGCAATGAATAGAAAAATTACTAATTTAATTGTAAAAAGTCATTGCAGTAAAACCTCCAGGGTAATTGTTGTAAAAGAACAATATTTAGATTCAGCCATAGAAATTGCAGAATATTTTGCTCTTACTTTTGAGCCTAGCGCAATTTCTGGATTAGGATTATTTCTACAGCTTTCTGATAATAATGATATTTATATCAAGAACAATGAAAAAGTCATCTTCATCAATACGGGAAAATGTAAGGTTTGAATGATGGATGACATAGCAATTTGTGAAGAGTTAAAACGGGTGATGATGCTTACAATTACAATTAGCTTTTATATTTGATAATTATGTTGGAGTAAAGGAATGTATAATCTATCAAAGTCCCCTGATATAAAAGGTGTTTCTTCTGTTTTTTAAATTTTTTCTTATAATCTAAATGGTTACGAATTTAATATCAGATTTATAAGTATAACTATATCCAGGATATTCTGGCCGCCGTCCTGGTTTAAGTCACCGGCAGGATTTGAAGTATCCGCTGATAGGATGAGATTTGCCAATATGACAATATCCAATATATTTAATGTTCCATCATTATTCATATCACCCAGCATAATATCCATCAGATAATCAGGGCTATATTTTTCAGATCTGGCAATCCAATAACTTCCAGATTCACCTTCAAATGTAAAACTCCACAGTTCAGTTCCGGCGGAATCAACTTCTATAATAGTTGAAGTATGGGTTTGGGTTATGAGAGTGTTTCCATTGGGAAGACGAAATGCACCGCCCTGCATTGGTGTTGAAATATCACCCATATAAATCCATTCCCATGATTCTGGACCAAAAGGCTCATTCTCATTAATGAGATACTCCCCATTTTCGTCCATAGGTGGGCTAAATTCAAGTACAGCAGAATCGCTCCCATCATGGGTATTATTGAACAGTATTAAGTTTCCTGCACCGGGGTATCCTTCCGGGATCCAGTTTACACTATGCTGATCCCCTAAAATACGATCTGATTCATCACCGCGGCCATAATTTGCAGAATTTCCCCAGCGATATAAAAAATCGCCCCCTTTATTGGAATTACCACCAGAATGACCTGAAACTTCTTCTGCAGAAGTGCTGTGGTCAATTATAAAAATTTCATTCTGAGTACGAGATGAGATTACAATCTGATCCAGAATGGGATTATAATCTACGGCATTAATATGCATCCAGTCACCATTTGCCCCTTGGGGACCGCCGGCATTATTGCCAACGGGACCGCAATTAATATCAAATAACTCTGGGTGCTCTGAAATAACACCATAATTAGGCAGTTCAGGGTTATAATCCTGGATAAGATGATCCCATATATGCCATTCCCAAACAATATTTCCGCTTTCAGGTTCAAGCTCTAATATGGCGGTTGACCACATCACATTGAGGGGATTATCAATGGTTTCCCGTCCCATATCATAGGCTTCCTGAGCTGTTTTCTTCTCCCATACTATTAATAGGATATTGCCAGAGGGGAGAGGCTCTACATCATGATGGTGTTGATATTGCTCATTTGCAAATTCGTATTCCCAGAGAATTTCACCATCCCATGATTGTTTTTGAATACCGCCACCTACTCCACCAGCAGACATGGTAGGGAAGGGTACTCGGTAGGGATAAATTATGCTACCGTCCGTTAAGAGGTAGGGCATGCTTGCTGGTCCCTGATCATGCGTCCAGGTATTTAAAAAATCATAGTCATTATTCATGAGATAGGTGGTTGCGTTATCATCAAAAGCACTCATAGGAGTAAATAATGTGTAACCATTATAAACCTGGGCATTGATAAAAACCAGCGAGGAAAGAAATAATATAACTAAATGATTCATAATAGTTTAAAATCCATCTAAAATTAAATTTATCAGTAACACAATATCCAAAATATTCTGTGAACCATCATTATTTAAATCACCAGCAGGATTTGAGCTATCTTCAGCTAAAATCAAATTTGCTAAAATGACTATATCTAATATGTTCAAAGTACCATCATTATTTAAATCGCCCAATAATACTGAAGAATAGATACTAAAATCAACGGACTGAACTTTTTCCGGTGCATTTTCAGGATAAATTTCAAGGGTCAATATGGAACCAGTATTTATGTCAAGAGTGCTCAAATCTATATTGAAAGTGGAATTTTCAAAAGGGTTAATAAAAATATTATCGGATACAATTTCCACATCATTATATAATAGGGTATAAATATGCCAGCCGTCACCCCAGCTATTGTTGTGAATGGTAGCTTCCAGTATGTCATCGGAAGGATCAACATACGAATTTTCTATGGATCCGGTGAAATTAGCCAATGTAACCGAGTAGGCGATAGGGTGCAAATTTGGTATTCGTTCGCTTCTATACATGGTCACATCAAATCCTGAGTTTTCAATTTTCAGATGCCAAACCACTTCATTATTAGGTGTAACTTCCAGGGTATTTCCAGTTCTGCCAGCAGTTATAAGGGTGTTACCATTATCCAGGCGGTCACACTCACCTCGAGAACCAGAAAATAATTCTAAAGGCAGTTCATGCTCCCACACAATGGATACACTGTGAGCATCCTCATCGTATTCTACTTCAATGCAGCGAGATAATTCAGGGCTGAGATAGCGGTGATTATCAAAAAATAATAAATTCCCATTATCCAGAACTTTCACTGAGTGCTGCTGAGAAAAATTTAGGTCAACATCAAAATAAATTTCACTCATGTAATCAGTTTGGCCCAAATTCCAGATAATTTCTTTGCTGGCATAATCAATTTTAGTTATGCGGGAGAGATTCCTTATGGACACAAAAACAGACTGTGAATTTTCGTCATAAAATACTGAATTGGAATGGGTCCAATCCATTTCATAATCTCCAGTGTAGGTTTGGGCATAATAGGGATTATACTCTGTAGAGTCAAAATAATCAAATGTATTCCAACTCCAAATAACATCACCCTCACTGTCCAACTCCCTGAAAATATCACCCTGCCAGGGTATTTCATCAGGGAGCAAAGGGTTACATTCCTCTGGGCAATATTGATCCTGTACGGTACCAGAAATTAAGAAATAGGTGTTTTGTGCTGTTTTGTAAATTTTATGATGAACCCCAATATTATCAGGGGTCTCAAAAATGATATTACCGTTGAGGTCAGTTTCATATCCACTTCCTTCTCCAAAACCAACCACATTTCCGTTAGGCAAAAACTGCGTAAATATAAAATCTCCCGCATTATTGTTTTTATCTGCAAACCAGATGGGAATTCCGTTCATATCCATTGCTGTTGAAAATTTTAGTGATTCAATATCCATAATAGTAATTCCATTTTGGCTGGAGGACTCATCATATATAGGGATAGTCACATCATCTGGAAAATAGATTGGAAGTTGATTTATTGAAAAAGTTCTATTTTCATTAGTGAAAAAATATTCTCCATTTTCATTAATTGCTGTTACGTTCCAAGATAGTGTGGAATTCCATTGAATAAAATCTAAAACTAAATTAGAATTGGATTGAGTTTCTACCTCATATTCTTCTCCTGAATCTATATTTATTAATGACAAGTTATACCATACAGCATCGGGTATTTGATCCCATTGAAAATAAATTTGGGTATAATTAAAGACCTCCCCATTATCGGGGGAATAATCGGCTGAGATTATACCCAGCAGGGTAAATAATAATATTTTAGCTAGATTCACCATACATGAATTTAATTGATCTACTCTTTATAAATAAAATAACTATGTGTTACAGTATGTACGCATTTTACAGAGTTTACAAATTTAATTTTGTGCAATAGGTCAATAAATGAGTCTAGATATCAGGAGGGAGGAAACAGGCTTGCCCATCGTAGTGAAACGTAAACGGGGGTACTGAGCGCAAGGTTCTGGGTTGCTGCCTGTAGAATCAATAGATTGGAATACATGGAGATATTGAAACTTTGTCACCTTGTTTCTTTGGAAATCTTATTCACTTTGTTACGAAGATCAAGTTCAGGAACTATTAAATTGATTATCAAATAGAAAATATAAAATTTGAATATTGAACAACGAATTCCATACTCCGTACTCCAAACCCCGAATCCCCAGTACCTAGCACCTAAAACCCAAATCCAAAATCTTACATCTTAATTCTTCAATCCCATTCCTTCCATCTAATTTCTTTTTCACATTTACAATAATTCCTGTTACATTTTTATACAT
>ERZ813253.137-NODE-137-length-29999-cov-9.653087_pt1 | contig 29999 bp, 24 predicted proteins | sample MGYA00520893_ERZ813253 | MGnify/ENA primary metagenome ERZ813253 (study PRJEB31669, sample SAMD00080414) | marine metagenome | biome: oceanic hadal pelagic zone biome; feature: marine hadalpelagic zone; material: sea water | place: Pacific Ocean:Izu-Bonin Trench...
GAAACACCAATTATCATACTAACCATGGTTGCCACCAAGCCCACCATCAACGAAATCCTTCCTCCGTGCATAACCCTAACAAACAGATCTCTGCCCAAGTCGTCGGTCCCAAAAATGTGGCCGCTTGCCAGGCCTGGTTGTGCCGAAATTTGGTACCAATCAGTTTGATCTAAGGCAAAAGGGCTTACCAAAGGCCCGATGATAACCATCAGGCACATGACAACCATTACCCAAGCAGAGGTTGCGGCGGCTTTGTTTTTCTTCAACACCCTCCAGGCATCACTCAACAAAGAGTTGCTTTTATTTTTTTTGCCTGAATTCATCTGTTGGTTTTTATTTTTGGGTCGATAAACCCATAAAGAATATCAACCAGGAGGTTAAAGAAAATAATCAAGCACCCATAAAAAACCACCACGCCGAGCACAAGAGTGTAGTCTCGATTAAGGGCTCCTTGGACAAAATACCTACCAAGGCCTGGGAGTCCAAAAATCTGCTCAACCACAACAGACCCAGTGATGATTGCTGCTGTTGCCGGGCCCAGATAAGAAACAATAGGAAGAAAGGCTGGTTTTAAAACGTGCCGAAGAACGATATATTTCATGGGAATGCCTTGGGCTTTAGCTGTGCGAACAAAGTTGCTGCTAAGAACTTCTATCATTGACCCTCGGGTCAGTCTGGCAATGTAGGCAACCTGGGGAAAAGCAAGTGCTGTAACCGGTAAAATCATGTTGTTGATGCTGCCATCGCCCAGCCCCCCTGCCGGAAGCAGGTTTAAAAAAATAGAAAACAACAAAATCAACAAGGGTGCCATTACAAAGTTTGGTATTGAAATGCCAGTCATGCCAAAAAACATAATTAAATAATCGGTTTTGGTGTTTTGGTTAAGGGCAGCAAGGGTTCCTATAAGGGCACCAAAAAAAAGCGCTACCAAGATAGCGGCCGCGCCCAGTCTTAGTGAAACGGGAAAGCCGCTTATGATTAATTCTGTAACATTATAATCTCGATACTGGAAAGATGGCCCAAAATCACCCTGCAGGATATCCCCTATATACTTAAGCAACTGTTTGGGCAGTGGATCGTCAAGGTTATAGGCTGCTCGAAGATTTGCCTCAACCTCTTCGGGCAAAGATCGCTCCATGTCAAAGGGCCCGCCGGGCGCTGCCTTGACCAGAAAAAAAGCCAAACAAACTAAAGCCAACAGGGTGGGGATAGCGCCCAACAAACGAGAAACTACAAACTTAAGGTTGCCCATTGTTGTTCGCGGCTTCTGTTTTTAAAATTCTCACATATTTTGAATAGTGATGGTCCATCACGTTGCCCTCTAAACCAGAAACTCGAGGCTTAATTAAGTGTTGGCTGACATAAAAATATATAGGGATAATGGGCATGTCTTCAAGCATAGCTTTTTCTGCTTGTCTTAGGACGTCCAGCCTGCTCTCTCCTGCGTTTTTTGTTGCCGCAAGGTTGATAAGTTCATCGTATTCTTCGCTGGAGTATCCGGGGTGGTTCATTTCGTTTTCCGAGTGCAGCAGTTGCGAAAAAGTGTATGGGTCATCGTAGTCTCCAATCCAACCGGCCCGATAAACCTGTGTTCCTTGTTTCAGTCTTCTGGTCTCTAAAAACACTTTCCATTCTTGGTTTCTTAATGTTGTTTTGACGCCAAGAGTCTGTTTCCACATTGCGGCAATAGCAAGGGCTATCCTTTTGTGGTTGTCGCTGGTGTTGTAGAGAATCTCCACTTCCAATGGTTTTTCTTTGCTAAAGCCTGCTTCACTATAGAGCCTTTGAGCTTCTTGGTTTCTTTGCTCTTGGGTCCACTGGGACCAGTTGGCTGGTACAGCCTTGAATGTCTTAACCGACGGAACAAGGCTGTAAGCAGGAATCTGTCCCGCCCCAAGAATAATGTCCGTGATAACATTTCTGTCTACAGCCATAGAAAGGGCGGTTCTTAGTTTTGGTTTGTTTTTAAAAGGTGGTTGTGTGTTGTTAAAGCCGTAATAATAACTGCCAAAGTATGGGGAGATTTTTAGGTCGCCTGGCAAGCATTGCCGTATCCAAGGCAGCTGCTCTGCCAGAACGGTCTCTGTAAAGTCTAGCTCTTGTGCCCTGTATCTTTTAAACGAAGAATTTACATCGTCAATCGGATAGTAATAAACCTCCTCTAAGGTAGTGTTTTTGTTGTCCCAATACTCTGTGTTTCTTACTAGTTTTATATGCGACTGCACTCTCCACTCTTCCAGCTTAAAAGCGCCGTTGCCAACCAAGTTGCCCGGTCTTGTAAATCGGGCACCAAACTTCTCAACACTAGGGCGGTGTGTCGCATAGGTGGTTGAGTGTGTTAGCAGGCTTAAAAAATAAGGGGTTGGCTCTTCAAGCTCTATGATCAAGGTTGTTGGGCCGTTGGCCCTAACCCCGAGTGTTTCGGAACTCCTTTTTCCCAACACGATGTCTCTGGCATTTTTGATTGGGTATAGCATGCTTGAGTAATTTGACAGCGTGGCCGGATCTACGCTCCTGCGCAGGCCATAAACAAAGTCTTCTGCCGTTACGACATCTCCATTACTCCATTTGCCGTTTTCGCGCATTTTAAAAACATATGTTTTCGCGTCCTCGCTAAGACTCCACGACTCTGCTGCTCCAGAAATATATGCTCCTGATGGGTCTTCCATGACCAGGCCTTCGAAAAGATCTCTCAATACATTTGAGGCTGGCACGCCCTCTGCTCGATGAGGGTCTAGGGTTCCTGGCTCCGTGCCGTTGTTTTTTCTAAACACTTGCGTTGGTGAAAGTTCTTGTCCGGATTCGCCGCCAACAATTACATCTTGGTTGCCTACAATACACGCTATTTCCTGTTTTTTGCCGCAACCAAAAACAAGCAACAACAAGCTCATTGTGAGGACCTTAAGTCTCATAGGCCCTCTGCTTTTTTTAGGCTGCGTTTTTTTAAGTGCACAAGAAGGACGGACAAAGACGCGGGCGTAATGCCTTGGATTCTGGCCGCGTGGCCTATGGTTTCCGGGGCGAACTCCTTGAGCTTTTCTTTTGCCTCGTTAGAGAGGCCTGGCAAGCTAGAATAATTTATGTCTCCTGGCAGGCGTGTGTTTTTATAGAGCTGTTGTTTTTCAACTTCTTTTTTTTGCCTGAAAAGATAGCCTTCGTATTTTGCGTCTGTTTCTATTTGCTCGTTCGCCTGTTCTCTAACAAAAGTCTTTTCCTCGCTTTGGTTCTTTCTTTTACCAACCCCGGGGAGGGAGATGAGCTTCGCGTAGTTCACGTTGGGTCGTTTTAATAGCTCATACGCTGTTTTTTCAATGGTTTTTTGCTTGGTGTTGCTGTCAAGCTGTTTTATTGTTTTGGGCGGTACGAAAATACTTGCTAGTCTTTGTTTTTCTTTCTCTACGATGTTTCTTTTTTCACAGAAAATCTCCCAGCGATTATCGTCAACAATCCCAATTTCTCGACCCTTTGGTGTCAGTCGCGTGTCTGCGTTGTCTTCCCTTAAAAGCAGGCGGTGTTCTGCTCTGCTTGTGAACATTCTGTAGGGTTCGTTTGTGCCCCTGGTAACCAAATCGTCAGACAAAACGCCAATATATGCTTCTTCTCTCCCTGGCACCCAGGGTTCCTTGTTTTGCAACTTAAGACCAGCGTTGATACCTGCCAAGATGCCTTGCGCCGCTGCCTCTTCATAACCAGTGGTTCCGTTGATCTGACCGGCAAAAAACAATCCCTTTACTTGCCTGGTCTCCATTGTGTCGCTAAGGTCTCTTGGGTCAAAGTAGTCGTATTCAATGGCATAACCAGGTTTTGTGATAATGGCTGCTTCAAATCCCTTAATGGACCTCACAAACCTTTCTTGGTCTTCTATGTTTAAGCTGGTTGAGATTCCGTTCGGATAAATTTCGGGTGAGCTAAGCCCTTCTGGCTCAATAAAGATTTGGTGTCTTGATTTGTCTTTAAATTTAACAACCTTGTCTTCAATGGAGGGGCAGTATCTAGGCCCAATGCCTTTAATGCTGCCGTTAAAAAGCGGGGATTCTGCCAAAGAGTCGTTAATAATACGGTGTGTTTCTTGGTTGGTATAAGCAAGGTGGCAACTGACTTGTTGTGGGTGTTGTTTTCTGTTTCCTATAAACGAAAAAACAGGCCTTGGCGTATCGCCGGGTTGTTCGTCCAAAAGGTCAAAGTTAATGCTTTCTTTAAGGATTCGTGGGGGGGTCCCTGTTTTCAGCCTGCCCACCCTGGGGGCGATTTCTTTCAACTGTTCGGCAAGCTTTATTGAGGGCATATCCCCAGCCCTGCCGCCTTCAGTCTGTTTTTGCCCCACATGAATTTTGCCGTTTAGGAAGGTTCCTACGGTTAAAACAACGCAACGAGCTAAGTAGGTATTGCCGCCCTCGGTGACAACCCCTTTGGTTTTGTTCCCCCCCAGCAACAACCTTGAAACCATTCCGCCAACAATCGTAAGATTGGGTTGGTTGAGCAGGTTTTTTTGTATTGCGCTCCTGTATAAAGCCCGGTCTGCTTGAGCCCTGGTTGCTTGAACAGCCCTTCCTTTGCTTGAGTTTAGTTTTTTAAAGTGAATTCCGGCTTGGTCTGCAGCTGTTGCCATGATTCCGCCCAATGCATCTATTTCTTTGGCCAGATGTCCTTTGCCGACACCACCAATCGCTGGGTTGCAACTCATCTGCCCTATGGTTAATGGGTCTTGGGTCACGAGCAGGGTTTTATGGCCCATGCGCGACAAAACAGAGGCCGCCTCGGTCCCAGCGTGCCCTCCGCCGACAACAATTGCATCATATTTATCTTTGTTTGCCATCAACCTATTTTCCAATACAAAACCTACTAAAGATTTTCTCTAGAAGGTCTTCGTTTGTAAACTCACCTGTAATCTCTGAGATCGCATTTTGCGCCTGCAAAAGCTCTTCTGCAACCAAATCTGTTGCTTGGTTGTTGTTTATTTGTTCTGCTGCCACCGCAAAACAATCGTGTGCTTGGTTTATGCTGTTCAGGTGCCTCCTTCTTGCTGTAAATGTTTCCTCTTGATTTAAATCAGAGCCAAAAAATTTTTTGAGGTGATCAACAAGCTCGTCGACCCCTTCTTTTGAAACGGCCGACAGACAGAAAACCACTCTTTCATTGTCGCTGTTTTTTCCTGGTATGTCTTGGGTTAGGTCAATTTTATTTTTCACTATTATGGTGTTTTTTTGTGGTTTTATTTTTTCGGTCGGTTTAGCGCTGGCATCAATTATGTGCAGAATGCAGTCAGCGTTAGCGGCCGCTTTTTTTGCCCTTGCAACGCCCTCTCGCTCTATTGGGTTTTTGGTGTCTCTAATTCCAGCAGTGTCTATTAAACGAACCAAAAAACCATCTAGAAGAATTGTTTCATCTAGGGTGTCCCGTGTTGTGCCAGGAGCGCGGTTAACAATTGCTCTCTCGTGACCACACAGTGTATTCATTAGGCTTGATTTACCAACATTCGGCTTGCCAGACAACACAACGGTAATGCCCTCTCTCACCCTGCATGCTTTTTCTGTACTCGCCAAAAGCAATTTAAATTTTTGTTGTATTGCTCCAATTTTGTTCCCAAGGCTCTTTCTGTGTTTTGTTTCCTTCAGGTCTTCATCTGGAAAATCTAGGCTGGCCTCAACCTCTGCTCTTAGTTCTGTTAGTTGGTCGCTCAACAAACACAGCTCTTCAGAAAAGACGCCCTCCAAAGACCTTTGTGCCGCTTTTGCGGTTGCTCGTGAGGTGCTCTCAATAAGGTCGGCAACAGCCTCGGCTTGAACCAAGTCCAGCTTGTCGTTTAAAAACGCTCTTTTTGTAAACTCGCCCCGCTCAGCAAGTCTTGCCCCATATTGAAACAAAGTCTCAAGAAGATAGTCTACAACGGCTTGGCCACCGTGGCATGTGAGCTCGAGAACATCCTCGCCGGTATAAGACCTTGGGGAGCTAAAAAAAAGCGCGACCCCAGAGTCAACAATTTCGCCGCTAGGTGCTTTAAAAGAAGCGTACTTTGCTTGCATGTGTTTTGGGGTGTAACCAAGTATTTTGTTTGCTATGTTTTTTGTCAAAGGCCCAGAAACCCTCACAACTGATAGGCCGGCCCTGCCGGGTGCTGTTGCTAGCGCTGCAATGGTGTCGTTAAGTTTGTTTAGCTTTGCGTTCAAGCTTTATTGGGCTGCTCGGTTTATTTTCCATTGCTGAGCGATGGACAACAAGGAGTTGGTAAGCCAATAAAGAACAAGCCCGGATGGGAAAAACGCAAACATAGCAGTGAACATTATTGGCATTGCGGTCATAATTTTGGCTTGCATTGGATCGGGTGGGGCGGGGTTTAGTTTTTGCTGAAAAAACATACCAAGACCCATCAATAGGGGCAGCACAAAGTAGGGATCTCGCGAAGAAAGGTCTTGAATCCAAAGAAAAAATGGTGCCTGTCTAATCTCAACACTTTCAAGCAAAACCCAATAGAAGGCGATGAAAAAAGGGATTTGTATCAACATTGGCAAACAACCCGCCATGGGGTTTACTTTTTCTTTCTTATAAAGCTCCATCATTGCCTGGCTCTGGGCTTGTTTGTCATCTTTGTGTCTATCCTGGATGGCCTTGATCCTTGGCTGAACTTTTCTCATTTTTGCCATTGACTTACCGCTGGCCTCTGTCAGAGGGTAAAAAAGAAGCTTGATAAGAAGGGTGACCAAAATAATTGCGAGCCCCCAGTTTCGAACAAGTTGGTGTGTTTTGTTGAGAAGCCAAAACAAAGGTGCAGACAAAAATGTTAGTTTTCCAAAGTCAACGCTTAGCTCAAGGCCTTGGGCTACATCTTTTAGTTGTTCTTGAATTTTTGGACCAACAAAAAAAGTAGTGGAGACCTGCGCCCTTGAGCCCGGCCTAACTGTGACCGGTGTTTGTCCAACCATGGCTACCTTGTATAGTTCATTGGCTGGATCTGAGCTGGCGCTGAACGTATATGGCTGGTTTTGTTCCGGGACCATTGCAACTAAAAAGTGGTGCTGTATGTTTGAGGCCCAACCATTTGTGTGTGTTTCTCTTAGTGGCGTGTCCGCAAGCTCGGCTGTGTCTATTTTTTGATAGCTCTCCCCATTGTAAATTATGGGTCCGTTGTAAGAATACGTCTCAACATTAAACATAGATCTTTCTGCTTTTTTATCTTTTTTTACAAGCTGGTTATAGAGTACAAATGTGTAATCTTGTGTGCCCAAATTTTTGATGTCGTAGGTTAGTAAAATATCGTAGCGCCCCCTTTGAAAGGTGTAGCTTTTTTTCACCTCCAAGTTTGTCTGGTCTTGTTTGATCTTCCAAACCAAAGACGTTGAGACCTGCTCTTGTCCCTCCCTTAGTTCTATTTTTCTGTCTGTCTCTAAAAAGGCTTGTTGATGATTCGGCTCAGGAAGCCCGCTTAAAGACAAAAGTCCTGTTTGAAAATATTGGTAGTTATCTTCGTTGTATGAAAGGAGCTCGATCTTTTTTGATTGGTCGTCTTTGTTTGGGAAGTATTTAAGAAGCCTTGCTTGAACAATGTCCCCTCCTCTATCTGGATTAATGCTCAGCTCGAAAACGTCGGTTGTTACCGTTACCAACCGGGTTGACAATCTGGGGTTTTCAGAAGTTTCTGTTGGCCCGTTTTCGATTGCAATAACGGGTAAATTGTCTGACAGCCCCAATACACCCGACGCTTCTTTTGTGTTGTTGTTTGTTTGTGCCGGGGCGGCGTTTTTTTGGGTTGAGGCAGCACTTGGTGGGCTGGGTGCTCCATAATCCGAGTTCCACTGGTTAACGCCCAACCACAGCAAGACAAAAAACCCCGCCCAAAGAACCAGTCTCAGGTTATCCACTTGCTCTGCTCTTTGTCGTTGAACGGCTCATTATCTTCTGCCAATGGTTTACAAGGCTTTCGAGTAATATTTTATCATTAGCTGCCCTGGATGCTTGGTGTTTTACCCTGACAACAACATCGGTCCCACTCTCGCATTTAAAGCTGCTTAAGAAGCTGCTTTTTATTAATCGCTTCAGCCTATTTCTTTTTGTTGCCTTGTTCACGGCTCTCTTTGCCACCGAAACCCCAATTCTGCTTGTGGGTGTTTTGTTGGGTGCGTAAAAAACGGTAAAAAACTTATCTTCAGAGGTTGTTGGTGAAGAAAAAATGAGATCAAAGTTAAGTTTTTCTGCCAAAATTATTGTCTTAAACCTTAAACAGAAAGCTTGGCTCTTCCCTTAGCTCTCCTTTTGTTGATAACCCTTCTGCCTGCCTTGGTAGACATGCGCGCTCTAAAGCCATGGGTTCTTTTTCTTTTCAGATTGCTGGGTTGATATGTTCTTTTCATTGTTGGTCAAAAACCTCATTTAAAAACAATACGATAGTACCGGTTATTTCGGCCTGAAAGAGTATGAAAGAAGCCTGTAATTGTCAACCAAAAAACAACCTGTGGATAAGTAAAAAAAGAAGGTATAGTATTGATGTAGTTTTTTCTTTTAGGCTTTTAACCAACCTCACGACTGAAATTATCAAGATATGCAAAGCTCAGTATGGGACCACTGTTTAGCCACACTACGATCAGACCTAACGGAACAACAATTTAATACTTGGATTAAACCCCTGTTTGTAATAGAAGACGAAGAGGGACCGTCCTTAACGCTCCTTGCCCCAAATAAGTTTGTTGTTAACTGGGTTCAAAAAAATTATTTGGAACAAATCAAGGACGCCGCAGAAAAAAGGCTTCACACGAAAACAACTGTTGCCATTTCTGTTGGAGATCGAAGCCTTGCAACAACCAAAACAAGCAACGAGCTGCCCCAAACAAAAATCAAAGCCGCTGTTGGTGCGCCGCTGAATCCGCTGTACACCTTTGAGGGTTTTGTTGCCGGAAAAAGCAACCAGATTGCTCGAGCTGCCGCTATTCAGATAACCGAGAACCCCGGCACCTCTTATAACCCTTTCTTTATATATGGCGGTGTGGGTCTTGGAAAAACACACCTTATGCAAAGTGTAGGAAACCGGATTAGCAAGAACAATCAAAAAATGAAAGTGGCCTATGTTCACTCAGAGCGCTTTGTAGGAGAAATGGTGTCTGCGCTTCAACATAACACTATTAACAGCTTTAAAAACCAATACAGGTCTCTAGATGTTTTGTTAATCGATGATATTCAGTTTTTTGCTGGCAAGGAAAGATCACAAGAAGAATTTTTTCACACCTTTAATGTTTTGCTAGAGGCCAACAAACAAATAATTATAACAAGCGACCGCTACCCCAAAGAAATACGCGGGCTTGAAGAAAGACTTAAGTCTAGATTTGGTTGGGGGCTTGCTGTTTGTATAGACCCGCCCGAACTAGAAACATGTGTTGCTATATTAAAGGTAAAAGCATCGCTTGAAGACTTCGACCTTCCTGAAGAGGTTGCTTTTTTTATAGCAAGCAAAATACGAACAAACGTAAGGGAGCTCGAAGGCGCTCTAAGAAAATTAATGGCTAATTGTAAGTTTACCAACAGAGAGCCCAGTGTAAATTTAGCCAGAGAATCATTGAGAGACCTTTTGGCCATTCAGGCAAAACAAATAACCATTGAAAATATTCAAAAGACAGTCGCTGAATATTACAACATTAGAATTTCTGATCTTTTATCTAAAAGAAGAAACAGATCAATTACCAGACCAAGACAAATTGCAATGGCCATTACAAGAGAGCTCACTTCTCACAGCCTTCCTGAAATAGGCGATGCTTTTGGAGGCAGAGACCACACAACAGTTATACATGCTTGTAAAAAAGCAGCGTCCCTTAAAGAGGAAAGCAACACAATTAAAGATGACTATGAAAATATTATCAGATTGCTTAATTTGTGAATAACATGTTAATAATAAAAAAGAACCATTTTATCCACATTTAATTAACAATCCAGCTACTTTACTAACAGATTGTTATTTTAAATATTTACTTAAATTCTTGATATATATACAATTATACTACATACAGACATATTAACAGGCCTTATAATAATAATATAAAAGATAATGAATATTTTAATTAATACAAACACACTTAGAAACGCACTACACGATATTATTGGCGTAGTGAGCAAAGACTTAAGTATGCCGATATTAAGTCATGTTTTGATTGAGAAGAAGAAAAAGCAAATTAATATAACAGGCACAAACCTAGAGATGCAAATTACTGTTAAAGCTGATTTTTTAGAATCGGATGAATTTGATCCAATTACTGTATCTGGAAGGAAACTTTATGAAATTGTACGTTCTTTAGATGATCAAAATCTTCAAATAACTACATCTAAAAACAGACTTATTTTAAAAACAAACAACAGCTCCTTTAAGCTCTCAACTTTACCCGCAAACAATTTTCCCACATTCGAGGAGGCTAAGTTTCTTGAAACTTTTACAATTAACCAGACACAACTACTTGATTTACTTAACAAAACAAGCTTCTCTATGGCATCAAACCCGGATGTTAGGTTCATACTATGCGGTTTGTTGCTAGAGATCACCCCAAACAACCTCACAGCCGTGGCAACAGACGCACACAGACTTGCAATTAGTTCAAAACACCTGGATAAAAAGCAAATTAACAACATAAGCTGTATTGTGCCCAGAAAAGCCATCCTTGAACTGATTAGGATATTACAAGGCGACAGAGAAGCAAAGGTAAGCGTTGGCAGCAACCAAATACGAGTAGACTTTAAAGACCTGAACTTTATATCTAAACTAATGGACGGCAAGTTCCCAGCGGGGTATAAGGCGGTAATACCAACAACAGCAACAATTGAAATTTTGTTGGAAAAACAAAACATACGATCGGCACTACAAAGGGTTTCTATATTGGCCAATGAAAAATTTAAAGGCGTCAGAATAGAGGCATCCAACAAAACAATTGTTCTGTCTTCAGAAAACCCAGAACAAGAGGAAGCAAAAGAAACCATCGAACACCAATCGGGCTCTACAGAGCAGAATAAAGTAGTCGCAGGCTTTAATGCGGGCTATTTGATTGAGGCGATAAACGCATGTTCAGGAGAAGAGATAGTAATGGGGCTTAATGGGCCCAAAGAATCCCCAGGGAAAAGCGCGGCAAGAAAAACAAAAACAGAAGGAACACTGATTTATTCTCCAAGCGACAGCAACACCAAATACGTAGTAATGCCGTATAACCTTTAATCGGACCAGCACCTAAGCGTCAGCACAAACTCGCAGGCAAACAAGCTAATACACCGAAGCACACAAAACAGATGGTTTGTTCCACGTGGAACCATGGTTCCGTTCTGACAAAAAAGAGGGTTTTGCTAGTTTGGCGGTTAAGAGCAAGTACAAAAAAAGGAAGACCAAAAACATAAAATTTCTACGCAGCGCTAATAAAGTAAAAAAAAACTAAAATGTCAGAGCGCGCAAACAAGCAAGTATTAAAAAAATCCATATATATCAATAACTTATAAGAATTATCCTAAACATTGAGCCCGCACATAAAACAGCAATAAAATAGATATTTGTGGAGTAAAAGCAGTCATTTTTTGGTAAAATTTGATTGGGTTTTTATTCATTTTTCTACTTAAAAAAAGAAACCAAAATAGTGCCAAAGAAAAAAGCCGAAAACAAATACGACTCAACAAAAATTAAGGTTCTTAAAGGCCTTGATGCCGTTAGAAAACGCCCAGGTATGTATATCGGAGATACTGACGATGGGTCTGGTTTACATCATATGGTTTTTGAGGTGGTTGATAATTCAGTCGATGAGTCGTTGGCGGGTTATTGCACAGAGATAGATGTCATTGTTCGTCATGATGACTCTATAACAGTAAAAGACAACGGGAGAGGGATACCCGTTGATAAACACATCGGAGAAAACAAATCTGCAGCTGAAGTTATTATGACAGTATTGCATGCAGGCGCTAAGTTTGATGATGAGTCTTATAAAGTGTCAGGCGGGCTCCATGGTGTGGGTGTTTCGGTTGTTAATGCTTTATCTGAAAGCCTCAGCCTTATGATCCACAAGGAAGGGCACTCTTACGAACAAGAATATTTTAACGGCGTTCCAAAAAAACCGCTTAAAAAAGTTGGCAAAACAGAAAAAACAGGGACCACAATAAGTTTTAAGCCAAGCCCTAAAACATTCTCGGACATCTCTTTTCACTACGACATTCTTGCAAAAAGACTTCGAGAGCTTTCTTTTTTAAACTCTGGTTTACGTATTAACCTGTTTGACGAGAGGAACAACAAACACGATACTTTTCTCTTTAATGGGGGGATACGGGCATTTGTGTCTCACCTTAACAAACTACAAACACCCCGCCACGAAACCATTATCTATATTAATAAAGAAAAAAAAGGCATTACTTTAGAGGTAGCCATTCAATGGAACGAGGGCTACAGAGAAAACATGTACTGTTTTACCAACACGCTCAGACAAAGAGATGGCGGGACTCATTTGGCTGGCTTTAGAAGCGGGCTAACCAGGGCAATCAATAACTACATTGAAAAAGAGGGAGCTAAAGGTGACACGGCTGTTACCGGCGAAGACTGTCGTGAAGGAATGACGGCAGTACTCTCAATTAAACACCCCGACCCAAAGTTTTCAGCACAAACAAAGGACAAGCTGGTTTCATCAGAAGTAAAAGGGGTAGTTGAGTCGCTTTTAAACAAGGCGCTACACGAATTTTTGATGGAGAACCCAAGAGAAGCTAAAAGCATAATCTCAAAAATACTTGATTCTGCTAGAGCGAGAGAGGCAGCAAGAAAGGCCAGGGAAATGACAAGGCGCAAAGGCGCGCTGGACATTGCCGGACTTCCTGGGAAACTGGCAGATTGCCAAGAAAAAGACCCAGCTAAATGTGAGATATTCTTGGTTGAGGGTGACTCAGCGGGAGGCTCTGCCAAGCAAGGCAGGGACCGCAAAACCCAAGCAATTCTTCCTCTAAAAGGCAAAATATTAAACGTAGAAAAAGCAAAAAGAGAAAAGATATTTTCTTCCACGGAGATTGCAACCCTAATAACGGCGCTTGGTTGTGGCATCGGAGAAGACGAGTTTGACCTTGCGAGGCTACGCTACCACAAAATTATTATCATGACTGATGCGGATGTCGATGGCGCACACATAAGAACACTGCTGTTGACTTTTTTGTATAGAGAGCTACCAGAGCTAATTTCTAACGGCAATGTGTATATCGCACAACCACCCTTGTACAAAGTAAAAAAAGGAAAAAAAGAGCGCTATGTAACTGACGATGAGCAGCTTAACAAAATAATTGTTTCTAATGCCATTGAGGGGAAAGCATTAAAACCAATGAAAAAAAAGAAGGGCCTTAAAGGAAAGGAGTTTTTTGAAGCAATAAACAAGTACATTTCCGTAACAGCGCTCTGGGCGCGCCTCGCAAGACAAACCAATGAGGTGACAGCTACAGCAATACTCAAAACAAAACCAATTACAAAAACCGAAGCCTCCAACAAAAAGAAGTTTCATGCTTGGGTTAAGGGCGCGCAAAGAAAAGCGAGAAAACTGGCCAAAGAAAACGGCACCGAGATTTCTTTTTCTGTGGTGGAGGACGACGAGGGCTTCGTTTATTTAGAGTCAAGGGAGCAGAGTAACGGAAGAAGCCTAACAGGAAGATTACCAATAACTTTTTTTAAATCAAAAGAATACCAAAACATAAGGGCATACCAAGACCTGGAGAAACACTTTAAAGGAGGCGCTGTAATAATTGAGGGCGACAAACAGACAGAATACAAAACGCTTTCAGATAGTTTGGGCGACTTAATCAAAAACTCCAAAAAAGGTCAGAGCATACAAAGATACAAAGGGCTTGGAGAGATGAACCCAGGCCAACTCTGGGACACAACACTGGACCCGGAAACAAGGTCGCTAATTCAGGTCAGAATTGAAGATGAAATCGAAGCAGACCTTACGTTTGCAACACTGATGGGCGAGGAGGTTCTCCCTAGAAGACAGTTTATTGAAGAAAACGCACTAAATGTAATCAACCTTGACATATAATCCCTAGAAAAGAGAGGTAAAACACCAGAAAGCACAAAAAATTAGCATGAAAACTGTCTTTTTAGGCGAAAAGGCGACCCAGCACACAAAAACACGCCCCCGTTAACCAAGGCTTTTTATTTCTTTCTCAATCCAGTCCTGTGCCCGTTTGTTTATTTCGTCTACCCCCAGACCCTCCGTTGTAAATTGGCTTCCAACAGAGAAGGTGATTTTGCCTGGTTTTTTGATTAACGACCTCCTTCCCCAGAAATACCCTGCGTTGTGAGCAATGGGCAAAACAGGCGTAACTGTGCCTTTTGCTAGTAGCGCGCCACTTATGCCATAGCGTCTTGTTTCCCCATGGCGAACCCGAGTTCCTTCTGGGCAAATGACTATCCACCGACCTTCATTCAGGTATTGTTCTCCCTGAGCCACCACCTTGTTAACCTCTTTTTTTCCCAAACCTCTTTTTACCGGAATACATTTCAATGCTTTTATCGCACCCCTGACGACAGGAATGAACATCAGCTCATACTTTGCCACAAAAGAAGCCGGCTGGAAGAAGGACAGGGCAAAAAACAGCTCGTACACCGAAGAGTGTTTTAAGAAAACTATACAGGGTTTTTCTGGAATGTTTTTTAAACCAATAACCGCATAATCAAGCCCGCACAGGGCCCGGCACATACAAATATTGCTTCGCGCAAAAGCGCCCATAATGCGCCACCTGTTTTTTTCATTCATTATTGGGCGGGGCAAAAGAACAAAAAAGCCAAAGACCAAAACACTTAAAAAAAACAAGAAAGTGTAAAGCAAGGACCCGACAAAGACTAACAAACGGTTCATCGGCCGCCCGCCCAAAGAAACATTTTATTTGATGCCCAACAGGCCCTGAAGATGAGCGGACACCTCAGAAACCGGGAGACGTTTTTGGCCCATTGTGTCACGGTCACGCAAAGTAACTGTGTGATCCTCCAAGGACTGAAAATCCACAGTGACACACAAGGGCGTTCCGACCTCATCGTGGCGCCTATAGTTTTTGCCTATATTGCCAGAGTTTTCTAGAAGAATGCGACCAAGTTGCAGGCCCTGTAATGTTTTCTTGATTCTTGATGCTTGCTCTACTAATCCAACATGGTTGCGTTTCAGGGGAATAACGGCTGCCTTAATTGGTGCTAAGTGTGGTTTTAACGCAAGAACCAAGCGCTCTTTTCCGCCCTCTAGTTTTTCAACTTTGTAAGCTTCGTTTAAGATAGCCAAAAGACCCCTTTCGACCCCTGCAGAAGGCTCAATCACATAAGGAACCTCCCAGGCATTGGTTTGTTTGTCTTGGAAGGCAAGCCTTGTTGCGGAGTCTGGATTTTCCTTTACTTTGGATTTAATGTTTAGCTTAGCCTGATCCCTGGTGTGCGACCCTAAATCAAAGTCAGACCGGTTCGCGATTCCTTCTAGCTCCTCTAGTCCATGGGGAAAGCCGTACATTATGTCAATGGTTGTTTTGGAATAATGGGATAGCTCGTGGCTTTTTACTTTATATAACTCTAGATTTTTAGGGTCGATACCTTGGTCGGCCCACCACTTCAGGCGAGCCTGTACCCAGAAATCGAGCCATTTTTCGTCTGTGCCGGGGACGACAAAAAACTCTAATTCCATTTGTTCAAACTCTCTTGTTCTAAATATAAAATTTCTAGGCGTTACTTCGTTACGAAAGGCCTTGCCAATCTGAGCTATCCCAAAAGGCAGGTTTCTTGAAGTAGAGTCAAGCACATTCTTAAAGTTAGTAAAAATTTGCTGCGCAGTTTCTGGCCGTAAATACGCAAAAGATTTCCCATCGTCCACAGGGCCAATGTTGGTTTTAAACATTAAATTAAAAGGGCGGGGCTCGGTTAAGTCTTCTGAGTTGCACGAAGGACACCTAAGCTCAACCAAATCATCAGCCCGCCAACGCGAGTTACAAGAGCGGCAATCAATCAATGGATCTGTAAAAGTGTCTTCGTGTCCTGAATATTGGAGAACCTTGGGGCTGGTGAGCACAGAAGCGTCAAGACCCTCAACATCATCTCTGTCGTAGACCATGGCTTTCCACCATGCCTGTTTAAGGTTGTTTTTTAACTCAACCCCAAGAGGGCCATAATCATAAAGTCCCTGAAGGCCACCATAGAGTTCATTTGATTGATATATGAAACCCCTGCGTTTACAAAGGGAAACCAACTCATCCATGGTTTTAGCAGTCATGGCGATGTCTCTAATGTATACAAGGGTAGGGTTTGAAGATCCATTGTTAGCCTTATGAACGCTAAAAGTATAGCGTTGTTTTGTCTCCAAACCCAAAAAGATTCATAAAAATACAAATAACCCCAAAACTCAACACAAAACAATTGATTCAAAAGGCGACCCCAAGTACTATTACTTTTGCTTGGTGTAATTTCCAACACGCGCAAAAATACATTTGGTTTAACAAACTAATTTGAGACGCAAGTAAGCTTAAAAGCTGAAGAAACGGAGCCGTTTATCTCATGATCGAAGCCTCCTTTTGCCAGCTAAAACGACAACACAAAGGAGACCCGAATGAAAAAACATGAATACATCTGGCTAGATGGCTATAAGCCCGAACCCACACTAAGAAGCAAAGTGTTGGTAACAGATGAGGACGCTCCTCCAGACTGGGCGTTTGACGGATCTTCAACGCAGCAAGCAGAAGGCGGGAACTCAGATTGTATCTTAAAGCCCACCAGCGAATATGTGGGCCCGCTGTCTTCAGATAAGCTTGTCATGTGCGAGGTTCTTTCGCTCGACAAAACACCACACCCCTCAAACACAAGAAGGAGATGCGAGGGACTGGTTACTGACGAGTGGTGGTTTGGGTATGAACAAGAATATTTTTTTACCAATCCAGAGGATGGCACAATACTTGGCTGGGAAGGCGGCACCCCTAGACCACAAGGAGACTACTATTGTGGGGTTGGTGCTGGCAATGTCGTTGGAAGAGAAATTTCAGAGACGCATATGGACGCTTGTCTCGCGGCGGGAATTATGATTGTAGGAACAAACGCAGAGGTGGCCCTTGGTCAGTGGGAGTATCAATGTTTTGGCAAAGGGTTAAAAGCTGGCGATGACTTGTGGGTTAGCAGGTATTTATTGCAGCTGGTTGCAGAAGACTATGGTGTGTCAGTTAGCTTTCACCCAAAACCACAAGAGGGTGACTGGAATGGTTCTGGTATGCACGCTAATTTTTCAAACAACCAAATGAGGAACAGGGGCTCAGAAGAACTAATGTACGCGATATGTGAAAAACTTAAAGCGGTCCATTCTGAGGGTATTGCAGAGTATGGCTCTGATAACGACATGAGGTTAACAGGCCTTCATGAAACCCAGAGCATTGATCAGTTTTCCTACGCACCCTTCGATCGTGGTGCGAGCATTAGAATTCCTATTTATACTGTTGAGCACAATTGGAACGGCTATTTAGAAGACAGAAGACCCGCCTCAAACGCCGACCCCTACAGGATTATGGCACACATAGTTGGGACGTTGTCAGACTAACCAAGGACTCAAAAAACAAAAAACCCAGCGAAATCCGTGAGCAGGGCTACTTGTTTTCTTTTAACAAACCTACAAGGCTGCCCACAGAGGTAAGCCCATGTTCGTCAAGGTATTTGCTTATGCCAAGATTGATTTTTTCACACACCAGCGGATCAAAAAACAAGGCAGTTCCAACGCCTATTGTGGATGATCCAGCAAGAATAAATTCTATGGCATCCGATGCGTTGGAAATTCCACCTTGACCCATAATAGGCACATCGTGTTTTCTCGCTACCTCATAAACCTCACGAACCTTTAACAAAGCAATTGGTTTGATTGCAGGACCAGAGAGCCCGCCCACTGCATTGCCCAAAGTCGGGGTACGAGATTCGATATCAATAGCCATGCCACTGATTGTGTTGATAACAGACAAACCATCGCTGCCAGCCTCTATACAGTAGCGAGCATTTTTTTGAATATCTGTTTGGTTCGGGGAGAGTTTTGTGATCAGCGGTTTTGTTGTCACTTTTTTGCAGGCCTCCACAACCCTTGCCGACATCTCAGGGTCATTGCCAAACTCCATTCCGCCTCTTTTTACGTTTGGGCAGGAAATATTAAGCTCAATGCCTGAAACACAAGAGCGATCAAATTTTTTTGTGACCGCAACATACTCTTCCACAGTTGATCCTGACACGTTAGCAAAATAATGTGTTTCTGGTGGCTCCAGAGATGGAAGTATAGTGTCCACCACCTCATCCACCCCTGGGTTCTGCAGACCGATGGAATTGAGCATTCCAGCTGGCGTTTCAACAATCCTATGTGGTGCGTTACCAAGCCGAGGCTCTAATGTCGTTCCTTTAAGCACGGCCCCACCAATACTTGCATTAGAAAAGCCCTCAACACGGGAATACTCATCTCCAAAACCAACGCAACCGGATAGTAAAATAATTGGGGACCTAAGGGTTAGTCCTAAAAATTCCGTTGAAATTGTGTCTTCAGCCACCATACTTATTCTATGTTAGACCTTATATTATATCAGCCTGAAATCCCACCCAATACCGGAAACATAATTAGGCTGTGCGCCAATACAGGAACAAGGCTTCATTTGATACACCCACTTGGCTTTCTTCTTACAGGCAAAGACCTGAAAAGAGCAGGCCTAGACTATGGTTCTTTGGTTGAGATTTCTGAGCACAGTAGTTTCGATGATTTTCTTTCAACGACCCGCAGCAAAAGAATCATTGCATTTTCCACATCAGGAAAAAAACCATACAACGAAATTAAATTTGAACAAGGGGACGCTTTACTTTTTGGGCCAGAAACGAGAGGCTTGCCTCAGGCGGTTTTGAGCGCAGCTTATTGTAATGAGGTAGCAAGGGTGCCTATGAAAAAAAACAGCAGAAGCCTAAACCTTTCTAACGCGGTCTCGGTAGTGGTTTATGAGGCAATGCGGCAATGTGGGTTTCCTGGTCTGGTATAGAATTTAAGTATCTTGTTAAACTTAAGTAAACTTAGTTAAAAAAGCGTAGCAAATTATCTACACAGAGGAAGCTAAACATGTCTAGACGAAGAGGGGGCCATAAATCCAAAGTCGCGATGCGATCAGCGCCATTGGCTGAAGACATCAAGCCGGTTCATCCTGGAGAAAGCGGCGGCCAGTATAGACCGCTCAGCGACGAAGATGTTGCGGCAGTACTCGAGAACAGTTTTCGTATTTTAGAAGAAATTGGCTTTAATGAAGCTACACCACACTGCATCAAAACCTGTACCGCCTATGGCGCAGAGATGGGAGACGATGGTCGGCTTCGTATGTCGCGTGAAGTGGTGAAAAAAGCCATCGAGTCGAGTAATCGTAATCTTGTGCTGCACGGCCAAGACCCTGCCCATGACCTTCATGTTACAGGGAGCCGCGTTTATTTTGCCACCGCCGGGGCTGCGGTTATGATCGCTGATCCTGTGGCCAAAACCAATCGTGAGGCATTGGCACAAGATTTGTATGACATGTCTCGCATCTCCGACACCTGTGAACACATACATATATTTCAACGCACTAACGTGCTTTGTGACATCAAAGACAATTACGCTATGGACTTAAACACCGCCTATAACTCGGTGATGGGGACAGCCAAACATGTCGGCTCCAGCTGGACCGAAGCACACCATTTAGAAAAAACACTCAAGCTTTTGCATTTAATAGCCGGCGGTGAAGAGGCTTGGCGGGCAAGACCGTTTGTCAGTCAGTCAAATTGTTTTGTGGTGCCACCAATGAAATTTGCCGAGGAGTCATTGAAGTGTTTGCGCATTGCTGTTGAAAGCGGCATGCCGGTATTGCTGCTCTCAGCAGGCCAAGCTGGAGCAACCGCACCCGCTTGTCTGGCCGGCACGGTGTCCCAGGCTTGGGCGGAATGCCTGGGTGGCTTGGTGTATGTCAATGCGATAAAACCCGGGGCCCCAGCAATCTTAGGGGTGTGGCCTTTTGTCTCTGATTTGCGTACCGGAGCCATGAGCGGGGGCTCGCCCGAACAAGGCATTCTCTCAGCAGCTTGTGCACAAGTTGGCCAACATCTTGGTTTGCCGACCGGCACCGGTTGCGGCATGTCAGATTCTAAATTACCAGATTTTCAGGGCGGCGCAGAACACGCCTCCAATGTTGCAGTCGCGGCGTTATCCGGAGCCAATATTATCTATGAATCAGCTGGCATGTACGCTAGCTTGCTGAGCGCTTGCCCGGAAAGCTTGCTCATGGACAACGATGTTCTTGGTGCTTGCATGCGCATGGTCAAGGGCGTGACAGTGAACAAAGAAACACTGGCCTTTGATGTAACCAAGGACGTTTGCCTAAACAACAAAGGGCATTACTTGGGCTCGGACCAAACACTGAGTGTTATGCAAACCGAATACATCTATCCTGAGTTTTACAACCGACTCAGTCCCAATGATTGGAGTGCTGCAGGCAAGCCAGAGGCCTTAAGCGAAGCAATTCGGCGCAAAGAACATGTTCTCGCCACACATTTTCCAAAACACGTGAGCGATGAGGTTGATGACAAGATACGTGCAGAGTTTCCAGTCTTTCTCAGCAAGAAAGCCATGGGCCGATAACTTTATCTTGATATGAACAATGACAAGGAAATATTAGAACTGCTAAGCGCCAACAGACCTCCTTGCATAGACACACTAAACGGCAAGGCCACCCACTTCGAGCCAGATCCTCCGTTTTTAAAAATGGAGTTCGAGGCCGTGCCTGAGTTTTGTCATTCGCCAAACCAGGTGGTGCAGGGTGGTTTTGTAACAGGAATGTTGGACACGTCGATGGCGCATCTCTTGATCGCTCTCTCAGGCGGAAAACTCAAGCCGGTAAGTTTGGATATCAATGTTAGTTTTTTAGCACCTTCACACCCAGGCAAACTGATTTCTGAAGCCAAAGTTATCAGGCTCGGTAAAAGCATTGGGTATTTCTCTAGTTCGCTCTATCAGCAGGAAAAATTAGTAGCAACAGCCACTTCAACCATTAAGTTGGTTCCAATGCCTGAAGAGTTTTTTGAGACCTAAAAAACAAAAGCCCTAGTCTTCAGGATTTTCTTCTGGCTCATTTCCTCATGCATCGATCAAGGCTGTGAGGGAGTGCAGATTGATGACCTCAACCTCATGTTCATGTTTTGGAAAGATTATTTGGCAGACAGAAATGAGATCAGCATTAGACCAGATGATAAGGAGTTACATTAATTATCTTATGTCAACAAAAAGCTAAACCATCACTAGAAAAAACACACTGGTCCGAGCCTTCCATCAGCTGATCAACCCGCTTTAAGAGCCTACCGTCTTCCCCATAGTATTTCCAAACACCCACAGGTCTTCCGCCACTATACTTCTCGACTGCTTGCAACTGTCCGTTGTCGTAATAGAATTCCCATGTTCCCTCTTTCTGATCATTCTTGAGCTCTCCTGAGAGATAAAGTTTTCCATTAAGATGGTTGATTTGAAACGCACCATCGGTTGGCAAGTCATTGGCAAAGACATTAGAAGCAATGAGCAATAGTGCTGATATGAGGATGAGTTTTCTCATAGAATTCATTCAGACGATCTTGTTTTTAACTTGGCCCAGTAAGCATCCAGTTCTCGTTTCACATTTGGTCCGAGTAAATACAAAGCCAACATATTGGCAAGCGCCATCGCAAAGATCATAGCATCTGAAAAATCCAGGACAGCATCAAGCTGCACCGTGCAGCCAACAACCACAAACAAACAAAAAACTGTGTTGAAAATTATTTTTGTTCGGCGTTTTGACCCAAACATATAAACAAAGCCCTCCAGCCCATAATAAGACCAAGAGATCATGGTCGAATACGCGAACAACATCACCACAACAGCGAGAACACTTGGAAACCAAGGGATAACACTGGCAAATGCACTTGATGTCAGCTCAACACCACGGATCGTTCCTTCGTTCAGCATCGCAGGATCGTAGACGGTGAGAATAATAACAAGCGCGGTAATTGTGCAAATAACAACAGTGTCAATAAATGGCTCCAGCATTGCCACAAATCCTTGCGTCAGGGGCTCATTGGTTTTAACCGTTGCATGGGCGATTGCCGAAGACCCAATCCCCGCTTCATTGGAAAAGGCCGCACGGCGAAAACCCAAAATAAGGACAGCGACCATGCCACCAGTGACTCCCTCAGGGCTGAAAGCGTTGGTGACGATCGCCGAAACAGCGGAGGGAATGGCAGAAAAATTAGCCCCAATCACCACCAGTGCGGTGCCGACATACAGCAGCGCCATAAAAGGCACAAGTTTTGATGTGACCCTGGCAATGCTTTTAATCCCACCAATGATGACAAGGCCGGTTAGCAAGGCCAAGATCGAACCAAACAACCATCCGCGACTGGCGAAAAAACCCTCGGTGCCGCCAGTGACATTGACAAATTGAACATACGCCTGGTTGGCTTGGAACATGCATCCCACCCCAAGGCAACCAACAACAATACAAATAGCATAATACCAGGCCATCACCTTGCCCAAACGAGGCAAATTTCTCTCAGCAAGACCTTTGTCCATATAATACATGGGCCCGCCTGAGACAGACCCGTCTGCATTGACTTGACGGTATTTAACCCCCAAGGTGCACTCAACAAATTTAGACGCCATGCCCAGAAAACCTGCAACAATGAGCCAAAAAGTAGCCCCCGGGCCGCCAATGGATATGGCAACAGCAACATGTGTGATGTTGCCTACGCCCACGGTGCCGGATACAGCGGTTGTTAGTGCTTGGAAATGTGAGACTTCCCCTGGGGCTGTGTCTGTTTTATCTTCTTTCCCGAGAACAATCCGAATCGCGTGTGTAAAACCGCGGATATTAATGAGTCGTAAATAAAACGTAAAATACAACGCACCTACGATAAGCCAAACGACAATCAAAGGCAGTTGTGATTCTCCGATTGGAATCGAATAAAAAACCAAATCATTAAACGCCGATGCTATCGGTTTAAACGCTTCGTTAATTGTTTCATCAATGGTTGCCATAAAGGTAGTCTCAAAATTACATTGTTATTTTTTAAACACGGATTGCCCCCGAGCAAATGTTTCCACAATTGAAATATCTTTCAGTGTATCGGGATTTGCCAACAACGGATTACGTTCCAGGATCACCAGATCGGCTTGTTTGCCCGGGGTGATCGATCCTTTTTTATCTTCTTCGAAGTATTGATATGCAGCCCCCAGCGTAATGGCATGCAAGGCCTGCATTGGTGTCAAGCGCTGATCGGGCCCTAAAACAAAATCGCTGCGTGTTTTTCTGTTAACCGCGATCCACATTAAACGCATCATGTCCGGCGGAACTATCGGTGCATCATTGTGAATGGTGAACGGTATTTGCATGCGTGCAGTTTCTGCTGCTGGGCTGATGAATGCCGCCCGTTCTTCGCCAAAACTTCGGCGATGCCAATCCCCCCAGAAAAAAGGGTGTGCTGAGTAGTAAGACGGAACAAGCCCCAGTCTTTTGGTTCTTTCAAGTTGGTCTTTACGCATGAGCTGTGCGTGAATAATTACCGTGCGATGGTCTGGTAATTCCCTGTTATCAAGCGCCGCAGCGACACCATCAAGCAACATATCAATGGCAGCGTCACCATTTGCATGCACCAGTGTAGGGGTTCCTCGTTCAATCAATTGAGCAATTTTGGGGTTGAATTTTTCTGCTGGATAAGTCGGGTAAGCTCGATAATCCGGAGCAGCCCCTGGTGGGCCCTCATTGTAAGGTTGCGATAGAAAAGCTGTACGCCCTTGCGGCGAGCCGTCCAAACCAAATTTCACGCCTCCCAATCGTAAACCATTCGTGTATGATGATTCCGCTTCAATGGCCGCCAACTGCTTGTCATCGAAAGAGTTTGACCAAGGAAACACCACAACATCAGCAGCATAGGGTTTTCGTTTTGCAGACGCGCGCAACCGCTCAATGTCTGACATGTTGGCGCCGCCGTCTTGTATGGTGGTGATGCCATAGCTTGCGTATCGTTGTATTGTCCGCCTGACTAAATACTCAAACTTGTCATCGTCCATAGGAGCCAGCAGGTTTCTCGAAAACAACCCCATTGCTGTTTCTTCCATCACCCCGTTGGGCTCACTCGAACCAGGCCTACGACGAATCACCCCTCCAGGCGGGTTTTCTGTATTTTGATCAATATTTTGTTGCCGAAGAGCTGCTGAATTTACAGTAGCCAAATGTCCAGAAACATGCGTCAACATCACTGGGTGGTCAAGTGAAGCCTGATCAAGATCATCACGATTTGGGTGTCGCTTTTCTTCAAGCAGAGAGTCATCGTAACCAAATCCAAGCACCCAAGCCCCAGGCGCAAGTTGTTGTTTATCGATTTTAGATTTAACCAAAGCAACGATATCGTCAATACTCTCGACGCGACCAACTGGTGGCGATGCAAGATCAATCACTTCAATTAATTTAGCAACTATAGTCATATGACCATGGGCATCAATAAACCCAGGGACCAATGCATTGTCCCCAAGCTCAATAACACGCGTGGAACTCTTTTTTAATTTTAAAATTTCTTCCGCCGAGCCTGTTGCGACAATGTCTTGGCCAGCCACAGCCACAGCGGTCACGTTTACAGACGCCGAATCGACCGTAATAATATGATCCCCGATAAAAATAACATCTGCCGAACGGTCGTCCGCAATAGCACTCATTGCTTTTGACTCGAAACCTGACGCCAGCACAAGAAGACAGATTAAGACTGCTGATTTCTTTGTTGTCACAAACATTTTTTTATAAATCCCTATGGGCAGCATAAACAGATGCCAATGCCGCGGAAGCAAGTCGTGCCTCAGGCGGATCTGCGCGTGACGTAAGCATTATTGGAACTTTCATACCAAGCACCAAACCGGCAGCGGTGGCACTCATAGAATAAACCATCTGCTTAAACAAAATATTCCCTGCCTCTAAATTTGGTACCAGCAACACATCGGCTTTGCCGGCAACTGCATTGTTCACCCCCTTAATTGTCGCTGCCTGTTCTGAAATTGCTACATCCAGAGCCATTGGCCCAGCGATTTCTGCACCAGGTAAAGCACCATTTTCAACTTCTTTAACAACCGCAATAGCATCCATGCTGGAAGGCATCTCAGGTGTTGCTGCTTCGGTCCCAGAAAGCAGCGCGACTCGTGGCCTAGTATTTCCTAGTGCATGCATGAGCTCTATAACATTACGGGCAATTTCAATTTTTTGTTTCACTCGAGGCAAAACATTAATAACGGCATCGGTTATACAGATACCATGCTTATGACCAGGCACAGTCATATAAAAAGCGTGGCTGGGGCGACGCTTTAAGCGAATCCCTTGATTTCGTTGCAGGGCTTCCTGCATCAAAGTCTCTGAGTGAATGTGGCCTTTCATCAATGCAGAAACTTCTCCACTGCGTGCTAGGATCACGCTGAGTTTTGCTGCCTTTATTTCGCTCCCAGCATTAACCACAGTGAATTTTTTGATGTCCCAATGGATAGCAGTTGCAATGGAGTTGATGGCAGCAGAATCACCAACCAACGTCGGTTCGATCAGATTATGTTCCGTGGCTAATTTGGCGCTCGTCATTACCAGTTCTGTTTCTGCATTAACGACAGCAGTTTTTAACGGCAGATGGCGTTGGGCGTGCGCAAGCAAGGCCGCGGGGCATTCAAATGGTGCGGAGCTCAACATAAAGCGTTCCTCAGCTCAGACGTATTTTTTGTATTTATCCAGGTATCGAACCGGTTTCGATAATGCGTCACGTCGAAATGGATCGCCCAATTCTTGCGTGCACATAATTTCAACAATTGTTGTTTTGCAATCATTCATTTGTGCATCGATGGCAGTCTTTAGGGCTGCTCCAACATCCTCAAGCCGGTTGACAATGATCCCTTCCGCTCCCATGGCGCGAGCAATGGTGGCAAAGCTTTGGTTATCAAGCTCTCCGGCCACGAAACGCCGGTTGTAAAAGTCCACCTGATTTTTTTTCTCTGCTCCCCACTGACCGTTGTTGAACACAATTGCTGTTGTGGGTATGTCTTCACGCACACAGGTCATTACCTCCCCCATGCTCATGCCCCAAGCACCGTCTCCGGCATAGGCAATTGCGGGTCGGTCTGGGGCGGCGACCTTGGCGCCAATAATTGTTGGGAAAGCATAACCGCAGTTGCCAAAACTCATTGCGGCAAAGAAACTGCGTGGCTTTTCAAAACGCAAATAACTGTTGGCGACCGAATTAATATTGCCAATATCGGTTGAGACCATAGCATCTTCTGGCATTGCTTTTTCAAGCTCACGCAATACTTGGCGTGGATGCAGGAAATCTCGGCCAGCTTTTTTAATAGCCTCTTCACTGAAGGCATCTTTCTCATGGACCCATCCATCAAGCTCTGCCTCCCATTCTTTCTTAGCGGCTGCAATTTTTGCTGCCCGTTCTTCCTTATTTTTATCACTTGCCAGATTAACCCCTCCAAGCCTATCCAGCAGGGCCTCGGCAGATGCCTTGGCGTCACCACAAATACCAACGGAGACTTTCTTTACCAGCCCCAACATTCTGTGATCAGCATCCACCTGAATAATTTTGGCTGTGCTTGGCCAGTAATCCAGGCCGTACTGTGGCAATGTTCCAAACGGGCCCAGCCGGGTGCCGAGTGCCAATACAACATCAGCTTGGCTGATGAGTTTCATGCCCGCTTTTGAGCCCTGGTAGCCCAGTGGCCCACACCAAAGCGAATGACTTGCAGGAAAGGAATCGTTGTGTAAATAACTGTTGACGACAGGTGAGCCAAGACGCTCTGCTAATGCCTTACACGCATCCACGCCCCCAGCATTTACAACACCGCCTCCTGAAACAATAACTGGAAATTTGGCATTGGCCAGCAAAGCTGTTGCTTCATCTAGAGTTTGTTCTCCGCCAGGGCCACGGTCGAGATGCATAGGCTCTGGAATGTCCACATCAATCTCCCCATAGAATAAATCTCTGGGAATGTTGATTTGAGTCGGCCCCATTTCTGAGAGCGCTCGGTCAAAGCAGCGCCCGGTAAATTCCGCCATCCGATTTGGGTTGTTTAAATGCACTTGGTATTTGGTAAATTCCTGAAACATAGGCAACTGGTTTGCCTCCTGAAATCCCCCCAAGCCAATTCCCATGGTTCCTGTTTCCGGGGTAATAATGACCACCGGTGAGTGTGCCCAAAATGCAGCGGCAATGCCGGTGACACAATTGCTTATGCCTGGACCATTCTGTCCTATGCAAACACCCTGCTTTCCGCTAACACGAGAGTAACCATCAGCCATATGCGCAGCACCTTGTTCGTGTACAACGGAAATAAAACGAATACCAGCAGGCTCGAAAATATCCATGGCATCCATGAACGCAGAACCCATAATGCCAAAAATTTCGGTAACACCATGAACAGCCATCGTCTCAACAAAGGCCTCACTGGGAGTCATGCGCGGCATATTTTTTTCCTTTTATCAATCAATTTTGAATCGATGAAACAATTTGGCTCCTTTGATCTAGCTTAGAACTCTTCTTTTAAGGGTCGCGTCATTAGTTTGTTCACCAAGCTTTCTGCAGGAACGCCTTCAAACAAAATACTATACACCGCATTGGCTATCGGCAAGCCTTCTTGTAACGCCTGTTTGTTATAAAGCGCTTTCACTGTGTACACACCTTCAGGGGTTGTTCCAAGCTCTTCAATGGCTTTATCCGGAGACATTCCAGAGCCAATTAACAAACCCAATCGTCTGTTCCGAGACTGGTTGTCTGTGGAAGTCAAAACCAAGTCTCCCAAGCCAGATAGACCAAAAAAAGTTTCTGGTTTGGCCCCAAAGGAAACGCCAATGGATTTCATTTCTTCCAAACCTCTTGTTATTAATGCGGTTCTTGCATTGGCGCCCAGACTTAGGGCATCTGACGCACCAGCAGCAATGGCAATAATGTTTTTAAACGCACCACCAAGCTGCACCCCAACAATGTCATTTGAGGTATAAACTCTAAACAAGGAACTGGACATGATGCTAGCTAGGCCGCTTAGTTCTTGAATATTTTCTGAGGCCAAGGTTATGGCTGTGGGCTTGCCTTTTGCCACTTCTTCAGCAAAAGTTGGGCCGGAAATAATGGCGGTTTTGTTGAGAGATGGCATCTCTCTTTTAATGGTTTCAGAAAACGTTTCCCCTGTATCCGGATCAAGGCCTTTGGTCGCCCAAATCAATTTTTGCTCTGGGCGCATGTGGTTGTTTAATTCAGCTGCAATTTTTTTAAATCCGGTGCTTTTCACACACAGCAGAACGGAAGAACTGTTTGCAAGACAGGGAAGAATCTCATCTTTGATATTTATGGATTCAGGAATGTTGATGCCGGGGAGGTATTTTTTGTTTTGTTTTGTTTTCCTGATTTCTGAAAGGTTTTCTTTATCCCTTGAGGTCAACGAGACTTCCAATCCGTTTTTTGCCAAGCGTATACTAAGCGCCGTCCCCCAAGCGCCTGCTCCAATGACTAAAAACGATTCTTTTGCCATAAGGGCCTAATTGGGTTTTTGCTCGCTTACTTGTTCCATGGCTTGGTTGTATATGGAATCAAAATTGATAGGTTGGAGCAGCAAAGCTGGAAACCCTGCTTTGGTGACCATTGTTGAGATAAGTTCCCGGATGTAAGGAAACAAAGTGGTAGGGCAAAAAACCCCAATCAACGCTCTTGTTTCTGTTTCATCATACCCCCTAATGGCAAAAACACCTGCTTGCTCTACTTCTGCTAAAAACATGGTTTTTTCACCATACGTTGATTCCACACTGAGTTTTAATGAAACGTCGTAAACACCCTCACTGAGTTTTCTGTGGGTGTTTGAAATATTAAGTTTGGTTTCAGGGGTGATCTCTTCTTCAAGAAAAATATCCGGGCTATTAGGTGCCTCAAAGGACAGGTCTTTAATATAAATTGTTTGCAGTGAAACATTTTTTGCATTGTTTTCAGTCGTTGCTGCCTCTTTATTTTCAGATTCTGTGGCCATGATATCTCCCTTTATTAATCAGCGAGCGAAGAAACAGGCAGGCTTGCATTTTCCCATTCTGTTTGACCACCCTTAATATAAAAAATATTGTCCAAACCCTTGGAGCGCAGTTTCAGGCTCAGCTTTTTGCTGACCTTACCATTGTCGCATACCAAGAGAACAGGCTTATTTCTTTTGTTGTTCTTTCTGAGCCCTTCTTCTGTGATGTCTTCGGGTTTTTTGTTGGCAGCACCCAAGAGGTGTTTTCGAGCATAACGCTCTGCTGGACCAACATCAAAAATCAAAGAATTCTGATTGATTAATTTGACTGAGTCGGTTGTAGAGAGGCCACAGATATTCGCTTCTTTTATCTTTAGCTCATTAAACACAGCAAGCAGAAAAAACCCAACACAGCCCAACGCCAGCATTAGGTGATTATTTATAAATTCAACTAAGAGCTGCATCCTTGCCTCATTTAGCCCGCGCCAATATCCATAACAGCTTGTCTTATGATTTTTGCCGTTTTGGCCAAGGCTTCCGAATCTTCAATTTCCTTGCCATGCATTCTAAGGGGCATTTTTTTATAAACAGGAATTATATGCATATGGTAATGAAACACCGTTTGCCCAGCGTCGGTGCCGTTAAGCTGGGTGATGATCAATCCAGTTGGGTTAAGTGAAGCCTGGATTCCATGAGCAACTTTTTTTGTGGTTTTAAACACCTCAGCACCGGGCGCATGTTCCAATTCAAAAATATTTTGAGCATCTGCTTTCGGAACAATCAGAGTGTGCCCGACCGAAACCGGCATGATGTCCAAAAAGGCAAGCGTGTGATCGTTTTCAAACACTTTATGTGCCGGCATCTTCCCTTCAAGAATCTGGGCAAAAATATTGTTTGCATCGTAAGCCATTACGAAACCTTATTGGGCGGCATTGAAAATGCCAATATCATAAATACCCGTTCCATCCCTGAGGTGTTTTATCGCTCGGTATTCAT
>ERZ813253.138-NODE-138-length-29870-cov-8.792623_pt1 | contig 29870 bp, 29 predicted proteins | sample MGYA00520893_ERZ813253 | MGnify/ENA primary metagenome ERZ813253 (study PRJEB31669, sample SAMD00080414) | marine metagenome | biome: oceanic hadal pelagic zone biome; feature: marine hadalpelagic zone; material: sea water | place: Pacific Ocean:Izu-Bonin Trench...
ATGATACCCATGAAAACAAGAACTATACCCAGCCATTGAAGCCGATTGATGCGCTCGCGCAGGATGATCCAGGCGAGCAACACCGTGATCACACCAAAGGCGGAAGCGGTTACGGCTGCGACTTCTGCTTGATCTCCCTTGCTACCGGCGAACAGAGCGATGTAGCCGCCGGCATCCAGCAAACCCTGGGCCACCAGGAACGGCCACCACCTAATCGGTATTGCGGGTGCTCGCCGCCGCCCGGCAAAAATAAGAACCAGGGTTGCAACGCTCACCAGGCGTCCCATCCAGAGCGTCTGAATGCCGCCATAGATTGGCTCCGCCGCCTGACCGGCGACAACCAAAACCGCGTAAGCAAAAGCGGATAACACGGCAATGAGTATGGTTAAGCGGTACGCTTGGTTGTTATCGGTGTCTTCGGGATCTCTGCTTTCCGAGTACCGCGCGACCATGGCAACGCCGATCATGGTCACAGTCATTGCCGCCCATTCGATCAAGCCGGGACGCACCCCGCCAACGATAGAATAGAACAACAATACCAGTACCGGATGTGCGGCGACGATCGGTGCAACGACACTAACCGGGCCTCGCGCCAACCCCCAATAAAGCAGCAACGTCATGACGGTTGTGGCGACGCCGTTAATCACCACCAGCCAGATGCCGCTCATGTCCTTAACGATCAGCGCGTCACTGCCCCAAATCCACAGACTGACCAGTAGAGTGCTGCTAAGGAGCATGCCGAGCAGCGCGTTATGGGGGCCGATGGCGCGGCTGGAATGCCGTCCCATAAAGTCAGCCGACCCCAAGCCAACAGCGCAAAGCCCGCCGATTAAAGCCGCATTCATTTATCGTGCTCCGCTATTTTCTTCAGCCAGCGTATCGCACTTCACGGGTCTGTCAAATTTACGCGTGGGTACCCGTGACTAGCATTTCGGGGCCGACCGAAGATGCGAGTAAAGCGGTTCACGAATGGCCAGCGATGCGTTTTCTGGTTCCCATCTTTGTCGTTGAGGGGGCGGAAGGAACATGGACCGGCAATGCACAAAGATGGAAGGAGCGGATAGCGATCTCGGTGTCTAGTCTTCTTGGATTGCAAATTCAACGCGATCCACAGACGTGAACTTCACGATGCACAAGGGGAAATCTCTCACATCGACCTATTTTGATCTTAGTTATGTGTGGACCTCTTATAGCGGTCCGAGTTCAGCAAACCCGGAAGGGGGGTGTCGCAAATTCGACCCCCCACCCCCTATCGTTATGTTAAATGCGTTCTGATTCCACATGCGTGACGGATTCCGAGGTGCGTGGGTCACTAATTGATGCAAGCCGACTGCTTAGATTGAATGCGAGTGAGCGGCAGGAGACGCTTGTGGAAGCCTGGAACGATCGAGGTGGGGCAGAACTCACAACTGCACTCTTCGGCCTGTCCTCGTGACGTCGACGACAGTTAAACAGCAATGGGCGCAATCGATCGATCATTAAGCGCCCTAGAACTTTCATTTGGTAAGCTCGAGTGTTGCGTCAGTCACTAAGGCTAAGGGGCTCTGCCCCTCGCGCCGCTGAAACGCAATCTACGGCAGGACTGGGTTGCTATCTCGCATGGCCGTGGGCCACGCTCGCTACGCAATCCGGCCCCGCCCTATTGCATTTCGCTGTGCTACCCCTGTTCCTCGCCGGAATGGCAGAAGTCGCAGGTGCGACTTCTTTGCCAATAAAGCAAGGGAGTATCTCGTTGATTTGATCCGTGATGTCCTGGCGGGACTGGAAGCGGATAGGAAATCCAGAATACACCCTAAACCCGCAGTAACCTTGGCCTCAGAGCTCATTATCCGGAAGTATTTACATACCCTCGAAGCCAACTCATTTGCTTCCTATTTGCTTCCATATAAATAATGGGTTAGCTGAAACATCAACTAACCCATTGATTTAATTGGTAGCGGAGGAGGGACTCGAACCCCCGACACGCGGATTATGATTCCGCTGCTCTAACCAGCTGAGCTACTCCGCCACGGATGAGGCCAGGGGTATAGGAGGCGGCGCCGGGGCTGTCAAGCGACGCTCGATCCAGCCGCCGCCAAGCACCCGGCCGCCCTGGTAGAATACGCAGGCCTGGCCCGGCGCGATGGCCTCCTGGGGCTCGTCCAGGGTGACTTCGGCGCGCCCGCCACCAAACTCGTTATCCAGGCCGCGCAGAGTGGCCGAAACCGGGTCGGCCTGGGCGCGCAGCTTGACCTCAAGCGGCCATTCGCGGACCCCCAGGTCTTCGTCGCCGAGCCAGTTGATCCCGGCCAGGGTGAGGCTTCGCCCGAACAGATCATCGCGCGGGCCGACCACCACCCGGCGCGTCTCCGCCTCGATGCGCAGCACGAACAACGGCACGGACCCGGCGATACCGATGCGCCGACGCTGGCCGACCGTGTAGTTGACGATGCCGTCATGGCGGCCGAGCACCTTGCCCTCGCCATCGACGATATCGCCCGGCTCGCAGGCCTCGGGTCGCAACCGTGCGATCAGTTCGGCATAACGGCCCTCGGGCACGAAGCAGATATCCTGGCTGTCGGGCTTATGGGCAACGGCGAGGCCGAAGCGGGCGGCCAGGGCGCGGGTCTCGCGCTTATCCAGGCCGCCCAGGGGAAAGCGCAGGGTGGCGAGCTGATCGCGGCTGGTGGTGAACAGGAAATAGCTCTGGTCCTTGTGGCGGTCGGCGGCACGGTGAAGCTCGGCCCCCCCTGGCCCCTCCTTGCGCCGCACGTAATGGCCGGTCGCCAGGACGTCGGCGCCGAGATCGCGCGCGGTTGCCAGCAGGTCGCGAAACTTGACGGTCTGATTGCAGCGGATGCAGGGGATCGGCGTTTCGCCGCGCAGATAGCTGTCGGCGAAATCGTCGATCACCTCGGCCTTGAAACGGCTTTCGTAATCGAGCACGTAATGGGGAATATCGAGCCTGTCGGCGACCCGGCGCGCATCGGCGATATCCTCGCCGGCGCAACAGGCGCCGGACCGCCGGACCGCCGCGCCATGATCGTAGAGCTGCAGGGTGACGCCGATGACCTCGAAGCCCTGCTCGGCGAGGAGTGCCGCAGTCACCGAAGAATCGACGCCGCCCGACATGGCAACGACGACGCGGGTCTCGGGCGCCGGCTTATCAATACCCAGGGAATTCATGGCGGCTAGTTAACCATCAGGCTCGGGACGTCGGCCGGCAGGGTCACCGTGAGCCCGTCGAGGGCCTCGGTGATGCGGATCTGACAGCCGAGCCGCGAGGTCTTGGTCAAATCGAAGGCAAGATCGAGCATGTCCTCCTCGTCCTCGGTAATCTCGGGCAGCAGATCGAACTGTCCCGCATCGACGATCACATGACAAGTCGCGCAGGCAAGCGAACCCTCGCAGGCGCCTTCGATATTGATATCGTGCTCGCGCGCCACCTCAAGGATCGACAGGCCCACGGCAGCCTCGACTTCAAGGCGGCTTCCATTGGGGTGAATGAAGGTCATTTTGGGCATGATGAGGATTTCCTGCGGCGCGCGGAGCACCAAAGCTCAGGCATCATATAGAGCATTGCCGGGCGAGTTGCAGAGGCTTCAGGAAATAAAATAAAATTATGTTTAGCCGCGCAGGCGGGAAAGCTGCCCGACCACCGTCTGGATGGCGTAGTCGATTTCGGCCTCGGTGGTGAAGCGGCCGATTCCGAAGCGGATCGAGGCGTCGGCCCTCTCGCTCCCCATGCCCAGCGCCATCAACACGTAGGACGGCTCGACCGAGGCTGAATTACAGGCCGAGCCGGTCGACACCGCGAGATCGCTGAGCGCCGCGACAAGCTGCTCGCCGCCGACGCCGGTGAAGCTGAGGTTGAGATTTCCCGGAATCCGCCGCGTCCGGTCGCCGTTGAGGGTGACCCCATCGGTGTTCGCGGTGATCCCTTCGAGCAGGCGATCACGCAGCTGCGCGAGGCGCTCATGGTCGCTTTCCATCTCGGCCTCGGCGATGGCGCAGGCCTCGCCGAAACCGACGCAGCACGGCGTCGGCAGGGTGCCCGAACGCATGCCGCGCTCCTGACCGCCGCCGTCGATCATCGCCAGCAGGCGGACCCGCGGGCGGCGCCGCACATAGAGCGCGCCGATGCCCTTGGGGCCGTATAATTTATGGCCTGATATGCTCATCAAATCGATCTTCATGGCGTTGACATCGAGCGGGATCTTGCCCACCGCCTGAGCGCAATCGCTGTGCAGATAGGCGCCGTGCTCCCGGCACAGGGCGCCGATTTCGGCGAGCGGCTGGATCACCCCGGTCTCGTTATTGACCCCCATGACCGAGACCAGCAGCGTCTCGTCGTTGATCGCCGCCGCCAGATCGCCAAGGTCGACGATGCCGTCGCCGTCGACCGGCAGGGTGACGATATCATGGCCGTCGCGTCCGAGATGCTTGCAGGTCTCGATGACGCATTTATGTTCGGTGATTACGGTGATGACGCGTTTGCGCTGCCCCTTGCGATGTTCGCATTCGAAGGCAGCCACGCCCTTGATCGCCAGATTGTTGGCTTCCGTGGCGCCCGAGGTAAAGACGATCTCGCGCGCCTCGGCGCCGATCAGCGAGGCGACCTGCTCGCGGGCGCGCTCCACGGCGGCGGCGGAGGTCGCCCCGAATTCATGGGTGCTGGAATGGGGATTGCCGAAATGTTCGGTGAAGTACGGCATCATCGCCTCAAGCGCCCGCGGATCGAGCGGCGTCGTCGCCTGATAATCGAGATAGATGGGAAGCTTGATGTTAGCGCCGGCCCCCGTGTTAGCGCCCAAATGTCGTGCTTCGGTCGAACTCATGGCCTGTATTATCCCTCATGTCCTGCCGCGCTTCCACTTCCCTGGGAGCGAAGATCAGACCAGACATCAATCACACGCACGACATCTCCCACTGACGTGCGCCACCCGAGGCTAATACGGACGGCCCGCGAGGCCAAGCCTCGATCGAGGCCCATGGCTTCAAGAACATGTGAGGGGCCGACCTTGCCCGACGAACAGGCCGAGCCGGCGCTCACCGCCACGCCGGCGAGATCGAACGCTATGACCTGGGTCTCGCTGGGCATTGTCGGCATGGCGATACAGGCGGTATTGCACAGCCGGGGGACGCGATTGCCGATCAGGGCGCCGCCGAGGGCGCAAATTTCCGTCTCGAGTCGATCCCGCAAGTTAGCGATCCGCGGGACATCGGCGAGGTCCTCCTCCGCCAAGGCGGCGGCGACCCCGAAACCGACGATGCCGGCCATGTTCTCGCTGCCCGCCCGGCGGCCGGTTTCCTGGCGGCCGCCGGCGAGCTGCGCGGCGATCGCCAGGCCATCCCCCAGGATCAAGGCACCGACCCCCTGAGGCCCACCCATTTTATGGGCCGACAGGCTCAACAGATCGGCGCCCAACCGCACCCGGTCGATGGCCAGGCGCCCGGGCGCCTGGACCGCGTCGCAATGGAGCAGCGCGCCATGGGCATGGGCGATACGGGCCGCCTCGGCGACCGGCTGGATCACCCCGGTCTCGTTATTGGCCAGCATCACGGAGACCAGGGCCGGCGTTTCGTCCTCGGCGAGCGTGGCCTCAAGGGCGTCAAGATCAAGGATGCCGTCGCCGTCGACCGCAAGGATCGTGGCATGGGGCGCCGGCCCGCGCACCGAATCATGCTCGATGGCCGAGATCAGCAGGCGGTCGCGTCCGGCGCCCTTGAGCGCCAGATTATTGGCCTCGGTGCCGCTCGATGTGAAGATCACATCGCCGGGCTCCGCGGCCGCCAGGGCGGCCACCCGCTCACGGGCCTGCTCCATCGCCCGGCGCGCCTGGCGGCCATAGCCGTGCACCGAAGACGGGTTTCCGACCTCGGCCATGGCATCGCGCATGGCGTCACGGACGGCGGGCTTGATCGGCGCCTCGGCGTTGTAATCGAGATAACAGTCCATCAAGATTTGTCGCCGTTTGTAGAACTGCCGTCGTCTTCGTGAGCGTCTTGTTCTGGGGCGTCCCGTTGGGCGTTCCCGCGGCGCTGCTCGGCCTCCATTTCCTGCATGCGGCTCGACAGATCGTCGAGTTGATCGAGCAGGCCGTCGATGGCGCGGCTCGTCGGGTCCGGCATGTTGGGCGACGGCGCGCCATAGGGGGCGAAGGGCTGCGGCTTCGAGGCGTCGTGACCGCCGATGGTGCGCGCCGGGATGCCGGCGACCGTATGGCCGGCGGGCACGTTCTTCACCACCACCGCATTGGCGCCGACGCGGCCGCCCTTGGCGACCGTGATCGGCCCCAGCACCTGGGCGCCCGAGCCGATGATCACGTCGTCCTCCAGGGTCGGGTGGCGCTTTTGATTGACCTGGGACTGGGAATCGACCGACGGCGCGATGCCGCCCAGGGTTACCCCATGATAGAGCGTGACATTGTCGCCGATCTCGGCGGTCTCGCCGACCACCACCCCCATGCCGTGATCGATGAACAGGCCCCGGCCGATGATCGCGCCGGGGTGAATTTCAATACCGGTCAGAATGCGGCCGAGATAAGAGACGAAGCGCCCAAAAAGCTTAAAGCCGTGGGTCCAGGCCCAATGGCTCAGATGATAAAACAGCAGCGCATGGAAGCCCGGATAGCAAAGCATCACCTCGAGTCGCGACCGCACGGCGGGGTCACGCTCGAAAACAACATCGATTTCGTCCCTTATCCTCTTGAACATCATGACTTCCGGCGGATAGTATGGCGCGCTTCCGGCCCCGGCCTTACTGCGCGCTTAACGAAGCGTTGTCGCGGTCGGGCCTTGAAGGTCATATAGCTACCCGCCCATCCGGTTCAAGCACGTCTATCCTGAGCAATCTCGATCACCTCGGTCAAGTTCCACGACGTGAAGTGCCCATATTACGCAAGCAGCATCTATTTATGAATTTCCAAATTACGCTCTTTTGCCAGCGCCCTGGACGTTTCCATGCCTGAAATCATCATCAACGGACCGGAGGGCCGCATCGAAGGGCGCTACCGTCACAGCTCCGTGCAAAACGCCCCGATTGCAATCATCCTCCACCCCCACCCCGAACACGGCGGAACCATGAACAACAAGGTGGTCTATTCCCTGTTCCACACCTTCGCGCGACGCGGATTTTCGGTGCTGCGCATCAATTTCCGCGGGGTCGGCCGCAGCCAGGGCATCTTCGACAACGGCCAAGGCGAGTTAAGGGATGCCGCGTCATCTCTCGATTGGCTGCAGAATTTCAACGCGAAGGCGAGCAACTGTTGGATCGGCGGCTTCTCGTTCGGCGCCTGGATCGGCATGCAACTGCTCATGCGCCGGCCAGAGGTCGATGGTTTCATCTCCGTCGCCCCGCCCGCCAATCTCTATGACTTCACCTTTCTCGCGCCCTGCCCGTCGTCGGGCCTGATCGTCCAGGGCGGCGCCGACGAACTGGTGCCCGAGCCTTCCGTCGCCCAGCTCGTCGCCAAGCTCGCCCTGCAGAAACGGATCACCGTCGATTACAAAATCATCGACGGCGCCAATCATTTCCTCAACGACCACATCGACAACTTAACGGGCCATGTGGAGGACTATCTCACCGAACGCCTCGGTGCCGCGCCAAGCTCTTAAGCCCGGTGTAGAACGCCGCCCGTCAGCGGGTGAGGCGCTCCGGTGGTGGTCGGCAGCGTAATCGGCAAACCGTTCAGGCTGCGCAGGGCGAGATAAGCAAAAGCCTGGGCCTCGAGGGCATCGCCATCCCATCCCACGGTCTCGACCGGCTCGACGGATACCGAGAGTGCCGCGGCGAGGCCGGCCATCATGGTCGGGTTATGGCGGCCGCCGCCGGTTACCAGCCAGCGCTTGGGCGGGCTCGGCAGATGCGCAACCGCGCGGGCCACGGCGCCGACGGTGAAGGCGGTCAGGGTCGCCGCGCCATCGGCGACTGAAAGATTGGCAGTAACTGAAAGATCGGCGTCGAACAGGTCGGCCACCACGGCGGTGAAGTCGTCGCGATCGAGAGATTTGGGCGGCTGCTGCGCGAAATAATCCTCGGCGAGAAGCTTCTCGACCACGGCCCGATCGACGACGCCGCTGCGCCCCAGGGCGCCGTCCGTATCATACGCCGCATCGAGGTGCCGGCGCATCCAGTCGTCGAGCAGGGAATTGCCCGGCCCGGTGTCGAAAGCCAGGATACCGCCATCCTCGCCCAACCAGGTAAGATTGCCGACGCCGCCGAGATTGAGCACCACCAGGGGCCGGTCCAGCCCCTCGGCCAGGGCCGCATGGTAGAGCGGCGCCAGGGGCGCGCCCTGGCCACCGGCGGCCACGTCGGCCTTGCGGAAATCGCAGACCACGTCGATGCCGGTGAGCGCAGCAAGCAGCGCGCCGTCGCCGATCTGCCAGGTCAGCCCCTCCTCGGGCCGGTGGGCGATGGTATGGCCGTGAAAGCCGATCACGTGAACTGCCTCCGCCTCCAGGCCCTCGGCGCTGAGCAGGGCGGTAACCGCCGCCCCGTGGGCCTGGGTGAGACGGTTCGCGACGCCGTCGATATCGCCGGAGCCGCCGAGGCAATTGCGCAAACCGGCGCGTAAATCGTCATCATAAGGAACCGTGAGCCAGCCCCTGCGCTTGACCAGGGCGGCGCCATCGCTTTCGATCAGCGCCGCGTCAATGCCGTCGAGCGAGGTGCCGCTCATCAACCCCAAGGCCAGCCGAAGGTCGGACATAATTCATTCTTTCGCCACGTGAGCCGGCTGGTATGCTAAATCACCATCGCCCGACACACCAGATGACGCAAAACAGATGACCACACTTAAATCCGAATTCCTGCGCGAGATTACCGCGCGAGGCTACATGCACCAATGCACCGATCTCGACACGCTCGACGCCCGCGCCGCGGAAGGCCGCGTCACCGCGTATATCGGCTTCGATTGCACGGCGCCCAGCCTGCATGTCGGCTCGCTGGTGGGGATCATGCTGCTGCGCCGGCTGCAAAAGGCCGGCCACAAGCCGATCGTGCTGATGGGCGGCGGCACCACCCGGATCGGCGACCCGTCCTTTCGCGACGAATCCCGCCCGCTGCTTTCCGACGAGGTCATCGAGAGCAACATGGCCGGCATCAAGTCGGTGTTCGCGCGCTATCTCGACTTCGGCGACGGACCGACCGATGCGATCATGGTCAACAATGCCGATTGGCTCGACGATCTCGCCTATATTCCTTTCCTGCGCGATTACGGCCCTCATTTCTCGATAAACCGCATGCTCGCCATGGATTCGGTCAAGCTGCGCCTCGACCGCGAGCAGTCGCTGAGCTTTCTCGAATTCAACTATATGATCCTCCAGGCCTATGACTTCCTCGAGCTCTTCCGGCGCCACGGCTGCGCGTTGCAGATGGGCGGCTCGGATCAATGGGGCAACATCGTCAATGGGGTCGAGCTCGGGCGGCGCGCCATCGGCGCCGAGCTATACGGGCTGACCACACCGCTGATCACCACCGCCTCGGGCGGCAAAATGGGCAAGACCGCCCAGGGCGCCGTGTGGCTGAATTCGGACATGCTATCGGCCTATGACTACTGGCAGTTCTGGCGCAATACGGACGACGGCGACATCGGGCGCTTCCTGCGTCTGTTCACCGAATTGCCGCTCGATGAAATCGAGCGCGCCGAAAAACTGGAGGGCGCCGAGATCAATGACGCCAAGAAGATGCTCGCCCATGCGGCGACCGTCCTGTGCCACGGCGAAGACGCGGCGCGCACCGCCGCCGAGACGGCGAAAACGACCTTTGAGCAGGGCTCTATCGGCGAGGCGCTGCCGGTGATCACGCTGCCTAGAGCCGAGCTGGAAGCCGGCATCCCTGCCTTCACCCTGCTCCATCGCGCGGCCCTTTGCGCCTCGGGCGGCGCGGCGCGGCGGCTCATCAAGGGCGGCGGCGGACGGCTCAACGACACGCCCATCACCGATGAGACCCAGCTCATCACCCTGACCGACTTGTCCGACGACGGCGTCATCAAACTGTCCGCCGGCAAGAAACGCCACGCCCTGGTGCGCGCCGACTGACGAGATCAATTCCTGGAGGTCCAATGACCAGCTTCAATTCCGAAAAGATTGCGGAAATCCACCGGGAGCTTCACAGCAAACTGCCCAGTGACGCAGCGCTCCGGGTAAAGGCGCTGGAGGGTCTGCTGGTCGAGAAGGGCATGATCGAGAGTGCCACCATCGACGCCTGGATCGAGCATTACACCGAGGAGATCGGCCCCAAGCGCGGCGCCCATGTGGTGGCGCGATCCTGGCTCGACGCCGCCTTCAGGGACAGGCTCATGAGCGACGCCCCGTCCGCCCTCGACGAACTCGGCTATCTCGGCCATGCCACCGGCCATCTGAAGGCGGTTGAGAACAGCCCCGAGGTCCATAACCTAGTGGTCTGCACCCTGTGCTCCTGCTACCCCTTCGGCATCCTCGGCATGGCGCCGAACTGGTACAAGACCGCCGCCTACCGCAGCCGCGCGGTGCGCGATCCGCGTGGCGTGTTGGCCGAATTCGGCGTAACCATCGGCGATGAGGTCGAGGTCCGGGTGTGGGACAGCACGGCCGAGCTACGCTATCTGGTGGTTCCCCAGCGGCCGGCCGGCACCGACGGCTGGGACGAGGCGGCGCTGACCGCCCTGGTGACGCGCAATTCCATGATCGGCACCGACCGCGATCTCAAGCCTGATGTTTCTGGGGGGCCCGCATAATGGACGGCGCCCACGATCTCGGCGGCAAGCAGGGCTTCGGCCCGATCGACGTGGAGTGCGATTTCGTCGCCTTTCACGAGCCCTGGCAGGCGCGCGGCTGGGCGATCACCCGCTCGACCTTCCGCGCCGACTGGACCATCGACTGGTGGCGTCATGTGCGCGAGCTGATCGATCCCCTCGATTATCTGAGCCGGCATTATTTCGATTCCTGGCTGCAGTTGCAGACTGCCGCCCTGATCGATTCCGGGGCGCTGACCCTGGAAGAGGCCGTCTCGGGCCGGGCCGCCGGCCCCGCCCCGGACGCTGAGCCCATGGCGCCGAAAGCGGTGGCCGCCATAGCGGGCAGCGCCGCCACCTTCGACCGGCCGATCGACAGCGCCCCGGCCTTCCAGCCCGGCGACGCGGTGATCACCCGGCGCATGGGCGCGAAGGGCCATTGCCGCCTGCCCGCCTATGCCCGGGGCCGGGCCGGCCGTATCCATGCCTATCACGGCGCCCATATCTTCGCCGACGACTCGGCGAAGGGTATCGAGCGCGCCGATCACATCTACAGCGTGGTGTTCGAGGCGGGCGCGCTGTGGCCCGAGGCCGCGGACCGCCGCGACCGCGTATTCCTAGATCTGTGGGAACCTTATCTTGAACAGGCCTAACGCCAATAGAGACGACTCCCTGGGCCCGCTGAAGCGCAAGGACGGCGAGCCGATCTTCGACGAAGCCTGGCAGGCGCAGGTGTTGGCCATGGCCGACAGCCTGACCCGGCAAGGCGCCTTCACGCCGGGCGAATGGTCGCACAGCCTGGGCGCCGAATTGCGCCGCGCCGAAGCAGACGGCGCCGAGGACGATGCACAGACCTATTACCGGGCAGCCTTGCGAGCCTTGGAAAGCCTCCTCGATGGCGGCGGCGCGGTGAGCGTTGAGGCCGTCACCGAGCGCCGCGACGCCTGGGAACGCGCCTACCTCGCGACCCCCCACGGCCAGCCGGTTACGCTCAAATAATTCTCAGCGAATCGTATCGACGGACGGGTCTTGGCTATCCGGATTTTCGATATCGGCGCTGAACAGGCCGCGCAGGAAGCCAGGCGCCAGAACCGATAACGGATTGATGGTGACCACCGGGTCGTCGAGCGGCCCCGACAGCTTGTAGTTCATGGCGAAGACACCACCGTCCTCCTCGCCGCCCACGAGAAGATCGCCAAGGATGAGGATCTTCCCGAAGATACTGTTCAGGGCATAGGCCGGCACCAGGGTGCCGTCGAGATCGGCGGTCTCGGCCTGCTGATCAATAACGCCCTTGAAGGTAAAACCGATCGCCGGCCCGAAAGCCCGCGCATCCCTGATTTCCAACAGCTTACCGCGTTTGGTGAACGGCACCACCAACCGGCTAAGCGGCAGACCCTCGCCGGACAGCAGATCGAAAACGCCGGTCAGGGTGGCGATGGTCAGGAGGCGGGCCAGAATGGGCACCTTGCGAAGGGAAAAATTCCTCATTCTAAGTTCGCCGTCGATCGCATCGCTGTTACCGTTTGGGCCGTCGAGGGCGGCCAGCAGGGTCAACTCGCCGCCGATCGCGTCGTCAAACACATCGAGCGCCCGCAGCACCTCGCCGCCGTCATCGGATTTCATCCAGAAATAGCGCTGGTCATTTTCGCGCCGAATGCCCATGGCGAGGCCCTTGCCGCTGGCCAGAAGCCCATCGATCCTGGCCGCTTCCCAGTTTCCGCCCTTGGCGAGAAGCTTCGCTTCCACTGCGGTCAGGAACTGGTCGTCGCGGGTCATCACCCGCTCGATGGTGGCGGCGATGCTCATGTCCGGCAGCTCATCGTCCTCGCTGTCGTCTTCGAGATAGGGCCGCAAGTCGAGGCTCGGCCCCTTGATTGTCATGCGGTAACCGCCATTCGTATCGACCACCAGGGCGGCGCGAACATCGGTCTCGCCGAAGGCCAGCCGATCGAGATCGAGGCGAACCAGGGCGCCCGTATCGCTGTCGATATCGGCCCGTCCCTGCGCGATCAGATCGCCCGCCGCCAGAGTGAAAAAATCGATGGAAAGCGGAATCCCGGGACCGCTTTGCAGGCGGAGTTCCAGCAAGCCTCCGACGCCCGCAAGCTTTTCCCAATAGAGCTCGGGTATGCGGATGCGCGCATCATCCAGGCCCGCATCGACCCGCCACAGGAAACGGCCGTCAGCCTGGCCGGAAACCTCGATAGCGATATCGGTCGGCCCGGTTATATAGTCGCTGCCGGGCAGCCCGAGCGCCAAGCGCTGCGTATCGGTAAGCCGCCCGGCGAAGGTCAAGCGCCTCTTGAACGGCGCATCGGTGGTGAAATTCTCGCGCCACGTCCCCTCCCCGGACGCGACCCCCAGGGTGATCGGCCCGGCCAGGTCCAGGCCCGCGGCGTCGACGGTCAGCGCCAGCGGCCCGCCGCCGATGTCGATGCCATCGAACAGGCCGGCGACGCGGACATTGGTCAGGGTCGAGGCCGCCGTAATCACCACGTCCTCGGGCTTGAGCCGATAGGTGATGGGAAAGGAGAAGCCCAGAGAGGCGCGAACATCGCCGGTAACCGACCCGGGATCGAGGCCGAGCTTTCGCGGATAATCGAGCAGGGGATGGGCGAGATAGCGCAAGGCGGCTGCGATCGGGCCCTCGGCCTCGACCGTGATGGTGGTATCGCCGCGCACACTTAAATCTTCGATGACAATCCTGGCTTCCCGCATGGCCAAGCCCTCGACGGTGCCGCCCCACAGGCGCATGTCGAAATTACGCCCGGTGATGGTGCCGAAACCACTGACGCCGGTAACCTTGGGCAGGGGGTCGTAGTAATTCAAGGTGGCGTCCTCAAATTCCAGAGTGGTGCGGACGGCGGCGTCGGGCAGTCGCGGCAGCGAAAGATCGCCGGGCTTGAGGTGCAGGCTGGTGCGCGACGTGGTGATCAGGCCGCCACTAATGTTGCGGATCACCCAATCGCGCACGTCGGGAGCCAGCGTGGCCGGCCAATAGCGGGCGATTTCATCGCCCGACAAGTTGGTGACCGTTATTCCGGCGGCGATGAAGGGATCGGGGCCGAAACCCTCAACCACCCCGTCGAAGACGATCTTGGGCCCGCCGAGATCAATCGAGCCGCTCGCAATACGAAGGCTCTCGTTCGCCATCACGTAGCTGCCGGCCACTTCGGCGCCGGTCATCTCGATAGGATCGGTGAACCATTCATCGAGATAAAGCTGGCCGGCCTCGGCGCCCAGGTTGAAGGCGATTTCAGTCAAATTCGCTTCGGCGTCGAAGGAAATTTCGATAGCGCCGTTGACCGGAAAGCCGCCGGCGCTTAACGCTTCGAGTCCGGGCGCCTCGAGGGCGAGCCATTCGGGGCGCACCTCGGAGAAATCAACCCAGACCTTGAAATCGCGCCCCTGGCCGCGATAGCGCGTGCGAATATCGACCGGGGATGCGCGGCCGCCGATGTCGACCAGAAGGCTGGCGTCAATCCCGATGCCCGTCTCGTTGCGGGTTATGTTTATGGTGGCGAGGGGCGCCGTCCAGGCCATATCCAGGCTATGGTCGATGACCGCGAGATTGCCGCGGAGGACACTGATGCGTTCGAGATAGCCCATCGCCCGCGAGCGGTTCGGCGGCGCCAGCAGGTCGGCGAACAGCAAATTGAGGGTCCCGGATGCATCATCGAGGATTTTCCGCCGATCCACGTCTCCCAGACCGAATTCGAAGCTGCCGTCGGCGTTGCGCACCAGTCTGACGCTGGGCTCGATGATTTCGAGCACCGTCGGCGCGACCATGCCGCGCCACAGGGCGGGCACGCTGAGGCTGATGGAGATTTCGGGCGCGGTGGCGACAACCTCCCCGTCGGCGCCCCGGGCGCGCACGTCGAGGATGCGGATGTCGAGAGCCCGCTCCCAGCCCGCCCAGGTCAGGATGGTGTCGGAGAATTCGAGCTGAATGGGCGAATCCGTTTGCTCGAGCGCGGCGGCCATATAGGGCGTGAGGAAAGCCAGCGATACCGGCCCGGCCGACAGCCGCCAGGCAAAGACCGCAAAGACAACCGCCACGGCGGCAACCATCGCGGCGACAAAATTCATAACGAAGCGGGCGGTGGGTCGAATCACCGTGAAGCCATCCTTTTGTTGATGGTAGGCTGGTCGATAGCTTAGCTAGCGCAGTGTGCACCGAGATCAGGCGGCGTGGAATAATGAACTTCGTCCTTTTAGATGAAATATCCAGGTTGCCCCAGCCCTACGACGCGGCGCGGGCGGCGCGAGATCTGGAAAACTTCCATGGCGCGGCGACGACGACCGATCTGGGCGCCGATCTGGGCGCCGCCGCCACGGCTTTCGCCGGCCATGCCCTGGGCGATGGCCTGTTGCGCGCGATCTTCGGCAACAGCCCGTTTCTCGCACGCTGCGTCCTGAAGGATGTGGGTTTCATGCTGCGTCTGGCGGAGCTTGGCCCCGATCCCTGTCTCGATGCCCTGATCGTCGATCTCGACGACCCCAGCGATGGCGGCGGGCCTCACGGCGCGTCGGTCATGCGGCGGCTGCGGATCGCCCGATCCCGGGTCGCGCTGCTTGTCGCCGTCGCCGATATCGCCGGCTTGTGGACCATCGAGCAGGTCACCACCGCCCTCAGCCGCTTCGCCGAGGCGGCCCTGGACGCGGCGGTGGCCCATCTGTTGCGCGGCGCCGCTCAGGCCGGCGAGTTACGCCTCGACGACCATGCCGATCCCAACATCGGGTGCGGGCTGACCATCCTCGGCCTCGGCAAACTGGGCGCCTATGAGCTCAATTACTCGAGCGATATCGACCTGATCATTCTCTACGACCCGGAGATCATCCATTATACAGGCCGCGGCGGGCCCCACGGGGCGCAGGCCTTCTTCGTGCGCCTGACGCGAAACCTGGTGCGCCTGATGCAGGAGAGAACCGCCGACGGCTATGTCTTTCGCACCGATTTGCGGCTGCGGCCCGATCACGGCGCGACGCCGCCGGCGCTGTCCGTCGAGGCCGCCGAAACCTATTACGAAAGCCTCGGCCAGAACTGGGAGCGGGCGGCGATGATCAAGGCCCGGCCGGTCGCCGGCGACCGCGCCGTGGGCGAGGCCTTCATGGCCGCGCTGATGCCTTTCATCTGGCGCCGGAATCTCGACTTCGCGGCGATCCAGGACATCCACTCCATCAAGCGCCAGATCAACGCCCATCACGGCGGCGCTGCCATCGCGGTGGCCGGCCATAACGTCAAGCTGGGGCGCGGCGGCATCCGCGAGATCGAGTTCTTCGCCCAGACCCAGCAGCTTATCTGGGGCGGCCGCGATGCGGGCTTGCGTCAGCGCGCCACGGTCAAGGCGCTCGGGGCGTTGGCCGAGGCGGGGCGGATCGATAAGCAGACCTGCGACGAGATGAGCGAGGCCTACGGGTTCCTGCGCCGGGTCGAGCATCGGCTTCAGATGATCAACGACGCCCAGACCCATACCCTGCCCCAGGACGATGACGGCATCGAGGCGGTCGCGGTCTTTCTCGGCTATGACCATGTCGATGGCTTCGCCCATGACCTGCTCGCCCAGCTCACCCTGGTTGAGCGGCATTATGCCGATCTGTTCGAGGAAGCGCCTGCCCTGGCGCCCACCGGCAATCTGGTGTTCACCGGCGCCGAGGATGACCCCGCAACCCTCGCCACCCTCGAATCCCTGGGCTTTGCCGACGGCGCCGTTGTCGGCGCGGTGGTGCGCGGCTGGCACCATGGACGCCACCGGGCGGTGCGCAGCACCCGGGCGCGGGAATTGCTGACCGAGCTCATGCCGACCCTGCTCGGCGCCTTCGCCCGCACCGCGAACCCCGACGCGGCGCTGATCAATTTTAATGAATTCCTGTCGCGCCTGCCGGCCGGAGTTCAGTTGTTTTCGCTGTTCCAGGCCCGCCCGGAACTGCTCGAGCTGGTCGCCGAGATCATGGGTACAGCGCCCCGTCTCGCGGAACGGCTGAGCCGCAACGCCCTGCTGCTCGACGGCGTGCTGAGCGGCGATTTCAGCGACCCGCTGCCCGATGCCGACGCGCTCACGGCTGAGCTGAGCGCGGCGCTCGATCAGGCGCGTGATTTCGAAGATAGGCTCGAGATCAGCCGGCGCTGGACCCACGACCGCGAATTCCAAATCGGCATTCAGATGCTGCGCGGCGATGGCGAGGCCGACCGCCTCGGCGCCACCCTGGCCGACCTCGCCGACGCGGTGTTGCGCGCCCTCAAGCCCTGCGTCGAGGACGCCTTCGCCGAGATCCACGGGCGCGTCGCCGGGGCCGGGCTCGCGGTGGTCGGCCTGGGCAATCTAGGGGGGCGCGAGATGACCGTCTCATCCGACCTCGACCTCACCTTCATCTACAACATGCCCGCCGACGCCACCCCATCGGACGGCGCCAAGCCTTTGCCTGCGCTGCATTATTTCACGCGGCTCAGCCAACGCCTGATCAACAGCCTGACCGCGCTGACCGGCGAGGGGCGGCTCTATGAGATCGACATGCGGCTCAGACCATCGGGCAAGTCCGGGCCGGTGGCATCGGAGATCGACAGCTTCCTGCGCTATCAACGGGAGGCGGCATGGACATGGGAACATCTCGCCTTGACCCGGGCGCGGGTGATTGCCGGGCCGCCTGACCTCACCCGGCGCATCGAGGAAGGGCTGCGCCATATCCTGACGCGCCCGCGCGACGCCGGCAAACTGCTCGGCGACGTCTGCCATATGCGGCAACGCATGGCCGCCGAGCACCCTGTGGAAATTTCGTGGAAGACCAAATATGTGCGCGGCGGCCTGGTCGATCTGGAGTTCATCGCCGCCTATCTGCAATTGCGCCACGCCCCTGACCATAAGGCAGTTCTTTCGGCCAATACGGTCGACGCCTTCGAGCGGCTTGGCGCCCAGGGGCTGATCGAGCCCACGGACCGCGCCGCCCTGGTCGACGCCTCGCGGCTGATGCGCAGGATACGGGGCATGTTGCGGCTCACGGTCGACGGCGCTCAGGTCGAAGACCAGGCCTCGCAGGGCTTGCGCACGGCCCTCGCCCGCGCCGGTGAAGCCGCCGATTTCGACGATTTGCGCGCCAGGTTGCTTGCCGCCCAGGCCGAAGTCCGCGCCATCTACGCACGGATCATCGACGACCCGGCCGCGATGTTGCCGAAAGATGACGATGGAACATCCTGATTTAAGCGACGGCCTGGCGGCGGCGGCGGTCGCCGTTCTCAACGCGCCCGAGCCCGAAGACAAGGTCGCCCTGAGCATCGCCACGGCGGCGGCCTGGCGCGCCGGCGGCCTCGATCTGGGTCCAACCGACTCCCGCCCCGCCCCGCCCCGCCACCCGGCGCGGCCCGAGCGGCCGATACTCATGGCGCCCCGCCATATGCCCCGGCGCCGCGCGGCGGGCAGCCTGCAATCGCGCATCGCCCTGCTCCACGCCGTCACCCATATCGAACTCAACGCCATCGATCTGGCATGGGATATCATCGCTCGCTTCACGGCGGAGGATTTGCCGCGGGCCTTCTATGACGATTGGGTCGGCGTCGCCGCGGAGGAAGCCGCCCACTTCAGCCTGCTCAGCCGGCGTCTTGCGGCCCTGGGCGCCGCCTATGGCGACTTGCCCGCCCACGGCGGATTGTGGGAAGCCGCCGAGAACACCGCCGACGATCTCGCCGCCCGGCTGGCGGTGGTGCCCCTGGTGCTCGAAGCCCGCGGCCTCGACGTCACCCCGGCCATGATCGGACGCCTGCGGCGCGCCGGCGACGAGGACAGCGCCGCCGCCCTCGAAATCATCTACGCCGAGGAGATCGGCCATGTGGCGATCGGCGTCCGCTGGTTCAACCATGTCTGCAAGCGGCGCGGCGACGACCCGCAAGCGACCTTCCAGCGCCTGGTGCGCGAACGCTACGCCGGCGCCCTCAAGCCGCCGTTCAACAGCGACGCGCGGGATCAGGCCGGACTGCCGCCCGGCTTCTACGAGCCGCTCGCCATCGTTTCTTGAAATTCGGGCGGGGCGGAGCCTGAGTGCCGCCACTCATTCATCACCGCCCAGGCGGCAACCAGCACACCGAAGGCCGCAACGTAAATGCGCACCGGCTCGAAATAGGTGAGCAGCAACTCACTGCCGAAGGCAAGCAGCAGAATTTTGTTGCAGACCGGGCAGGCGACGCCCAGAAAACCGATCACGCCGCCGGCTCCAACGGTCTTGTTGGAACAAAAGGGACGGCGAATCACAACGTATAGCCCGCAGAGAATGGACAGAATGGCCAACAGGCCGATTTCCCAGCCCCCGGCCGGCGTCATGCGAATGAACAAGGGATTTTCCCACAGAGCCGCGACCGTGCCCAACGCCCCGAATGCGGCAACCGCGACAGCCGCGCCGGTAAGCAGCCGCCCGCCGGTTGCTTGTTGGACGATGGATATATTCATGACTTCGCGGCCGCATCAGCCAGCGGCTCACCGGTCTTGGTGTCATCCCTCCACGAGCCGGAATTCCGCCGGGAATTGCGTTTCGTTTTCCAGGTCTTCACGAAAGCAGCCAGTTGAAGCAGGGTAACCACCAGGACGAGCCCGGCAAACGGCACTTGCGCCCAGTTCGGATCCGGGATGCTGCGATGGAAGTCCTGGAAATGGAGATAGAGAAAATAAGCCGTATGAATGACGATCAGCATCCATAAAATTTAGGCGCCTTGCTGGAGAAACTTCCAGACCGATCCACTGAGCAGCCGCTGGCTCCAATCGTTGGAGACAAGCGCCAGGACGAGGCCGTACACCAGAGCGACGATGCCGATCACGTTTGCCAGCCCGAAGCCATGCTGGAACATGACATAGAGACCGGTCGCCGGATTCAACTCGTAGCCGAACAGGCGCATCAGATCCCATTCCACCCAACCGGCAAGGATAATCACGGTGTGGATGATCGCCAGCAGTGGTCAGCCCCCCTTGAGAGGTCCAGTTTGAATGTTAGTGCATGATCGGCTTTTGGTCTAATGGCACGATGGTCTCTGGAGCCGGTGGGCGATATCCCAACGCACTGTGCGGCCTCTTCGTGTTGTAGTGTTTCCTCCATTCCTCGATGATTATTTGTGCCTCTTTCAGGCTGTAGAAGATTTCACCATTTAGCAGTTCGTCCCGGAAACGAGCATTGAAGCTTTCACAGTATCCGTTCTCCCATGGAGAACCCGGATTGATGTAGGCGGTCTTGGCTCCAACAGCGTTGATCCAGCTTCGAACAGTCTCAGCAATAAACTCCGGTCCATTGTCTGACCTGATATAGGCGGGTACTCCACGCAATATGAACAGGTCTGTGAGCGTATCCATGACATCCGTCGAGTTGAGCTTGCGGCTTACGCGGATTGCCAGGCATTCACGGCTGTACTCATCCAGAATGTTCACCGTCCTGAAGACCTTTCCATCGTCGGTTCTGTGGTGGACAAAATCATACGACCAGACGTGGTCGCGGTATTCTGGTCGCAATCTCACGCATGACCCGTCATTCAGCCAGAGCCGTCTTTTCTTCGGTTGCTTGATTGGTACTTTCAGCCCCTCACGTCGCCATAGGCGTTCAATGCGCTTGTCATTGACCTGCCCGCCGACCTCTCTCAGCAATGCTGCGATCCGACGGTATCCATATCGACCATACTGGCGCACCAGCTCGATCATGTCCGACACAAGGCGTTCTTCATCTGCACAGCCCCGCGGTCGTCGTCTTTGTGTCGATCGATGTTGCCCAAGGACGCGACAGATACGACGCTCAGATACGTTCAGCTTGCCGCGCGCTTGATCGATGCAGACCCGACGACGGGCGGGGCTTAGAAGTTTCCCCTGGCAGCCTCGGCCAGGATCAACTTATCCAAAGTCAGATCCGATACAGCTCTTCTTAGCCGTTCGTTCTCCTTCTGAAGACGGTTGAGTTCCTTCAGTTGAACCGTTCCCATCCCACCGTACTGCTTGCGCCATCGCTAAAACGTCTGCTCCGTTATGCAAACTTCTCTGATCGCATCAAGCCGCGCCACCCCTTGGCCGACAAGCACTTCAACCTGCCGTAGCTTGGTGACGATCTCTTCCGGTCTGTGTCGTTTGATTCCCATGTCTTGATCCTCCTCTACTAACTATAGGGATGGACCAACTCATGGGGGGAAGACCAGGTCAGCGGAAGCGGGCAGCAAGGCCCGCTTCCGTCAACACGGTGGCTAATTATTCAATCATGCCGATTTCTTTGTAGTATCTCTCAGCACCTGGGTGCAGCGGAATAAGCACACCCAAAAGCGCAGTTTCTACAGTAATGTATTTGCCTTTGGCATGGCCTTTGTCGAGCAGGCCGCGAGTTTTCTTGCTCCACAAGGCCTTGGTGATGCCGTAGATGAGTTCGGCATCCTGATCGATGGAGGTCACGAACTGGCCGTTAACGGCAAGCGTTTGCGTGTCGTATGTGATATTCTCATAAGCACCGGCCGGGATCATCGATTTCACATAGTAAGGAATGAAGCTGTTGATTTCTTTGATCTCGTCCTCGGAGAACGAATACAGATCGAACCCCTTGGTTGAACCCAATTGAATGAGCGCTGCGAAAGGCCAGCCACCGGCATAGAAGAAGGCGTCCAACTGACCATCGGCGAGACGCTGGGTGCTTTGGCTCAGGCCCAACTCAGACTGTTTGGCATCGATCTTGTAGTGATCGAGAATCATTTTCACCGAAACTTGGGTCCCGGAACCAGCCGCCGCAACACCAACGCGCAGGCCCTTCAGGTCTTTCAGGCTGTTCAGCTTAATGCCCTTGGCCAACACCAGATGCATGTCTTCCGGATAGAGATTGGCGATGACACGGATCTTGTCTTTTTTGTGGCCGACGAATTTGCCGGTGCCTTCGTAGCCCTGGGTAACGCTTTGCGCGCCGGCCAGGCCAGCGTCAAGCGAACCTGACTGAATGGCGTTCATGTTGGCGACAGAGGCGTTGGTCGAAACAGCAATAGCGACCAGACCCGGTACACCACAGGTTCCACCCTCGTCACATGAGCGTGAGCCCGGAGGGCTTGAGATGGCGTTGGCGATCAGGCCGCCAATCGGGAAGTAGGTTCCGCCGGCACCACCGGTGCCAATGCGAAAGAACTTCATTTCCTGGGCCTGGGCGACGCCGCCGACCAGGGTAAGCCCTGCGATTGCAGCGGCTAATAGTTTTGCTTTGAACTTCATATTTACTCTCCTGTTGATGGTTGACTTGGTCGTGCTCCCTTTGCCCGCGTTCTTTTCCGCGCGGCAATGGGTTTTTCTCAGAGGGTGGGCTGGCTTTTGACCATGAACCTCCTCCGGAGAAAGGCTAGGGCAAGATGCCCAGTTTGTGAAGGTATTTGTATTCTCACCGTTTCGAAAGTCCCCCCAAACGGTCTTTCATTTCATACCATAACAACGCTGCAGGAAGGAACCATGGGTTTCCTGAATAAAATGGAACTGCTTTCGGGGGAGGGGCTGAAAATACGGTGTCGGCTTTTTCATCGCCAATGAGCTTAAATCCAAGCTTCGATCCGATCCACCATGCCCAGACGACCCCGGAACCACAAAAGCCAGTTGCGTAGTGAACCCCGTTATGCTCAAACATTCGGGGTAGAAAATCGCGGTTAAAGGCTACGAAACCGTTCCAAGTATGGCTCAGTGACACATTCGCAAGATCAGGGAAAATTTCGACCAGATCACATCGCAGTCCCTCGGCGATCTTTTTTTCCCCACCACCCCACGCGCCTTCACGGCCGCCAATCAGAATTCGTGTGCCGTCAGGAGAAGGACGGAAATAATGGAACAGCTGTCGGGTTTCCCCAAGCATCCGGCGCGTCGGTATCAAGCGGTCCATAACCTTCGGATCAAGGGGCTCTGTTGCGATTATGCGGCTGGACACGGGGATCAACCGACGGCGCAGCCAGGGATCTGCATCGTCGGTATACCCATTGGTTGCGACAACCAGATGCCCAGCCTTGACTCGCCCACGTGACGTATCAATTTCAATTCCGCTGCCATGCGGGCGGTGGCCGCTAACTTGTGTTTCGCCATGTACGACCGCGCCCGCATTGATAACCAACTCTAGGATTCCGGCATGAAACTTGGCCGGATGCAGTCCCGCAAGATCCGGGCGCGCCATGCCTCCGTGATACAGGTCGCTACCTATTTCACGGTGCTGTTCTGATTTTGGAACCATCTCGGCGCCAACATTCAGATGTTTGTTAAGAAGGTCTGCCTCTCGCCCCTGAGCGTCATAGTGCGACGCCTTCATAGCGCCGACAAAACGCCCGACCGGCTGGTAATCACAGTTAATATTTTCGGTTTCCAGGAAATCAGCCAGACCTTGGCGTGCCGTTTTGCCTTCATCATAGATACGCAGCGCCATCTCAAGTCCCATGGTCTCGATCATCTGGCCAAAACTCATGTGAATATTGCCGCTGGCCAGGCCGCCGTTGCGGGTTGACGCGCCTTCGCCCGGTCTCTGCTTGTCAAACACCTGCACCGAGCGACCGGCCCGGGCAAGGACAAGTGCTGCGGACAATCCAGCATACCCAGCACCAATGATGGCAACGTCACAGGTTTGCTCAAGCACCGTGTCTGGCAACGTGCTGGGTGCCGCCGCTTCCCACCAGTACGGATGAGTACTCAAACCGTCTATCATATAATTTTAGTCCTCCCCATGGAATTGTCAGTCCAGTGGCGATCCAGCAATACCTCGGCCGACGTTTCCTCGTGGAATGACTATAGGGAGATGTAGTAAATAAAACAAAGGGGCTGACATAGATAAGCTCGAAGTAATCACATTTTGGCCCATTGCGTTAGAACCTTCAACAGATTAGCTGTAGGCCGGTAGTTGAAGCGCCACTCACATTCCTTGAGATAGAGATGGAAGTGGTGCTTGGGGATGCCGTTGTAACGGCGGAGATGGCGCTTGGCCTGGTTCCAAAAGTTCTCAATCCCGTTGATGTGGTTGCGGTCCTCGGCGAACAGTTTCGAGTGATTGACGTTTCCCCCTCATAGCGGACCAGGTAGTAAAATACTTTTGGACCACTTGGAGGGAAGTTATGAGCACGCGCAGGATTTACACGGATGAATTTAAGGCGGCTGCGGTGTCGCGGCTTTTGGATGGTGGAGAAAAGCCGAGCCATGTTTCGCGGGAACTTGGCGTGACGATGACACAATTGAAGACCTGGAAACTTGAGCAGCAGGCGGCGGGATCGGCAGCCGCCCTTGCCCGCCAGAAGGCTGATACGGCGGAACTCCAGCGTCTTCGTCGAGAAAACAAACGTCTGGCAGAGGAGAATGACATTTTGCAAAAGGCCTCGATTTTTTTCGCCAAGCGGGCGGAGACGGTGTGATGGCCAAGCTGGATTTCATCTCCGCCCATGAGAAAGCCCACAAGGTTCGCCGCATGTGTTTGGCCCTCTGCGTTTCGCGCAGTTGGTTCTATCGGTGGCGCGACAACGCTGGCGCCCGCCTTGCCAAACAGGCCGAAGAGGCGCAACTGGTGGATAGAATTCGTCGTGTTTTCAAAGCCAGTCGCCAGACCTATGGCAGTCCCCGCATTCATCGTGCCTTGTGCGCCGAAGGGTGGGACGTCTCGAAACATCGCGTTTCCAGCTTGATGAAAGAAAACGACATTCATCGCAAAAAACGCAAAAAACGGGTGCCCGTCACGACCGATAGCCGTCATGAATTCAGGATTGCGCCAAACCTTTTGAAGCGCAATTTCAGCGCCTGTGCACCGGATCGCATTTGGCTGGCGGATATCACCTATGTGCCGACGGACGAGGGTTGGCTGTATCTGGCAGCCATCAAGGATATGGCGACCCGGGAAATCGTCGGCTGGAGCATGGATGACCACCTGAAAAGCACACTTTGTGAAAGCGCCTTGCGCATGGCGATCCTGCATCGTAATCCGCCACCGGGCCTCATCCACCATTCGGATCGGGGCGTTCAGTATGCCTGCAACGATTACCGGAACATGTTGAAGGCCTGTCGCATCAATCCCTCCATGAGCAGGAAGGGCGATTGTTACGATAATGCCCCCATGGAGAGCTTCTTCGGATCCTTGAAAACGGAGTGCGTTCACCGGACCCGGTTTGCAACACGCAAGGAGGCCAAGGCCGCTTTGTTCGATTACATCGAGGTGTTCTACAATCGCCAACGGTTGCATTCAGGCATTGGATACAAAACACCCGTTCAGGCCTACGCAGAGATGAAGGCTACGGCAGCGTAAAGAAAGATCGGTACTGGTCCCCTATAGGCGGGAAACGTCAGATTCATTCAAATATGGATTGAGAATTCAATGGGCGATAAAAAATAGGGATATAGAAGCGTTGTTTTCTTTGGTTCCGACAGAATTACGATTTGGACCACGTAAGAAATTTGCTTTTAAGCGTTCATTTTCTGAATTGTTTTCTGAGGAGTGGCGGGAAATTATACTTTCAGAGAAACCAAATTGCGGTATGTCGGGCGACCATAAACATATTGGGAATCATGACATACATTTTGGTGGATACAATGACGATTGGAAAATCATCTCAATTAGCGGTGTAGGGATTATGGAATTAGGAAAAATACCAATATCAGAAGGATGGGTTTACAATGGGAAAACATTAGCAAGCAGCTGTTTTTCTGAACATTCGTGGAGTGGTGATGGAAACGACTTGCCAGTTGACATGTCTTTATGTCAGAAACCCATAACCACACCAAATGTATCCATTGATGAAGTTGGCACTGTTACAGACTGCCAAAACGAAGACATAGGTAGGTGCCTATATACTTTCTATGACCTATTTGTGAAAATACCGACTCAGAACTGTAAAATAATAGCGCCATTAATTTCTGATGACTGCATAGAAATAGGACTAGTAAGACTCAGCTCCGATTCAGGCGGATCAATTGGATACCTTACCACAGTAACCATTTATGGAATTGTCAAAAATTCATTTACAAATAATATACTTATGATTCCATTTATGGAATTTGACAGTCTAAATGAAGCTCTAAATTTTGTTGATGATCTTAAAAAATGATAACTTATGGTGCTTTTCTTGAGCATCAGAATAGTTTGATGAACCACATAATGAGTGTTCAGCTTCAGGGGTATCGGAAGGTTTTTATGATGCTTATTGGGCCTGCGTTTATTCCGTGGCCGGTTCAATGCAGTCAAAGCTATGGCCGATGAGGTTATCTCCATGGCCTTGATAGCCGCTCAGAATGACCTCCCAAGCACCATAAAATCGCCGCTTTCTAGGCCCAGAAACTAGGTTCGTCAATCGCACCCTGAAGACGGCATATACTGGGAGGAGAACCCGAGGCTATCAGGGGTGTAACGATTACGCCCTACTTGGCCCACTCATCAAAGTTGTCATCATCTTTTACCAATTCACCTGTACCGGTCGTATCATCAAACATTGATACTGGCCTTATGGTCTCCACATTGCGCGTCTCCGCTTTTAGCACGGGCTGAACTGCTTCTCCCGCCGCCACGGACATGCGGGGAATATTGGTCGAAACGACTGTCGCATTTGGGACCGCTAGCAACGGCTTGATCGGAGCGGGAGTGGGCATTGGAATAACCTCATTGCTCGCGACCTTAGCTATGTTGTCTGCAGAACGCGCTTGCTGAGAGGGGAAATCGTGACTGCTGAATAATCCCAGGATCAGAAATCCAGCGGCCACCGCGGCAATAAGCATAATGTGGTCCTTTCAAACAATGTTTCGTCCCGCCAAGTGAAATAACAGGCTCTCTTGGGCCTGGCAGCGGGACACGGCCTTATAATTTGCCGACCGCGTGGCGACAAATCGACAGCAATAAGGTTATTCCGTGGCACGTTCAATGCGGTCAGAGCTAAGACCGATGGGGTGACATTGATGGCGTTGACCGCTCAGAATGGTCATCCCAGCACCACAAAATCGCCGCTTTCCAAGTCCAAATAAATAGGCTAGAAAATAGCCTAATGGAGGAGATGAAAATGATTTGGAAGGCAATGATAGTGGTGGCTGGGATGTTTATTTCCATGCCGGCACTGGCAGAAGAGTGGGAGATTTCGGTATTGGACGATAGTGTCGTTGCGGCGATTACGGGCAATATCACATACGGAGAACGCCAGCGTTTTATCTTTAACAAAGGTACGATAATGCCGGTGTAATCGATCATCCCGATGATGGCACCTATACCATCGCTATGAATTTGAAGGCTATCTGGGAAATGTCGGATTAACCCTGAGCCCCCGGAAGTCGCCGAACCGCTCATTCATCTGAGGCCGCCACCAGAGGCTCCAGTGGAGTTTCTAAGACAAAGGAATTTAAAATATGACGATGGGGTTCCCTGAACAAATTCACGCCACCAGGAAGCTAAAGAAATTCATCGCTATCACTGGCGTGTTTCTGCTGTTGGCGATCAATCCTGTTGTGGCGGGATCGCCTATTGACGTTGAAGAGATATGCCCAATTGGCGGCGAGAAGTTTGTTCGAACCGGTACTCGTGGCTGTTATGTCTCAGGCAAAATGCGGTTCGACCTGAAGAAGGATACCTCCTGCGATTTTGTGAAATGGCCAGTGATCTGCCCTGGCAACGGCTTCCCCATCTACAAAGACGATTTTTCTCCTGAAGAAGTGAAACGCTTGGGCGCAATCGTCGAAAGAGAGGACTTCCAGAAAGCCCGCATTGGCAATGTACCCTCATTCATGCTGTATCAACTGATGAAGGCTCTGGGCGAGAATGATGGAGGCCTCGCCTACTCACTGTTACCGGCGATCTGGGACACCACTATCGATAACAATGAGGGCCTTGTAGTCCTGCAAAGCTTAATCCCCTTTAAAGATGACACCGAGAAAATCTCGGAACGGTTGCCCGTTTACCTAGAACTCGCCATCGACCATAACCAACGAGCGTTGGCGTCAATGGAGAAACACGATCAAGACTGGTTTGAACGGCAAATCCTGACGGCAAACTTTGAGCGGCGGCTAGGGCGCTTCAAGGCGGCGGCGAAACGCCTCGAAGGCCTGCCTGAGGATGAACTTGCGCCCGACAACTACCTGCATGAGGTACTGGGAGCGCTTCGGCAACACGTCCTAAACCGCGATCCGAAGCCACAATGGATTCCGTGATGCCTGATATGTCCTCAGAACGCCCCTAAAGTAACTGTCAGAAAGTTTCTTATATCCGTCGGTTTATGTATCCACCAGATGACCAATCGAGCCTTTGGAAGGTCAGAATTTGAAAACATCAAAATTAAGTTGTCAACGCCGGAGTAAAAACCCACCACTGGCCGGAGTAAAAGTACACCACCTTGGTGTTGTGGCTCCGGCCCACTTTATGTTCAGCAGCACCTTGCGTTGAGGGTTGTCCCGGTAGTCCATAGGAGGGACCCGCGCTTCTTCGTGTAGCGCTTTAGCGGTACGCGGAGCGAAGCAGCGTGGGAGGTGCCTGTGGGCCCACCGGGTCAACCAGGGGCTCGGTGGTCAGGTTTTTGGGGGTTTCCGCCGTTTTTGGCTTTGGTTCAGGCGGTAGCTGTCGCCGTTCATCTCGAGGATATGAACGTGGTGGGTGAGACGGTCAAGCAAGGCCCCTGTCAGGCGTTCTGAGCCGAACACCTCGGTCCATTCATCAAAGGGAAGATTGCTGGTCAGCAGGGTTGATCCACGCTCGTAACGCTGGCTGAACACCTCAAACAGGAGTTCTGCGCCGGTTTTGGATAGAGGCACGAAGCCGAGTTCATCGATAACCAGCAGTTTGTATTTTGCCAACTGCTTCTGGAAGCGCAACAGGCGCTTCTCATCCCTGGCCTCCATCAACTCGTGGACCAGGGCGGCGGCCGTGATGAAGCCGACAGTGAGGCCTTTCTGACAGGCGGCAAGGCCGAGACCGAGAGCAATATGGGTTTTGCCAGTGCCTGAGTTGCCGAGCGCGATGATGTTCTCACGGCGCTCGACGTATTCACATCGCGCCAACTCAAGAACCATCATCTTGTTCAGCGATGGCATCGCTTTGAAGTCGAAGCTGTCCAGGCTTTTCACGGCGGGGAACTTGGCCAGCCTGATCCGCCTCTCAACCATGCGGCGTTCCCGGTCGATCAGCTCGAGTTCGGCCAATCGAATAAGATAGCGCACATGATCAACACCCTCGGCGGCGCATTGATGGGCCAGCTTGTCGTATTCCCTGAGGAAGGTGGGCAACCTGAGAGCTTTCAGATGATGGGCTAACAAAAGTTGCGGTGTATCGCTCATGACGCACCACCTGCCAGCAGGTTCATGTAACTGGCCACCGATGTTGTCGCCACCTGAGCCCGTGGCAGATAAGGGTAGATGTCCAGATCGAGCTTTGGCGGACGCCGCTCTATGCGGCACAGCAGCAGATGTTTAATGGCGTCAAAGCTAATCGCGCTCAGGTGCAGGGCATCCCTGATCGCACCGTGAAGGTCATTGAGTTCAAAGGTCTCAAGGAGCCTAAGGACCTGCACGTATTCTCGCTTCCCCGGCTTACCCATACGGGCCTCAAGGAGGCGCCGCAGGGTTGCGAACACATCTGGTAGCTCCCAACCCACCAACGGGGCGGCCTGGTCCAGGGCACCGATCTTTTTCTCCAGCAAAGGCAGATAATGGATCGGGTTGAAGATCAGATCTTCCCGGTCGTAGGAACGGCGGTGACGGGCTATCTCCTCACTGGCGCAACCAATGATGACCTCATGGACATAGCCACGGATCCAGACTTCCCGATGGCCGAAGGCAACGGGTACAGAGTAATCATTGTTCCGGTACCGCACCAGGGACAGGGAACTGACCCGCGAGGCCTGTCGGTCACAAGCATCAAACAGCACGGCAGGCAAGTCTGTCAGTATCTCCTGGTCACGGACAAGCCGCTCGCCAATGGTCTCGCGGTGGCCGCGTAAAACATCACGCTGTCGATTGCGGCATTGCTCTTCCAGGTGAACGTTGAAGGCATCCCAGCTTTCAAACCGGGGAAGCGGCACCATGAAGTTCCGTCGGGCAAAGCCGACGATGCCTTCCACGTTGCCTTTGTCGTTCCCTTTGCCGGGGCGACCATAACGATCCTCAAAAAGATAATGAGACTGAAGGCCGCTGAACGCCCGCGTTCGTTGTCGTGTGCCATCGGGCAATATCCGAGCCACCAGGCTCTTGTCGTTGTCATACAGGATCGATTTAG
>ERZ813253.139-NODE-139-length-29601-cov-7.496336_pt1 | contig 29601 bp, 33 predicted proteins | sample MGYA00520893_ERZ813253 | MGnify/ENA primary metagenome ERZ813253 (study PRJEB31669, sample SAMD00080414) | marine metagenome | biome: oceanic hadal pelagic zone biome; feature: marine hadalpelagic zone; material: sea water | place: Pacific Ocean:Izu-Bonin Trench...
CCACGGTGCGCGACGCGCGCTGCTGCCGGCGGCGTCCGTCCGCACGGCGCGGTCGGGGTGTGTAGGGCCATGCTGCCGAGGCCGCCCGCGGCGCCCCACACCAGCACCAGGTCGTCGGCCTCGACGATATTGGGCGGCCAGCCCATGAGCATGCGGTAGGCGGTCGAGGCGCAGAGCAGATAGCTCGCCGCCGCCTCCCAGGTGAGATGCTTGGGCTTGGTCATGCATTGATGGCCTTGCGCGCGGGCGAACTGGCAGTAGCTGCCATAGTTGGTCTGATAGCCCCAGATGCGCACAGAGTCGGCCAGCATGGGATCGCGCCCGGATTTCACCCAGGGGTCTTCGGGCTCCCACCAGCCTGAGTGGATGACCACCTCGTCGCCCGGTTGCACGTTCGTCACCTCGGCGCCGACCCGCCAGACGATGCCGGCGCAATCGCTGCCGCCGGCGTGGAAGTCTTCCGTCTCGCCCTTGCGTTGGCGGTCGGCGATGACGTCGAGGGGCAAGCCCAGGGCGGCCCAGACATTGTTGTAGTTGACGCCGCTGGCCATCACATAGATCAGCACCTCGTTGGGCGCAATTTCGGGGGTTGGGATGATCTCGCGACGCCAGGCGTCCCTCGGTTCACCAAATCGATCCTGGCGAACCGCGAAGACATGCATGTTTTCGGGGGTTTCGCCGAGCGGAGGCCGCTCACCTAGCGCGCAAATATCCATGTTTAATTCTCTTTTTCTGTCGTGTGGAAACCCTGATTTACGAAGTAAATATAATCTATTGCGGGGCAGGGTAAGAGGGAAATCGGGCCGTGGCCGATGAGCCGCTCGTTAACTAATACTCGCTCCGGCCCTGGCTTCGTGCTAACAGCAGGGCCAAGGCTTTGTTGCGGAGTGAATATGAGTCGAGGGACATAAATATGAGCGCAGTCGATATTATTCTCATCGTTCTGGGTCTCGCCTTGGTCGGCTTGATGGTTATCAAGCTCAGGGGAGGCTGAGGCGCTCGCGGCGTAAAATCCGATTGGCGGCGCCCAACGGCATCGTTCCACTCCTCAAGCCCCATTCAATTCAGCGAAGCGCCGTAAATGGTGATCACGATCGCCGAACAGCTGGCCGACCAGACGCCCGGCTTTGGCGTGCCGCGCCGTCGCCGCTGACACCGCCCGGGCTCGTATCATGCGTTCCTGGGCATAGCTTGGTGGGTGGCGGCGGGGGAATGCTATACAGCAAAATGGGTTATTCAATCGGAAGGATAGGGCACATGTTCGATCTCACGGGCAAGGTAGCCCTGGTGACCGGGGCGACCAAGGGCATCGGCCGGGCCATCGCCTTTGCCATGGCCGAGGCGGGCGCGAAAGTCGTGGTCTCGAGCCGCGACGGGGAGCGCTGCGCCGAGACCGCCGGCGCGATCAACGACGCCGGCTTTGAGGCCAGCGGCCATGCCTGCAACATTTCCCATCTCGATCAACTCCAGGGCCTCGTCGATCACGCCCTGGCGACTTTTGGCCGCATCGATTGCCTGGTGTGCAACGCTGCGGTCAACCCTCACCACGGCCCCATGGCGACGATCACGGAGGACGCTTACGACAAGATCATGGCGACCAATGTGAAGAACACCCTGTGGCTTTGCAACATGGTGGCGCCGCAAATGGCCGAGCGCCGCGATGGCTCGATCATCATCATCTCTTCCATCGCCGGCATGGCGGGCAGCCGGGGCATCGGCGTCTACGGCATCTCCAAGGCCGCCGACTCCCAGCTCGCCCGCAACCTCGCCGTGGAATGGGGGGCGAGCAACATTCGCGCCAACTGCATCGCGCCGGGCCTGGTCAAAACCGACTTCGCCCGCGCCCTGTGGGAAGACCCCGAGACGCGCGCCAAGGCTCTCGAAGGCTACCCCCTGGGCCGCCTCGGCGAGCCCGAAGACATCGCCGGCGCCGCGGTCTTCCTGGCGGCAAGGGCGGGCCAGTGGCTCACCGGCCAGACGATTGTGATCGACGGCGGCTGGGCGATTGGGCGCGGGGCTTAGGGGTGGTTGTTTTAATGCTAACATCGATCCATGGTGAAAGCCGTTTTTACAACCCGTGTCGATCCGACCTACGACGATCTGCCGGAGGTTCGATACCACTTTCCGCGCAATTATTTGCGAACGGCTGAGCAAGCGATTGGCGACTGGATTATTTACTATGAGCCTCGACGCAAAAGCGATGCCCCAGGAAGCAAGGGAGGTCGTCAGTCTTATTTTGCTACCGCGAGAGTCATGAATATCGAACAGGACCCATCACGTTCTGATCATTATTACGCTTTTATAGCAGACTATCTGGAATTTGATCGCCCAGTGCCCTTCAAAGAAGGCGAGCACTATTATGAAAGCACACTCCGACGAGAAGACGGCGGCACGAGGTTAGGACCTTTCCGGCAGGCCATCAGGACGATGTCGGATCACGAATATGATCAAATCCTCCAGGCAGGATATACCACCGTGCTCGATCTAAGGGATGAAGGATTTGGCCTATCTTCGACGCCGGGTCTGGCCGAAGAAATTAACGTGTTTGAACGCCCTTTCATTGAGAGCATAGTCGCTCGGCCTTTTCGTGAAGCCGCATTTTCTAGGCACGTTAAGAAGGCCTACGACGATACGTGCGCTATTACTGGAATCAAGCTTATCAATGGTGGAGGCCGAGCAGAAGTGCAAGCTGCTCATATTAGGCCCGTCGCGGCGAAGGGACCGGACTCGGTGCGGAACGGCGTAGCGCTGAGCGGCACTATTCACTGGATGTTTGATCGTGGATTGATCTCAGTTGACGATGATTACACGATCCTCATTGCGCGTGATCAACTGCCCGACACCATAACGAGACTGATCAACGCTGACGGGTGCCTTCGTCCGCCGACGATACCTGAGTTGTCACCGCATCCTCAATTTCTTCGGTTTCATCGTGAGGAGGTATTTAAAGGGTAACTGTTGAATTTCGAGTTTCGGTAGTTCCAAGTTCCGGGGACATCTTAACTTCATTCACCCTTATTCTCGGGCCATGCTCTAATCCCCGACAGCTTCCAACGGCGCGACCTTGATGCGGCCTTCATTTTTTCGTGCCTGGGCGAGATCGTAGACCGATTGTGCGGCCAGCCAGGCGCGGGCGTTGCTCCATCCCATCTTTTCCAGGCGGATGGCCATTTCCGGCGACACGCCGGCGTGGCCGTGGATCACGCGGGAGAGGGTGTGGCGCGCAACCCCCAGCCTTACCGCGCCCTCCGTGACTGAAAGGCCCAGCGGATCGAGGCAGGCGTTCTTGATCGAGCGGCCGGGATGGGGCGGGTTTTTCATAGCCATTTCATCACCTTCTAGTGGTAATCGATTAAATAGACATCGAACGCATCGCCATCATCAAAGCGAAAAATGATGCGCCAATTGCCGGAAATCTTCACACTCCAAAAGCCTTTCAGTGTCCCTTTGAGCGGATGAAGGTTGTAGCCCGGCTTATCGAGGTCTTGCGGATTGGTGGCGATATCGAGGAACGCAAGGATATTTTCGATCGTCTCGAGCTGGTCTTGCCGGACCCGGCTCCTATCGTCCCGTTCAAAAAGCCGTTTCAGACCCCGATGTTTGAATTTCCGGATCATTTCCTCATTGTACCGTGTATCGGTACGGGAGTCCAATTACGAAGGTAAAGCGGCCGGTCCGAGCTCTTGGGCGCGGGGGCGTGAGGGGGGCGGCCCCGAAATCGCCGTATGATTGTATTAATCCGCTGGTAAGGCTCGGTCCTGTAGAATTGAGGCCCATAAAATCGCAAATCGTTGATTGAGCATCGGAGGGCCGAGATGAGTAGCGATGACTTACGCGAGCATCAGCAATTCGCCATGAAGATCGAACAGGCGATCCGCACGACGAATCGCGAAGTGCTGCACCCGATTGTCGATCCTCTGACCGAGGACAAGGTTCTATCCGTGGCCGTGGAGGTTGCCAAACGCCGGGCCGCCTATATCGGGGCGGCTTTGAAAGCCGGCGCCGCCGACCAGCCTTCGCCGTCGGGCGATGAGTTGCGCGTCCTGCGCCTGGAATATGAAGAATGCCGCGACGCCTTCGCTGAACTCATGACCGCCATCGAACGCGGCTACGTCGATTTGCCGGTCACGTAGGGAGCCGTCCGTAAGAATTTTCCGCGCCGGCTCCCGCCGCAATTTTTCGCGAAGCCGCTGGGCGAATGGCGGGGCTTGAGCATTGTAAACTGAGAGGTGACAGGTTACACTGCGTCGATGAATGCCGGCTTTCGCCATAAAGGGCTCAAGCTTCTTTACGAGAAAGGGGAGCGGCGGCGGGTACCGTCCGAATACGCCGACAAGATCGAACGCATTCTGTTCCGTCTCAACGAGGCCACGGAGCCCGCGAGCATGGACCTGCCGGGCTTTCGACTGCACCCCTTGAAGGGCGATCTCAAGGGATTCTGGTCGGTCGGCGTCTCGGGTAACTGGCGCATCATCTTTCGTTTCGAGGGGGCGCATGCGTACGACACGGATCTGGTCGACTATCATTAGGAGGATCATGACATGGCGATGAAGAACCCACCCCACCCCGGCCTGTCCGTCCGCCACGACTGCCTCGAACCCTTAGGCCTCAGCGTGACCGTGGCCGCCGGCAAGCTCGGCGTCAGCCGCAAGCAGATGTCGGATATCGTAAATTGCCGTTCCGGTATCTCGCCCGAGATGGCGATCCGCCTCGATAAGGCCTTCGGTGGCGGCGCGGACACTTGGTATCGACTGCAAGCGGCCTACGACCTCGCCCAGGCCATGAAGAAAGCCGGCCAAATCAAGGTCAAGCGAGTCTCACACGCGGCGTAGCATCAGCATGGGACAGGGAGAGAAGCGACGACATCGCCGGCGCGGGCGGGGAGTGGGCATTGGGTCTATGTCTATCCTCAATCAGTCATTTCGACGAGCTCTCGGAAGTCGCTTTCGCGAAGAATGCGTATAGGCTGACCCTTCAATATCAAGCTTTCAGCCATTCGGTGTTTGGAACTCTTAGTGTGCCCGGCAAGTCTCTCAGTATCTTGGTCTCCAACGACAAGGAGTGTGGTCTTCTTTGTCACGTTTGGCGCAACTTGGCATCCTATGTCGGCCGCCATGTCAGCGGCTTGACGTCTTGGAATTTCCAACGCACCGGTGAATACCACAACCTCACCGTATAACGGCCCCTCCAGTTTCCCTTCACGCCTGATTTTGGAAGTGATATTGGGGTCAATCGGTTGCCGAACTCTATGGAGCCATTCTCCAAGGCTGATTCCGCTATGCGCCATCGCTGCAATTAATACGTGCCCGGTCGCTTTTGCATCCTCCAGGGCGTCATGATGCTTGGACTGATACCCGAGTGTCTTGCAGACGTTGAATAAGCCATATCCACCAGATGCAAATTGGCTCCAAGTTCTTCGTGCTACTTGGGCCGTGTCGAGCCAGGTGCAACTTGGCGGATCGATATTGTATCGGGTTGCGGCTTTAATAATGGCTACTCGGGTAAAGTGTGTATGGGATACGACGACATGACCGCTCAGGAACTGATTTAGCGACGTTGCTGCTTCAGGGAAGATTGGTGCACCTCTAACTATTTTCTCATCGATGCTGTGAATCGAAATGTTTAATTCGTCGAAATAGTCCTCGGAGTCAACATAGGTCTCCCATTCCTCTACAAGCGCATCATCAATAAAACGAGCAGCCCCTATCTGGCAAATGGATGCTAAGGCCGCGTTGGCAGTTCCCACATTGACCGAAATGAATTCCATTTGCATTCCCCCCTAGATTTTCAGGATAGAAGCATCGAAATAGTATATCCTAACGCAATTGATTTTAGACTAATGAGAGCGGGCAGCTACCTCTCTCCCGCCAGCGCCAGCCCCTTCTCGATCAGCGTCTCTACCCGCTCACCCATATCGGCGAAGCGTTGGTCCTGGGTCTGGCCGCGCCGCCAGCGGATGTAGATTTGCTGCAGGACGACGGCGATCTTGAAGGCGCCGAAGACGCGGTACCACAGCAGGTCATGGAGCGCGAAGCCGGTTTTTTCGCCGTAGCGGGCGGCGGCCTCGGCGCGGGACGGGAAGCCCGGACGCCAAGTCGGCATGGCGGCGGCGGCGCGCCACTCGTGGGGGTCTCCCGGCTCGACCCAATAGTTGAGCAGATAGCCGAGATCCATCAGCGGGTCGCCGCGCGTGCACATGTCCCAATCGAGCAGGGCGACGGCGCGGTCCGGGTCGTCGGCGCCGACCAGCATATTGTCGAGCTTATAATCATTGTGGATCAGGGTGGTCTCGCGCGGATCGGGGCGATTGGATTCGAGCCAGGAAATGAGCCGGTCCATGGCGGGATTCTCTTGATCCATCGCCTGACGCCAGCGGCCGGTCCAGCCCTCGAGCTGGCGGGCGACGAAGCCTTCGGGGCGGCCCAGATCGCCGAGCCCACAGCCTTGTGCATCGACCCTGTGCAAGGCCGCCAGGCTGTCGATCAGCATCTCGCCGATGCGCCGCGCCAACTCGGGGTCGCCGAGGAATCGCGCAGGCAGATCGAGGCGGATGACCCGGCCCACCCGGCGCTCCATGACCATGAATTCGGCGCCGATGACGGCGGTGTCGTCGCACAGCAGATGGCATTCCGGCGCCAGATCGAAGACCCTATGCAGGCGCGACAGCACGCGATGCTCACGGCTCATGTCGTGGGACGAGGCAACGATGGGGCCGAGGGGCGGGCGGCGTAGGACATATTCGGTTTCGCCGAAGCGCAGCAGATAGGTCAGGTTGGCATGGCCGCCGCCGAACTGGCCGATGGTGAGAGGACCCTCGGCAACCGGCAGGCGGCCGCGTAGATAGGCCTCGAGCCGCGCCGTATCGAGGCCCTCGTCGGCGCGGATCGGGATCAGCTCCGGGTCGTTAATCACCTCAGCCCTGGTATTTGGCAAGCTCGTGGCGGGCGATGGCGCGAATGTGGACCGCGTCCGGCCCGTCGGCGAGGCGCAGTGTTCGCGAATGGGCCCAGGCCGCGGCCAGGGCGAAGTCGGGCGACACCCCGGCGGCGCCATGGGCCTGGATGGCGCGGTCGATCACGCTGAGCGCCATGTTGGGCGCGGCCACCTTGATCATGGAAATCTCGGCGCGCGCCGCCTTGTTGCCGCGCTTGTCCATGCGGTCGGCGGCCATGAGGGTGAGCAGGCGCGCCTGTTCGATCTCGATGCGGCATTGGGCGATGGTCTCGCGGACAACCCCCTGCTCGGCCAGGGGCTTGCCGAAGGCGACCCGGCCCAGCACCCGCTCGCAGAGGGATTCCAGCGACCGTTCGGCGACGCCGATCAGCCGCATGCAGTGATGAATACGTCCCGGACCCAGGCGCCCTTGTGCGATCTCGAAGCCGCGGCCCTCGCCGAGCAAAATGTTCGCCGCCGGCACGCGGACATCCTCGAATGTCATCTCCCAATGGCCCTCCGGGGCATGGTCATAGCCGAACACGGTGAGCGGCCTGACCAGGGTGATGCCCGGCGTGTCCATGGGGATCAGGATCATCGATTGCTGGGCATGGCGCTTGGCGGCGGGGTCGGTCTTGCCCATGAAAATGAGGATCTTGCAGCGGTCGCCGCCGGCCCCGCTGATCCACCATTTATGGCCGTTGATGACGTAGTCTTCGCCGTCGCGCTCGATGGAGGATTCGATATTGGTGGCGTCCGACGAAGCGACGGCGGGCTCGGTCATGGCGAAGGCCGAGCGGATCTCTCCGGCCAGCAGAGGGGTTAGCCAGCGCGCTTTCTGGGCATCGGAGCCGTAGCGCTCGAGCACCTCCATGTTGGCGGTGTCGGGGGCCGAGCAGTTGAACACCTCGGGCGCCCAATGGGCGCGCCCCATGATCTCGCAGAGCGGCGCGTATTCGAGGTTGGTCAGGCCGGCGCCACGCTCGCTGTCGGGCAGGAACAAATTCCACAAGCCGGCGTCGCGCGCATCCGCCTTCAATTCTTCCAGGATCGGCGGGGTTTGCCAGCGGTCGCCGTCCTCGATCTGCTCATGAAAGAGCGCCTCGGCCGGCATGACGACCTCGTTCATGAAGCCCATCAAGCGGCCTCGCAGGGCCTCTACCTTATCGCTGTAATCAAAATCCATGGCGCTCACTCGACGGTGGGAAGGACGTAGTCTTTATAGGTCTCACGCAAGCGTAGTTTAGAAATCTTGCCGGTCGCCGTATGGGGTATTTCGGATGCGAACACCACATCGTCGGGCAGCCACCAAGAGGCCACCTTATCGCGCAGATAATCGAGGATATCGTCCTTGGTGGGTTCCGCGCCGTTGCGGGCAACCACCACCAGGAGCGGCCTCTCGCCCCATTTCGGATGGGGCATGGCGATGGCCGCGGCCTCGGCCACGTCGGGATGGCCCATGGCGGTGTTCTCCAGATCGATCGAGCTGATCCATTCGCCGCCGGATTTGATCAGGTCCTTGGCCCGGTCGGTGATGAGAATATGGTGGTCGGGCTCGATGGAGACCACATCGCCGGTGCGAAACCAGCCCTCGGCGTCGAAGGCCTCGGCGGTTGCCGCATCGTCATTGTAATAGCCGCAGCTCACCCAAGGGCCACGTACATACAGCTCGCCGGCGGCCTTGCCGTCATGGGCCAGGCGATTGCCGTCATCATCGACGATCTTCATGTCGACGCCGTAGAGCACCTGACCCTGCTTGAGCTTCTCCTTGATGCGCTCGTCGGGCGTGAGGCCGGCCAGGCGGCGCGGGTTGATGCCGGCGGCGGCCACCGGGCTGGTCTCGGTCATGCCCCAGCCGTGGTTGATGGGCACGTCATAGTCGGTCTCGAAGGCCTCGATCATGGAGAGCGGCGGGGCGGCGCCACCGCTGATCAGCATGCGCAGGGAATCGATCCGTTTGCCCGAGGCGCGCAGATAATCGAGCAGGCCGAGCCAGATGGTCGGCACGCCGAGGGATACGGTGACCCGCTCCTCGGCAAAGAGTTTTTGCAAAGTTTCGCCGTCGAAGTGGGGGCCGTTGAAGACCAGCTTGGCGCCGACCAGGGGCGCCGCATGGGGAATGCCCCAGGATTGAACATGAAACATCGGCACCACCGGCAGCACCACGTCATCGCCTCTCAAGTTGAAGCTGGCGATCAGGATGCCGAGGGCGTGGAGAACGGTCGAGCGGTGGCTGTAGAGGGTGCCCTTGGGGTTGCCCGTGGTGCCCGAGGTGTAGCACAGGGCCGAGGCGGTATGCTCGTCGAGGTCCGGCCATTCATAGGCGGGCTCCTCATCGGCCAAAAGCGTCTCGTAGCAGAGCGCGTTGGGCAGGGTCGTCTCGGGCATATGCGCCTGGTCGGTCATGATGATAAAGCCCTCGACGCCGGCGATCTTCTCGATCATGTCTTCGAGCAGGGGCACGAAGGTCAAATCGACGAAGACAAAACGGTCGGCGGCGTGGTTGACGATATAGGCGATCTGCTCGCTAAACAGCCGGGGATTGATGGTGTGGCAGATAGCACCCATGCCGGAGACGCCGTAATAAAGCTCAAGATGGCGGTAGCCGTTCCAGGCCAGGGTGGCGATCCGGTCGCCCGGCTCGACTCCAAGCGTTTGCAGCGCGCACGCCAACCGCTGTACCCGGGCGTAGCAATCGCCCCAACCGTAGCGGTGCCGGGGCCCCTCGACGGTCGCTGAACAAATCTCAACCTCGGCGTGACAGCGCGCCGCGTGGCCGATCAGCGACGGGATCAGCAGCGGCCTGTCCATCATCAGGCCCTTCAAGGAATCAGGCCTTTCACGGCATTAGGCCTTTCCGGTCCCGTAAGACATAGCTTAATTTCCGCGATCCATTTAACTGTGTCGTCAACAGTAAGTCATCGTGAGTAGATTTCAATGCGTGTCGTTATGGTTCCCCCGGGCCCTGAAACCAACAGAGCAACGCCTGTTGACCTTTCCCGCGAGGGCCTTATGTCACTAAGGTAACCGACCCCAAATCGGGCCCCGCGCGACCCCTATCTCTTCCTGGCGCGGGGCCTTCTTTTGTTTATGCCGCCTATGGCCATTTGACTATGTTTATCCAGACCGCAGCGCAAGCGCACGAAAATATCCTTAAATTCCTGCCCGGCCGCGACGTGCTGGGCGAGGGCCGCGAGGTCGATTTCGCCGATGCCGAGGCGGCTGAGCGGTCTCCTCTGGCGGCGCGGCTGTTTCAGCTCGACGCGGTCGTCGCGGTCACCCTGGGCGACGAATTCATTACGGTGACCAAGACCGACGAGGTGGATTGGCAGCTCATCAAGCCTGCCGTCTTCGGGATCATCATGGAACATTTCCTGGCCGGCAAGGTGACCCTGGAGGACGAGCCTCGGGACGCGCCCAAGGAGGTCAGCGGAACCGAGGCGGAAATTCTCGAGCTGATCGAGACCCGCGTCCGTCCCGGCCTGGTCGAGGAGGGCGGGGATATTAAATTCCACGATTTCGCCGATGGCGTGGCGCGCCTGGAGCTCATCGACAAGGGCCTCTCGGGGCCGACCTTCTCCATACAAATCCGCATCGAGAACACCCTGCGCAATTACGTCTCCGCGGTGACCAGCGTGGTCTTCACCCGCGCCCCCGACGATACGGGCGAACTCGACATGAATGACCCCGAGACCGCCGCGGTCCACAACCTGCTCGAGGACAGCGTCAACCCTTCGGTCGCCGCCCACGGCGGCCATATCGCCCTGATCAAGGTGGCCGACCATATCGCCTACATCCGCTTAGAAGGCGGTTGTCAGGGCTGCGGCATGGCCGATGTCACCCTCAAGCAAGGCGTCGAGGTGGCAATTCTCCAGGAGGTGCCGACCATCGTCGAGGTGCGCGACGCCACCGACCACGCCGGCGGCGACAACCCCTTCTACGAGGCCGACAAGGCGGGCGTCAGCGCGTTTTAATAGGGGCCGCCGGGACCGCCCGCATTGCCATTTGCCAGAACGCGGTTTCGAGCCGTGTCGCCTGGCGGAATGTCTTGATAAGGCTCGGCAGTCGTCCGGGGCCGCCGCGCTCGGCCATCAGCCGGTTCAGGGTGGCTCGCTCGTCGGCGGCCACGGCTTGGAATTCGTCCGACGCATACATCTCGATCCACGGCGTGTAAGGGTTGGCCACCGGGGGGGCCGAAAGACGTTGCGCCAGTACGCGACCTATTTCCGCGTAGCCGAGCATGCAGGGTGCGAGCGCCACATGGAGATCGAGGAGATCGCCTTGCAGCCCTTTCTCCAGCACGTAGCGCGTATAGGCCATAGTTTCCTCGGCCTCGGTCAGGGCTGCCATCTCGTCCTCGTCAAGCCCCCAGCCGGCGCAGAATTCCACATGCAGGGCCATCTCCACGTCGATGATCGCGGACAAGCCCGCCGCCGCCTGACGAATGTCCCCAAGGCTGTCGGCCTTGTAGGCGGCGAGTGCGTAGGCGCGGGCAAAATGGATCAGGAAAAGATAATCCTGTCCCAGGTAGTGGCGAAAACAGGCTTCCGGCAGGCTGCCATCGGCCAGCCCTCGAACGAAGGCGTGATCGGTGTAGTCTCGCCATTCATCGGCGCAGGCATGGCGCAAGCGTGAAAATAGATCGAGGGTCGCGCTGTTCGACTCTGCTTCCATGATTTTTGCTGCTCCCTGGTATCAGGGGCCGAACGCGCCATCGGCGCGCGGCGCTTCGTCGCAGGTGGCGCGGCCCTCTTCGACCATGTGGATGAGATGGGCGAGCACCGAGCAGGCCGCCGCCGCATGCAGGTTTTTGGGTACGTCCGCATACATGCTCTCGACCATGGCCGGAATTCCGCTGACGCCGCGCTTGAGGCAATCGGCGATCTGGCGCTCGCGTGCCGCTCTGTGGTCGAGGTAGGCCCGGACCAGGAGCTTGGGGGTTTCGATGGCCGGGCCGTGGGTCGGCCAATAGAGGCGATCTTCGCGGGTCAACAGGTGGCGCAGGCTGGCGAGATAGGCGGCCATGTCGCCGTCCGGCGGCACGATCACCGTGCTCGACCAGCCCATCACATGATCGCCGCTGAACAGGACGGACTCTTGCGCCAGGGCGTAGCACAGATGATTGGAGGTATGGCCGGGCGTATGGACGGCGGTCAGGCTCCAGCCGTCGCCCTCGATGACGTCGCCGTCGCGCAAGGTGACATCGGGGGTGAAGTCGTGATCGGCGCCTTCCTCGACCGCCCCATCGGCGCAGCCCGCGCCGTGCGGCCCGAAGCCGTAGGTCGCGGCCCCCGTCGCCCGGCCGATCAGGCGGGCCGCCGGTGAATGGTCGCGGTGGGTGTGGGTGATGATCTGGTGGCTGATGGTTTCACCGTCGTCGAGCCCTGCGAGGATCGCCTCGACATGCTCGTCGAGCGCCGGGCCGGGGTCGATGACCGCCACCGCGCCATTGCCGATGATGTATGTGCCGGTGCCGTGGAAGGTGAAGGGGCTCGGATTGCGCGCGACGATGCGGCGCACCAGGGGCGACAGGCGCTCGATCACGCCGTAGTCGAAACTCATGTCGCGAACGTAAGGGATCGGTGGGGTCACCAAGCAGGCTCCGGCGATGGACTAAGCCGGGACATGCTCTCTGAAGATGGTCGGCGGATCAACCGCCGCGCTCAATAAAGCCGCGCAGGTTAACATGGCGGCGGCGCGAATCGGCTCCTGCTCATCGATCTTGGGCTCCGGGTCACGCAGCACATAGCCGCGGCCCCAGACGGTCTCGATATAATTGTCGCCGCCGGTCGCCGTCGACAGTTTCTTGCGCAGCTTGCAGATGAACACGTCGATGATCTTGAGCTCGGGCTCGTCCATGCCGCCGTAGAGATGGTTGAGGAACATCTCCTTGGTCAGGGTGGTGCCCTTGCGCAGGGAGAGCAATTCGAGGATGCCGTATTCCTTGCCGGTGAGATGGATCGGCTTGCCGTTGATCTCGACCGAATGGGCGTCCAGGTTGACCGCCAACTGGCCGGTGCGGATGACCGCTTCGGAATGGCCCTTGGCGCGGCGCACGATGGCCTGGATGCGGGCGATCAACTCGGCCTTGTCGAACGGCTTGGTCAGGTAATCGTCGGCGCCGAAGCCGAGGCCCTTGACCTTGTTCGAGGGCTCGCAGAGACCCGACAGAATGAGGATCGGTGTTGTGACCCGCGCCGCGCGCAGGCGGCGGAGAACTTCATAGCCGTCGATATCGGGCAGCATCAAGTCGAGGATGATGATGTCGTAATCGTAAAGACGGCCAATCTCAAGACCGTCTTCCCCGAGGTCGGTGGAGTCGCAAACAAACCCCTCGGAGCCGAGCATCATGGTGATGCTTTTTGCGGTGGCCGTATCATCTTCGACGAGAAGTACACGCATGGTTGGTCCCTCAGATCTGCCTGGGCTGCTTGAGCCGAATTAATTCATTAACCTTAATTCAATCTATACGACCAGCATGTAAAGAAAAGGTTAACGTGCTTTTAAGTTCGGTTAATGAAATGTGCCTAAAAGACGCCCCACCGGCACGGTCTTCGCGCCTCGAGCCGCTGGCTGAATGAGGCGGTTATTTTTTCGATCGGATTCACCAATTCCTTACCATATGGGTGCATACAGACGAGCCCTATTACTCTGTTTCGGAGAAGGATTATGTCTCAGAGCCTGTTCGAAAACATCGGCGGCCAGCCCGCGGTCGATGCCGCCGTCGATCTGTTCTACCGCAAGGTACTCAACGACGACCGCGTCAGTCACTATTTCGACGATGCCGATATGGACGATCAACGCGCCAAGCAGAAATCCTTTCTCACCATGGTGTTCGGCGGGCCCAACGACTACACCGGCGAGAGTCTGCGCGACGCCCATAAGGACCTGGTCGACGATGGCCTCAACGATTCCCATTTCGACGTGGTCGCCGTGCATCTGCAAAACACCCTGGACGAGCTCGGTGTTCCCGCCAATCTAGTCAACCAGGTCATGGCGCTCGCCGCCGGAACCCGTGACGACATACTCAACAGGTGATGCATCGCTATTAGTGCCTCAAAGGTCATTCAGGCGGCGGTGACGCTGCGTTACGCCGGTGTCGATTATGATTGCCGGGCGGGAGAGACTGTGCTCGACGCCCTGCTGCGCCAGGACGTAGACGCGTCCTATTCTTGCCGCAACGGCATTTGCCTGACCTGCATCATGCAATGCCGGGATGGCGCCCCCCCGGCGGACTCTCAGAAAGGCATCAAGGACACCCTGCGCCTGCAGGGCCACTTTTTGCCCTGCCTCTGTACGCCGCGGGAAAATCTCGACTGTGAGCCGCCCAACCACGGCGAAATTTATGGCCGGGCGACGTTCCGCGAGATCGAACAATTGTCGCCGTCGATCTGCCGCGTCATCCTGGAACCGGCGACGCCGCTCTATTATCGCGCCGGCCAGTTCATCAACCTGCGCCGCGCGGACGGCATGGTGCGCAGCTATTCATTGGCCAGCGTGCCGGCGCTGGATAAGCACCTGGAGCTGCATATCAAACGCCTGCCCCGGGGCGAGATGAGCAACTGGCTGTTCCATCGGGCCGAGGCGGGCGACAGTCTCGAAATACACGGACCGATCGGCGACTGCTTCTATGTACCCGAACGCCCCGAGTCGCCGCTGCTGCTGATCGGCAACGGCTCGGGTCTGGCGCCGCTCATCGGCATCGCCCGCGATGCGTTGGCAAGCGGCCATACGGGCGCGATCCATCTCTATCACGGCACGCGTCATCGCGAGGGCCTCTATCTCGACGCCACCTTGCGCGCCCTCGAGGGCGCGCATGCCAACTTCACCTACACCCCCTGCGTTTCGGGGGAGACCGGAAAATCGGGGCGGGCGGAGAATGTGGCCTTTGCCGAGCATCCCGCCCTGGACGGCTTTCGCGTCTATCTGTGCGGCTACCCGCCGATGGTCAACGCGGCACAAAAAACCGCCTATCTCATGGGCGCCAATCTCGACGATATCCACGCCGATCCCTTCGAGCTTCGCGATCTGCGCCTAACGTCGCGCGACTAGAGCATGATCCTAGAGGATCGGAACATGCTCTAGGATTCTTCTGTACGCCCGGCGATGGCGAGGATGCGGTAGAGGGCGCGCAGCACCGGCTTTTCGATCAATTTCCCGTCCACCACGACCAGACCGCCATCACCGGCCTCGAAGGCGGCGATGATGCGCCGGGCGCGCTCGACGGCCTCCAGGCTCGGCGTGAAGTGCCGGTTGATCACCGGGATCTGCTTGGGGTGGATCGCTGCCTTGCCGGTCATGCCGAGGGCGGCGGCGGCGCGGGCCGCGGCTTCCAGGCCGGCCGCGTCGTCGAGATCGAGAAAGGGTACATCGATCAGATCGAGTCCCTGACCGGCGGCGGCGTGGACTACCTTTGAGCGGGCGTAGAGCAGCGTATCCCACTCGGGTTCGACCCTGAGGTCGGCCGCCATGTCGAAGGCGCCGAACACCAGGCTGGCGATGCGGGGGCTCGCGCGGGCAATGTCATGACAGGCCTCCAGCCCTTCGTTGGTCTCGATGATGACATGGAAGCGGATGGCCGCATGGCGGCCGTCGAGAAGCTCCTCGATGATCTGTATTTCAGCGGGCGATTTGATCTTGGGCAGCATCAAGGCGGGTGGCGGTGTCGGCGCGGCGAGAACGGCCAGCAGATCCGTAAGGCCGTCGGCCGTGCGCAGGCTGTTGATGCGGATCATGCTCTCAACCGGGTCGTCCGGTTTGACATCTACAAAGAGCGGCAGCGTTAAGTCGCGCGCCTGGTCCTTATGTTCCGCAGCGATCGCGTCCTCCAGATCGACGCAGACCATGTCGGCGCCGGACTTCAGGGCCTTGGCGAACATCTCGGGCTGCATGCCGTTGGTGAAAATCAGGCTGCGCCGCGCCTGGTAGTGGGGTTCATCCATCAGTGACTCCGGCCACGTCCTAATAGACGCCAGCTACTCTGGCGCGCTGCTGGATCAGGGCGAGCACCGTGTCGATGATCGGCGACGGCTTCCCGGTCAACCGGGCGAGTTCCTGGACGGCGGTCAGCAGGGCGTCGATCTCCATGGGGCGGCCGCGCTCCAGGTCTTGCAGCATGGAGGTCTTGTGGGCGCCCACCGCCGCGGCGCCGGCCATGCGCTTGTCGATATCGATAGCGAAGCGCGCGCCGAGGGCTTCGCCAATGGCCTGCGCCTCGGTCATCATCGCGCGGCAGATGCCGCCGGTGCCGGGGTCGGTGACGACCTCGTCGAGCATGGCGTGGGTCAGGGCGCTGATCGGGTTGTAACAAAGATTGCCCCACAGCTTGATCCAGATTTCGTCGCGGATGCGCGGCCGCACCGGGGCTTTTAGGCCGGCGTCGATCAGCGCCCGGGCGAGGGCGGCGGTGCGCTCCGTCTTCTCGCCGCCGGGTTCGCCAAGGCTGAAACGATTGCCGCCGATATGCCGGATCACGCCGGGCTCGGGCATATCGCAGGCCGGATAGACCACGCAGCCGATGGCGCGCTCGGGGCCGATGCCGTCCCATTGCACGCCGCCCGGATCGACGCTTTCCAGGCGGTGATCGCGCCACGGCCCTTCGAGGCCGTGGAAATACCACCAGGGCACGCCGTTGATCGCCGTCACCACGGCGCTATCGGGGCCGAGCAGGGGCTGCATGGCCTCGACAATGGCCGGCGCCGAATGGGCCTTCAGGGCGACGATGACGTAATCCTGAATGCCGGCCTCGGCGGGATCGTCCGTGCAGCGCGGATGGCTGATCCGTTCCTCGCCGTCAATCAGCAGCTTGAGGCCGTTCTCGCGCATGGCCGCGAGATGGGGGCCGCGGGCGATCAGGGTGACGTCGACGCCGCTGCGCGCTAATTCCACCCCAAGGTATCCGCCGATGGCGCCGGCGCCGTAGATGCAAACCCGCATCAGACCAGACCCAGCTTTTTGGCCAGGCCGATGCGTTGCAGCTTGCCCGTGGCGCCCTTGGGGATTTCATCGCGAAACAATACTTTGCGCGGCGTCTTGAAGTCGGCGAGCCGGGCGCCTACGAAGTCGCGGATTTCGCGCTCCGAAGCGTGTGATCCGTCGCGCAGCACGACCACGCAGGCGACCTCCTCGCCGAGCTTGTCATGGGGCAGGGCGAAGGTGACGACCTGGGAGACGGCGGGATGGTCCATCAGCACTTCGTCCACCTCGCGCGGCGAAATCTTCTCGCCACCCCGGTTGATGATTTCCTTGAGCCGCCCGGTGATGGTGAGATAGCCCTCGCTGTCGAGCAGGCCCTGGTCGCCGGTGCGGAACCAGCCGTCGGTGAAGCCCTCGGCGTTGGCCGCAGGATTGTTCTCATAACCCCCGGTCACGTTGGGCCCTCTGATCACCACCTCGCCGATGGCGTCCGCCTCGGTGAGCAGGCCGCTCTCGCCCATGATGGCGACTTCGGGGCCGGCGGCGATGCCGACGCTGCCGGGTTTGCGCGCCAGCGGCGGCAGGGGATTGCTGGTCATCTGATGGGGTCGCCTCGGTCATGCCGTAGGATTCGATGACCGGGGCGTCGAAGGTGGCCTCCAGCTCGGCCATGACCTGGGGCGGCAGGGAGGAGGATGACGAGCGGATGAAGCGTAGCCTCGCATTGGCGACGATGGTGCCGTTGCGCGCGGCGCGGCCGAGGATCGCCTGATGCATGGTCGGCACCGCCGTATACCAGCTCGGTTCCGCGTCATCGAGCCAGCCAAAGAATTTCAGGGCGTTGAAGCCCGGCGTGCAATGGACGCCGGCGCCGGCGCCGAGACTCGACGACACCGCCGCGATCAGGCCGTGGATATGGAACAGGGGCATGATGTTGAGGCATCGGTCGGCGGTTGTCAGCGCCAGGGCGGCGGCGATATGGCGCGCCGAGGCGCAGATATTGCGGTGGCTCAGGGGCACGATCTTGGGCCGCGCGGTGGTGCCAGAGGTATGCAGCAGCAGGGCGCTATCGTCCGCCTCGGCGAGGCCGCCATGGGCCGCGTCGCCGTCTCCGTCGCCGCCAATGAACTCGAAGGCCCCGGCTGGCGTGCTGCCGCCGGGGGCGTCGATCTCGATCACCGGGATGTCCAAGCCGCGGGCCGCCGCCACCGCCGGCGACGGGCTGCCCTGCTCGACGATCAGCACTTTGGCGCGGATGTCTTCCAAATAGAAGGCGAACTCGTCCTGGCGGTAGGCCGGGTTGAGCGGCGCCGTGGTCGCCGCGCAGGCGATCGAGACAAAGGCCGTCGCCATTTCGGGGCCGTTGGGCAAAACGATCGCCACCCGGTCGCCGCGCCCGACGCCGCGTCGCTTGAGCGCCGCCACGGTGCGTTCAACATGGCGGCGCAGCCCGGCGTAATCGAGCGCCGCCCGGCCGGGCGCGGAGATCGCTACGTCCTTATCGCCGCCCGCGCTGAGCAGTTCAAACATTGTCGCCGCATCACCCATCGCAGATCTTTCAATTCACTCTTACAATCCAACTTGATAGCATGGTTGCTTGGTATAAGCTCTCCCGCCATGAGCCATAATACCTGGATTCACCGTATCGTCAGGGTCGGCGTTCGCCCCCTGGTGCCAACCGCCGTGAGCCCCAACCATATCACCAGCCTGCGCCTTATCCTCGGGGTTGCCGCCGCCGGGTTTTGCGCGGTGGGCGATCCGGTGTGGCTTACCTGGGGAGCCGGATTGTTCGTCGTCTCGGTGTTGCTGGACCGTGCCGACGGAGAGCTTGCCCGCCTCGCCGACAAGCGTTCGCCGGGCGGTCATAAATATGACCTGGTGGCCGATTCCTTTTGTAACGCCATCATCTTTCTCGGCGTTGGCTGGGGCCTGCGGGGCGGCGATTTGGGGCAATGGGCGGCGCTGTTGGGGCTGGTCGCCGGTATCGCCGTCGCCATCATCCTGCTGCTCACCCTGCGCCTCGAAGTTCTGGACGGGGCCCGCGCCGGCGAACTCGGCGGCGCCGCCGGCTTCGACCCCGACGACGCCATCCTCTTGGTGCCTCTGCTCATTTGGCTGGGCTGGTCCGAGGCGATGATCGTCGCCGCCGCCATCGGCGCGCCGGCCTTTGCCCTATTCGTTGCCGTAAAATTCAGGAACCAACTTGGCGGACCCGCCGCTTAAACGCGCTCGCGCGCTGATCGCCGCCGCCGCCGAGGCCCGCGAAGCCATGCGTCTGCCACACCCGCCGCTGGCTCGCCGGCGAGGGGTTGTTTAACGCCTCCTAAGCCTCACCAGGGACCAGGCGGACCATAGGCAGTAGACCGCCGCACCGATGCCGCAGAGCACGAAGAACGGGGAGAGCCATCCAAGCCAGGTGATCGGCGCGATGAGATAGATGCCGTCCTCGAGCTCGAACCCGGCGAAGCCCGGATAGCCCGCCGTGGCGCCGTCGGTCAGCTCCATCTGCTTGTCGATGTCGAGATTGATGAACAGGGAGAGGATCGCCGAGGCCGCCCCCGCCGCGCCGAGCGCCAGGGCCCAGCCGCCCAGGGCGCCGCCTGAGAGACCGATGCCGATGCCGGCGAACAAGGCGGTGTAGCTCAAGGCTCCGGCGATATAGTCGAGATAATAGCCGAGGCGCGAATTTACGTCCTTTAGCCTGGCCAGTTCGCCGTCGAAATGATCGAGGAAGCGCGCCAGGACGAACAGCCCGGCGCCCCAGTTGGCGGCGTCGGCGTCGCCTTGGGCGAACAGCCACGCGGCGGCGAGGGCGAGCACCAGGGTCAAGGCGGTAATCTGGTTCGGCGTGACCGGCGTTTGCGCCAGGGGGCGCACCAGCAGGCGGGCGAGTCTTTGATCGTAGGGCGGTTTGTTCACGGTTTTCGGCAATGGCTGTTGCGGACGTGACGGTATGTTAGATTCTACACACTTCGCTTACTACTCGGCTTTGAGGATATCAATCTTGCGAATTCTACGCATCGTCTATCTGGTCGTCGGGCTCGGCCTGCTCGCCGCCATCCTGTACAGCGTCGATTTGGCGGCGGCGGGCGCCTGGCTTGGGCGCATGGGCCCTCTCGGGATCGTTTCGGTGATCGTCGTCTATGCCCTGGTCTTTACCTGCGATAGCGCCGCCTGGTGGCTCATCCTGGCGGGGCCGCGGCCGGAGGGCGTGTGGCTCGGCCGCCTGTGGATGACCCGGCTGGTCGGCGAGGCGTTCAACGCCATCATCCCGGCGGCGTCCCTCGGCGGCGAACCGGTCAAGGCGCTGCTGTTGAAGAAGCGCCATGGCGTCGGCTATGGCGAAGCGGCGGCCTCCCTGGTCATGGCCAAGACCACCACCCTGATCGGATTGATCCTGTTTTGCGCCCTCGGCCTGGCCCTCATGATGGGCGGGAGTAAAATTGCGGATGACTACGGCGTGGTCGCTGGCGCCGGGCTGGCGGCGCTCACCGCCGGGGTGCTCGGCTTCTTCGCCGTCCAACGCTGGGGCGTGGCGAGCCGCCTGGCGGCGCGCCTGGCGGCGAAGCGCCCGGGGGGACGGCTCGAGACGGCGCTCGGCCATTTGCGCGACATCGACGAGCGATTCGCAGGCTTCTATCGCCGCCGGCCCGGGCGTTTCGCCGGGGCGCTCGGTCTGGTGCTGACGGGTTGGCTGCTCGGCGCGTTCGAGCTTTATGTCATTCTCGATTTTCTTGGGAATTCCATAACGCCCGCCGAGGCCCTGATCACGGAATCGGTTCTGCAGTTGGTGCGCGCCGGGAGCTTCTTCATCCCCGTCAACCTGGGCGCCAGCGAGGTCGGGTTTGTCGTGCTGGTCGGCGCGCTGACCGGCCAGCCCTCCCTGGGATTGGCGGCGGCGCTGGTGCGGCGCGCCCGTGAGCTGCTGTGGATCGTCGCCGGGCTGGCGCTCGGCTGGCGCTTTTCCTTCAGCCCGTCCGTGGTTGCGGCGGAGCTTGCCGAGCCTCGGGAGTAGAGGTCTCCGCATCCATACCGGCCATGGTGAACAGCTCCTGGTCGCCGGCCACGCCCCTCAGGGCATGACGGCCGACCGAGACCAGCCGGCCCAGGCAGGTCGAGGCCGCCTTGGCGAAGACCTCGGAGATCAGGATGTTATGGCCGAGCGGCGTACAGAGGGATTCGATGCGGGCCGCCTCGTTGACCGCCGGGCCGACGACCGTGAAGTCGAGCCGGTCGGCGGCGCCCACATTGCCGTACAGCACGTCGCCGAGATGGAGCGCGATATCGAGTTCCATGGCCGGCCAGTCCGCCGCCTGATGCTCCTTGTTCAGGGACCGCACCCGTTCGACCGCCTCGGCCGCCGCCGACAGCGCCTGGCTGCACAGGCCGTCGCTGTCGTGGGCGCTGGTGTCGAAGGTGGCGAGCAGTCCGTCGCCGAGGAACTTCAAGACCTGTCCGCCGCGTGCCTTGACCGGCTCGACCATGCATTCGAAATAGGCGTTGAGCATATCGCCGATCCTGTCGCGGGGCATGGTGTCGCTGACCGCCGTGAAGCCGCGCAGGTCGGCGAGCCAGATGACCGCCGGCAACACGTCCATCCGCCCCGGCCGGATATCGCCGGCGAGGATGCGCCTGCCGCTCTCTTCGCCGACATAGGTATCGAGCATATTGACCGCGATCTGCCGCGCCAAACCGATATCGAGGGACAGGGCGAGGCGGGGCAGCAGGCGATTGAGAATATCCAGATGCTCGTCGGTAAAGCCCTTCGGATCGTTGGTCGACCAGGACGTGGCCATTCCCGTCGCGTGAGACCGGATATTGGCCACATCGAAGCGGATGACGCGGGCGAAATAATCGGTCAGTCCCTGGTCGCGCAACTCCTCTAGGACGGAGAATTCCAGGGGCTCCTCGGGGTTTGCGAGCGAGCGGTGCATGGTGAGGCTGTCGGTTTCCAGCATGTGATAAAAGGGACTCTTATTCCAGGCGAAGGCCCCGGCCACATCATAATCGAACAGACTGGTCTGTATTTTTTCATCGGGTCGCCACAAAATGTCGAATGCCGCGATGCTGGGGTGGAGGGTGCGCAGGCTCACATAGGCGCGGGACAAGGGAATCCCCGCATTGGATAGATGATCGCAAAATCCGTGGATCAGGGTCTCGAAGCCGGTCGGATGCAGGCCCCGTTCGATCAGCCAATCGCTGATGGCCTGAACCTCGGCGCCGTCGATGATGTTCTGCGTATTCAAATTACCGATCCATTGATTGGGACAAGCCGGTTTGCGTCATTGTACGATAGATAAGAGTTGATAGGATTCATGGAAGGGGGAGTGAATGATTGAGTATGCCGAACCCGCCGTCATGGTCGATTTGGAGCGTTATCCAATCGCCGATCTCGGCACGCTCGAGGGGCGCGCGCTTATCGAGGATTGCCGCATGACGCTCAATGCGGCTGGCGCCCTATCCCTGCCTGGTTTCTTTTTGCCCGAGGCCACCGCTGCGCTTGCCGTGGAGGCCCGAGAACTGGCCCCGCTCGCCTATGAAACAGTCAGGCAGCATACCTGTTATTTCGAACCCGCCGACGAGGCTTTTCCCCAAGGCCATCCGCGCCGCCATATACTGTCCAGCCGTATGGCCTGCGTGGCCGGCGACCATATCGGCGAGACGACGCTGCTCAGGCGACTCTACCATTGGGATGGGTTGATGGCTTTCATCGCCGCCGTGCTCGGCGAGGACAGGCTCTATCGCCACGCCGATCCCCTGGCGGCGCTTAACATCAACGTATCCGAGCCTGAGCAGTCCCTGAATTGGCATTTCGACCGCACCGATTTTTCCGTAACCCTGTCCATCGAGACCGCCCAGGACGGCGGCTTGTTTGAATATGTGCCGGCGCTTCGCGGGCACGACGATGAGAACTATGACGGGGTCGCCAAGGTTATCGAGGGTGCGGCCGGGGATACCCGCCTGCTCGATTTCGAGGCCGGAACCCTGGCGCTTTTTCGGGGCCATTACGCCCTTCATCGGGTGACGCCGGTGGTCGGCGAGCGGGCGCGGCTCGCGGCGGTTTTCAGCTATGTCCGGGAGCCGAACGTGACCTTCACGCCCTATGCGCGGGAATTATTCTACGGCCGCAGCGAGCCGGTTGGGGGCTGATCCGGTGGAGAGATCGGTGATCGGCTGGCGCGAATGGCTCTCCCTGCCGTCGCTCGGCTTGCCGGCCATCAAGGCCAAGATCGATACCGGCGCGCGGACCTCGGCGCTGCACGCATTTTTTGTTGAACCTTTTAAGAAGGACGGCCTGGTCCATGTGCGGTTCGGCATCCATCCGCTGCAAAAGCGCACCGATGTCGAAGTGATCTGCGAAGCCCCGATCATCGATCAGCGCTGGGTCTCGGATTCCGGCGGTCATCGCGAGCTTCGCTATGTGGTCGAGGAACCGGTTCATATGGGCGACGAGGTCTGGCCGGTCGAGATTACCTTGACCAGCCGCGACAATATGCTGTTCCGTATGTTGCTTGGGCGCACCGCCATCAAGGGGCGTATGATGGTCGATCCTCAGCGTTCCTATGTGGCCGGCAAGCTGTCAAGGAATGCCTATGTTTTGCGCAAAAAGAAGAAGATAAAAAGGCAGAAAATCGCAACATGAAACTGGTGATTCTTGCGCGCAACCCCAAGCTTTACTCGCATCGCCGCTTGGTCGAGGCCGCCGAGGCGCGCGGTCATGAGATCGAAATCGTCAACACCTTGCGCTGCTACATGAATGTCACCTCGCACCGGCCCGAGGTGCGCTATCAGGGGCGTAAGCTTGTCGGCATCGACGCGGTGATCCCGCGTATCGGCGCCTCGATCACCTTCTACGGCCTCGCCGTGCTCCGCCAATTCGAGATGATGGGGGTCTATCCGCTCAATGAATCCGTCGCCATCGGCCGCTCGCGGGACAAGCTGCGCGCGCTCCAGCTTCTCTCGCGCAAGGGCATCGGCCTGCCGGTCACCGGCTTCGCCCATTCGACCGGCAGCACCGAAGACCTGATCGACATCGTCGGCGGCGCGCCGCTGGTGCTCAAACTGCTCGAAGGCACCCATGGCAACGGCGTCGTCCTGGCCGAGAGCCACCAGGTCGCGTCCTCCATGATCGATTCCTTTCGCGGCCTGAAGGCCCACTTCCTGGTCCAGGAATTCATCAAGGAGGCCGGCGGCGCCGATATCCGCTGTCTGGTAATTGGCGACAAGGTGGTGGCGTCCATGAAGCGCCAGGGCAAGGAAGGCGAATTCCGCTCGAACATCCACAAGGGCGGCACCGCCACGGTGATCCGCATCACGCCCGAGGAGCGCATGACGGCGGTGCGCGCGGCGCGCACCCTGGGGCTCAATTTGGCGGGCGTCGATCTGCTGCGCTCGAACCATGGCCCGGTGGTCATGGAGGTCAATTCCTCGCCCGGCCTCGAGGGCATCGAGAAGGCCACCGGCAAGGATATCGCCGACCTCATCATCGCCTTCATCGAGAAGAACGCCAAGCCGAACAAGACCAAGACCCGGGGCCGGGGATAAATCGGCGTGGAGGCCTTCACCATAGGCGGTGTCGAGGTGCCGCCGGGAAAGCGCAGGACCATCGATCTTCCGTTCGTCGATCTTGCCCTGCAGACGCCCATGTCCATGCCGGTCCAGGTCGTTCATGGCCGCCGGCCCGGGCCTCGGCTGTTCGTCAACGCGGCGGTCCACGGCGACGAAATCAACGGCGTCGAGATCATCCGCCGCCTGCTCAATCTCGGGGCGTTGAGACATATCCGGGGCACCCTGGTGGCGGTGCCGGTGGTCAATGTCTTCGGCTTCGTCTCGCTTTCGCGCAACCTGCCCGACCGGCGCGACCTCAACCGCAGCTTTCCCGGCTCCGCCCGCGGCTCCCTGGCCGGCCGCCTCGCCAATCTCTTTCTCGGCGAGATCGTCGCCAAGTGCAGCCACGGCATCGATCTTCATACCGGCGCCATCCATCGCGACAATTATCCGCAAATCCGCGTCAATATGGACCACGGGGAAGCCGCGCAAATGGCCCTTTCCTTCGGCGTTCCCCTGGTCATCAATTCGGGTTATCGCGAGGGATCTTTGCGCGAGGCGGCGGCGCGGCTCGATATTCCGGTGATTGTCTATGAGGCGAGCGAGGCCCTGCGCTTCGACGAGTTCGCCATCCGCGCCGGGGTGCGCGGCGTGGTCGGGGTGATGCGCGCCCTCGGCATGCTCAAGGACCGCAAGCGCCCGAAACGAAAGCCGGTCGAGCCCATGCTGGTGCGCTCGAGCACCTGGGTTCGGGCGGCCCAAAGCGGTATCCTCAGGCGCGCCGTGGCGCTCGGTAAGCTGGTGCGGAAGGGCGAACGCCTGGGCGCCATCGCCGATCCCTTCGGCGGCAACGAGATCGAGGTGCTGTCGCCCGCCGAAGGCATCGTCATCGGCGGCACCAACCTGCCGCTGGTCCATGAAGGCGACGCCCTGTTCCACATCGGCCGCTTCGAGGGAACCCAAGTGGCGGCCAAGGCCATGGACGCCTTCGTGAACGACTCGGTCTACGAAGAAGAACTCGCCCCCAGCCTGGACGACGAGCCGCCTATTGTCTGATTAACCGACCCGCTCGCGCAAAAACGGCACATCGCCTTGCGTCGGGCCGTCGAGTTCGCGGGCGTAGCGGTGGCCCTCGAAGACGGCGGCGGCGATGGTAGCGGGGGCGACGCAATCGCCGATCCGGGTCAGGGTCTTGATGCCGCCTCGGTCGGATTGCTTGGATTGCGGTGGATGATTTCGACCTTGCTCATACTGTGTTGCCGGTGCACTTGAAGACCGCGACAGATTCAGGATAGGAAAGGAAATACACTGCCTGAAATCCTCGCACGTCCAACGCAGGAGGTTCTCGCAGTAATAGCTTCCCGCTGTTCATCATTCGGTTCGCGAAAACAAGAAGACGGATGTCATCCAAACCAGTGCATTCTTTGTATCGCGGCAGCCTCTCCGACTTCTTTTCAATTTCCCCGGTAATGCGATCTATGGGGTCGCATTCTACCCACCCAACACGGTCATTCACACTGAACCAGTTTGCATGTAAGGACCGAGTAACATGCACACAGAGCTTTGCTTCGCCTTCGTCTACCTCAATGATGTCTTGATGCCCAAACGGTTTACTTGAAAGCTCTTTCTCAGTAAGAGCCGGAAGGATAACGGCCATATTTTCGTCGCACATATCGCCAACGAATTTCACGATTAGCGGTATTTTTTCTCTCGCCTCATACTCGTCTTGAAGGGCATTCAGGCCTCGTTGAGTTTCGGATTCCGCTCTCTTCATGCGTGCGCCTGAACGGCGGTTCTGTGGTCCTGTGAATATCTCACAAACCTCTAGCCCGAATTGCTCTGCACCTTCGGTCACGATGAAGTCGGGGTTTTCCCTATCCGAGCCAAGACACCACCTCTTACCTAGAAGCTTGGCCGCTTTCTCGACGAAAAAGCGTTCGCCCTCTTTCTGCGCTGGCTGAGTCATATTGTACTATACCGCCAGAATTCAGGGGCAGCCATTGCTCAATGTCCGTGCAGTGTTACCCAATGACGACGATTATGCGTCATGGCCGTGGAGGATGATGATCAGCGACCTAGCGGCGGTAGCGATCACGTAATTCCACATCGGCCGCTTCGAGGGCACCCAAGTGGCGGCCAAGGCCATGGACGCCTTCGTGAACGACCCGGTCTACGAAGAAGAACTCGCCCCCGGCCTCGACGACGAGCCGCCTATTGTCTGATTAACCGACCCGCTCGCGCAAAAACGGCACATCGCCTTGCGCCGGGCCGTCGAGTTCGCGGGCGTAGCGGTGGCCCTCGAAGACGGCGGCGGCGATGGTGGCGGGGGCGACGCAATCGCCGATCCGGGTCAGGGTCTTGATGCCGCCTCGGTCGGTGGTCAGGGATCGGTAGAGCGAATCCTCGGGTTTCCGGCCGGTCACCAGGACCAGGGAGGCACACTCGAGACGGCGCCGCCGGTCGGTGAACACGCAGGCCAGTTCGACCTCGCCGGCCTCGATGGCGGCCAGGTTGTGCAGGGGAATTATAGTCACCCCAAGCTCGATCAGCCGGGCCTGGATGCGCTCCTGTTCGAGAGTGTTATGGCAATAGGCCGAGACATCGGCGTTGGCGGTGACCAGGGTGACATCGAGGCCATCGGCGCGCAGCTTTTCGGCGAGCACGCCGCCCAGGTAATAGTCCTCGTCGTCGAACAGCACCACCGGCCCCTGGAGCGCCGCCCCGGCCATGATATCGTCGGGCGTGAAGACCGGGTGGTCCCCGGCCCCGGCGATGCCGGCCGGATTGCGGCGGCCGACGCCGTCTTTGCGCCAGCGTGCGCCGGTGGCGATGACCACATGGGCGGCGCCGAATTCACGCAGCTCCCCGGGCCCCATGAGGCTGTCGCGGTAGACCGAGACGTTGCCCATCTGGGAGATGCCGTAGGCGCGGTAATCGCGCACCCGGCCCCAGGCGGCAAGGCCGGGCAGGGCGGATTCCGCCGTGATGCGGCCGCCGATTTCGCGCCTCGCCTCGGCGAGATGGACCTCGTAGCCGCGCTTGCCCAGGGCGTGCGCCGCCTCGAGGCCCGCCGGGCCGGCCCCGACGATGAGCACCTTGTCATCGGATCCCTTGGCCGCGATGCGCTCGGGGTGCCAGCCGCGCCGCCATTCCTCGCCGACGGTCGGGTTCTGGGTGCAGCGCATGGGCGCGCTCTGATTGTTGATGGAGATACAGAAGTTGCAGCCGATACATTCGCGGATGTCCTCGATGCGGCCCTCGTCGATCTTGTTGGGCAGGAACGGATCGGCGATGGAGGGCCGTGCCGCGCCGATCAAATCGAGCACGCCGCGCTTGATCTGGCTGACCATGGCGTCGGGCGATGTGAAACGCCCGACCCCGACCACCGGCTTGCTGGTCAGGGACTTGACGAACGCCACATAGGACTCCTGATAGCCTTCCTCGCTGAACCGCGAGGATTGTGAATCGTTGGCCCAGCCGGAGATGTTGACGTCCCACAAATCGGGCAGCTCGGCGAGCATTTCGATGACCTCGCGGCCCTCGCCGTCCTTGGTGATCCCGGCATCGCCCAGGAGTTCATCCACGGCGAAACGGATGGCCACGCAGCAGCTGTCGCCGATGGCGTCCTTGGTCTCCTCCAGGAGTTCGCGAATCAGCCGGACGCGGTTCTCCAGGGAGCCGCCGTATTCATCGGTCCGGTCGTTATAGCGCCGGGACAGGAAATGCATGGGCAGGGCGATGTTGTGGGCGGCATAGACATAGACCACGTCGTAGCCGGCCGCCTTGGCGCGCAGGGCGGCGTCGCGGTGCCAGCGCCGGAAGTCGCGGATATCGGTCTTGTCCATGGCCTTCGTATGCAGGGGCTTGCCATAGAATTGCGGCCGCGACGAAGGCCCGAGCGGCGCCATGCGGCTGTAGAGATTTTCCGCCGACATGCCGTGGTGGGCGAGTTCGACCCCGGCCAGGGAGCCGTGCTTCTTGATCGCTTCGGCGATCACCGCCATGGCCTTGATATCGCGATCCTCGAACAGCACCGGGTCGGGGTAGGAGCCGGTCTCGGATGTCATGTGGAACATGCATTCCTCGGTGCAGACCACCCCCCAGCCGCCCTCCGCCTTGACGCCGCGCATGGCCGCCTGGGTCTCGGTATACTGGGTGCCCATGCCGCAGCAATGGGGCACCTGGAAGAAGCGGTTGCGGCTGGTGACCGGGCCGAGTCGCACCGGTTCGAAGAGGATGTCGTAGCGGCTGTCGCGGGTCATGCGGTCCCCATGGATGAGTTTAATGCCAAGGATCGGCTTATTCTCCTTGCGCCAAGCGGGCTGTCAACGGTAGCCATGATCAGGAGCCCAATAATCACCTCAGGAAAATCATCATGACCATCACCCGATACGGAACCGGCGACCGCATGAGCCAGGCTGTCGTCCACGGCGACACCGTCTATCTCGCCGGCCAGGTCGCCGACGACACCGCCGACGGCGTGGCCGGACAGACCGCCCAGATACTGGCCAAGATCGACGCCCGCCTCGCCGAGGCCGGCAGCGACAAGTCGAAGCTTCTGTCCGCCACCCTGTGGATCACCGACATGCGCTACTTCAACGAGATGAACAAGGTCTGGGATGCTTGGATATCGCCCGGCGACGCGCCGTGCCGGGCCTGTGTCGAAGCGCCTCTCGCCGCCCCCCAGTATCAGGTCGAGATCATGGTGATCGCGGCGCTTTGATGAGAGCGACGGAGGTCGCGACGGCGCCGATTTCACGGCACGGATCGAGCGCCCTTGCGGCCTCCAAGTATTAACTAAGGTTAACGCGCTGCCTGAGAGGCTGTTTGCGAATGATTCGCAGTGCAAACGACAGCCGGATGGCCTCCGTATTGGAATGGTTAATAATTTTGAGCCGGTCTCTAAACACAAGCAAACAACGAATTTTTTTAACGGCAAAATTATGACCAAATAAACATGCGATAGAAAATCATAATTAAAAATTATTTAAATGTAATCTTACAATATTAGATATTTGATGTATTTATTCGTATTCTTTGTTGTTTCTTTCATATTATTTTCACAAAACACGTTTAACTAGGGTCCGGACCCATTAACAGGATTCCCAAATTGATTTGAACATGATTCACTGTCTCCAACCAAGGAGGTCGTGAAATGGCTGAATTATTCTGGTTTTCCGATGAGCAATGGTCCCGCATAGAGCC